>Ga0097678_1002102_pt1 | contig 17404 bp, 15 predicted proteins | sample ThiBiot_500_plan_2_FD_72847 | JGI IMG/M metagenome (GOLD analysis project Ga0097678, IMG submission 72847) | Wastewater bioreactor microbial communities from Cape Town, South Africa - Thiocy_expt_500_plan - 1398105537976 (version 2) (version 2) ...
GGGATCTTCCTAGAAACATAATCAGGAGGTTTTTTGACCGTCGTGGACATTTTTTTTTTATTTTTTTTTAATTTTTTTTTGTCAATTTTATTGTTAAAAATTTTTTAATTAAGAATTATCTTTTACAAAATTTGATATATTTTCTACTATAATATGTTATTATGCAAATCATAAATATTATTTTCTTAATAATACATGTACATATCATATAGATTTATGATTATTGTAAACCCACAAGGGTTGTTCATAAACTGACAGACAGTATCCATTTATTCGACTCGTAACACCATCTTTACTGACGGATACAGACTCCCTGTCGGTCGTTCTGTACTCATCAGCAAAGATGCCGTTCGTACGCATGCTGACTAGTATGGATAAAGTGGTCTAAGTGAACAAATGTTGTGATATATCATATATATTTTCAAATACAATGAATTATTTGTAATAATTATTAAACATATGTTAATTCACAAAGTTTGTTTATTGATTAACCTCAACTATCCATTTATTTGACTCATAACTCCATCTTTGTTAAAGGATACAGACTCCCCCCGTTGCTCGTCCTGTACTCTTTAACAAAATGTCGTTCTCACACATTCTGACTGGTATGAATAAAATAGTTAGTTTGAACAAATATTTTGATATAACATGAATAATTTATTGAATTATTTGCTGGCTTGTTCATTAATTTGGTAATCTAAATAACCTGTCTTTTTCTTTTGATATATATGAGATGACTAAGGTTCCTCAAAAACACTAGACGTAGTCTAGTATTCTCAAGGTATCGAACGATATCAATTTTATTGAAAAATGTCAAGATGGAATAATCTTGAAATTTTCATTTCGATACTTTCGATACTGGGGAGAATTGGATGTATCCAATTCTTAAGGAACTTTACGTTGATATCATTGATGTATATACTGATGTATTTTTTTAACTGCTAAATGGATATATATTAATATAAATCATTGATTTATATTGTCGACAAATATATTACATAACACGTGTTCTTATTAGATCTAAGAAAATAACATTATTCATTTCATTGATATTAGTAATCTTACTTATAAAATCTTCTCTGTCATACTTTTTGAAAATAATGTACATTAGTGTCTCAAATTTCTTGTGAATATTATCGTTATAAAGAAGTTCTAAAAATATCCAAGCATCATCAATACTCAAATCAAAATTTTTAACATGGTTGAGAATTACATATGTTAAATATTCCATGTTCGTATCCAGCATTAAACTAGCAATTTTGTATATCTTATCCAACTCGTCAATATTTAAATTTTTACCATCTAAATAATACAAATATAATTTCATGTTCTTGTGGTTGTCATTTATAAATTCACTCACAGTACCATCGGAAATATTTACCATGTCTTGTATATATTGACTTCTTCCATATACAGATGATAACGGAACCTGAACATTATATGATTTTGAACCTATAGTAATATATTGTGGGTATCCCGCTTTAATAGGTATATTATTTACAGTTGGTTTTATATCAATATCAATGTTGATAACTCTATTATTTTGAGTAGTATGTATGTAATAATCGTGTCCTCCATATTTAAAACTACCCACTATGTTTAAATTAGTCGTTTCTCTCATGTATTTTTTGTAATCATATATCATACGACCTTTAAAGATTTTATTATTACCTATATCACGATATCCGGATCCTAAATTAACAGGATATTTATCACCCCTCGGCCTAAGAATATCTTCTCTACTATTTTTACCTATATTTGTATTTATCTCTCTATTGCTTTCCATGTCCCGTTCAAACAACATTCCGCTACCAATATCAAAATACACAAGAGTATCATAATGTGTCATAAATATTAAATAGTTACCAGTTGAATAAATTCCAACACTATTGTTTATATTAAATGATAAATGTAATACATCATCATCATCATCAAGCGATAAATGTAATACATCATTTTCAAAATATGTATCATCATCATCATCGATTACTAATAATATTCTCCTATCCGTTTGTATATCAAATAAACAGTATCCATTATCTTCATCTTCATCATCCTCATCTTCATTATAGCTTTTATATATATATCTAATATAATAAATTTTACCTCCGAGTTCAACAACGCCTCTTAAATTTTCAATTGTAATACGTGATTCTTTTAATGTTTTTATATTAAATATATATAAATCATCTATATATTCATCATAAACAGAATGACAATATAGTTTATCACCGAAAATTTTATAGATAGAGTTATTATCGTCAGGTTTATAATTAATAGTATATGAATCAATTTCAATCATTCTTGTCAAATCTATTCGTATCAACCTTACAGATTCTGCTACTACACCCTCAGTGATAACAACATATAAAATATTACCAATCACTGTGGAACATCTAACTGTAATGTCTAAATTGTAATATTTGCTATATAAATTCAACATTTTTTAAACATAAAATTTTTAATAATTGTTTCAGTTAACGTAAAAGATTAGATTGTGTATATTGTTGTGAAAAATATCAGAATGTATATTATACAATTTTATAATGTAGAAAGTTATAAATATTTTAAATTATAAATTATAAAAAAAATATAAATCAATGATTTATATTATAGATAAATATATCACATGACTCTTGTTTTGACCAAATCTACAAAGATATCGTTATTCATTTGGTTGATATCAGCAATCATTGTTAAAAAATCTTTCCTGCTGAATTTCTTAAATATGATATATAGTAACGTGTCAAATTTCTTAAACATATCATTGTTGTATATCATTTCCAAAAATACCCAAGCCTCATTAATATCAAGATGAAAATTTTTAACATGATCAAGAACAAGGTATGTCAGATACTCCATATTTGTATCCATCATTAAACTAGCTATTTTGTATAACTTGTCTAAATTATCCATATTCATATATCCATTGTCTAAATAATGAAGATACAAATAAATATCTTCGTGATTATCATTTATAAATTCAGTTGCTGTACCTTCAGAAATATCAACCATATCTTGTATATATTGACTTTTACCATATATAAACGATAAAGGCATTTGTACAGCTTCAAATTTTGAACCAACAGTAATATATTCTGGATATCCCTTTTTAATAGGTGTATTATTTTCAACTTTCTTAATATCGATACTAATGTTAAAATTTTTAATGTAGTCACTCCTGCTCCTATAATCATCAAACATGGTCATATGTATATAATAATTATGACCTTCATATACAAAATTTCCCACCACGTCTAGATTAGTCTCTTCCTTCACTTGATGAACATAATCATATATATTATTTTCACCAAATAATTTACCATTACCTATGTCATGGTACATAGATCCCCTATCGACATAGTATTTAAAATCTCCCTCCACAATTAAATCACTTCCATCACTTTTTCCTATGTTTGTGTGTATCTCTTTACTGTTTTCCATATTTCGTTCAAACAACACCCCATTGTCAATATCCAGATATATGAGAGTAGCATAACGTGTCATGACTATTAAATAATTACCGGATGTATAAATTCCATTCATAATATTGACATTAAATGATAAATGTAACACATTATTTTCAAAATATGTTTCATCCTCACCGTCGATTATTCTCAATATTATGTCACTCCTATACATATCACATAAATAATATCCGCTATCCAAACCTTCATTATTATCATCGCGGACATAATTAATATAACAAATTCTGCCACCTATTTCAACGATGTTTCTCAAATTTTCAACTACTCTATCCGTCCAAGTCAACATTTTTATATCAAATATTGTTACGAGGTTTAAAACTGTATTAATTGGCGCATTATTACTAGAACCATGTTTACCCTCTGTTAAAAGGACAGTATAACAATATAATTCATTACCAAATATTTTATAATGTGTGTTGTTACCTTGAGGTCTGTAGTTAATAATCTCAGATTCAATCTCAATCATTCTTGATAAATCTATCGTCACCATTCTAACAACCTCTATCTCTGTGCCTTCTGTTATAACAACATATAGAATATTGTCAATAACTGTGGAACATTTGACCGAAACATTTATACCAAAATATTTATCGTATAAATTGAACATCATTTCTACGCTTTTAAAGCTCTGAATTTTTTAATAATTATTTTTTATCAGTCTGTATGCATCAGTGATTTGCATTGATATAATATCATGGGACAATCTATATACATCAGCGATTTACATCGATAAAATATCATGCAATAATTCTTGTTCTCAATAAGTCGGCTATAATGAATTTATTCATATCAGTGGGCGTTTCTGTCATACTCAAAAACTCCTCTCTATTGCAAGTTTTGTACATGATATACAACAATATTTTAAATTTGCCATAAACATTAAAATTATAAAATACTTTCAAAAGTTCCCAACCGTCGACAGCATTGATACCATACGTATTGATGTAATAAATAATTTCATATGTTAAATATTCGACGTTTATATCTAACATAAAGACTGAAATTGTATACAATCTATATAATGTGTTGATATACATGTCATTACCATTTAAATGTGAAACATATAGTTCTATATCTTCATATTTATCGTTTATAAATGTATTTAAGGTTCCATTTGACATATCTACCAAGTCCTTTATGTGTTCACTATTATCATACATTAATTTTAATGGTACCTCAATATTATGATTTTCCGATCCAATAATAATATATTCGGGATATCCGGGATACAAAACAGCGTCATTAATAGGAAAATCATTCTTCAATCTTGATATACTGATATCAATGTTAAACACTGTGTTATCTTCAGTAGTATGAATGTAATAACCATGTCCATCATATAAAAAATATCTCTTTATGTTCAAATTATCAGAACTGCCACTCTTAAGTTTGGAATAATCAAATATTATATTATTTCCAAAGATTCTGTCTTCTCCTATGTCATTATAACGTGAATTTCCAAGAGGATATTCAGAATCATCCGCGAATCCAAAAGTAGTTCTGTATATTTCTTTCAAGTCTATACCACTATTTATTTTATTGTCAGCTATGTTGTAATAAATAAGTTCGTCTTGATTCGTTTTAAATATTAAGTCATTTCCTGATGTAAAAATTCCATCATGTGTATCTATACCAAATGAGAGATAAAGAATTCCATCTTCAAAATATGTTTCATCTTTCTCATCAATAATTATCAGTATTCTCTCACCAGTTTTAAAATTAAATAAATCATAAGCAACACAAACTGTTAAAGCATCAATATCTTCGTCTTCATTGAATTTAAAAAAGTATAACTCATCATGAAGTTCAAATATACCTCTCAGTTCTTCAATCTTAAAATGTGTTTCTTCTAATGTATTTATGTCAAATACGGAAACATCATTTACATCAACATATGAATCTTCAATACTCCTTTCATCTATAAGATAAGTATAACAATATAATTTATCTTTGAATATTTTGAACTCTGTATTATTATGAGGTCGATAATTGATAATATATGAATCTATCTCTATTAATCTTGTTAAATCTATTCTTACCAATTTCACTGTATACATTGTAATCCCCTCAAGAATAACAACATATAAAGTATCATTGATAACAGTTGATGTTTTAACGATGATATTCAAACTATAATCTTTGTTGTATAGTGTAAGCATGTTTTGAATGAAAAAAAATTAATAAACATAAATCATTGATTCATATAAATGTTATTGGTAAACAATCTATTCAACAAATCTTGATTTTACAATATTCATCAATATCTCATTATTCATGTTATTTACATCGACGATTTTCTTCATAAAGTCGGCTCTATCATATTTTTTGTAAATAATATACAATAATATTTCAAACTTTTTCAGTACATTGTCATCATAAAAGGCTTTTAAGATCCCCCATGCCACATTTATATCAATATTAGAATTTTTAACGCGTGTAAGAATTGTAAATGTCAAGTATTCCATATTAATATCGTCCATTAAACTTACAATTTTATATAGATCACTCAGATTGTTCACGTTTTGATCACCTCTTTCAAGATAATGAATGTATAATTCAATGTTATCATAATTTTTATTTATAAATTCGTATGTATTAATATTTTTTATATCTAATAAATTTCGCATGTATTGACTGTTTTTGTATATAAGTGGTAGTGATACTTTCACCTTGTGTTCTTCGGTCCCTATAGTAATATATTCAGGATGTCCTTCTACTAACAAATCATTTGTAATTTTGTCAACATCTACATCTATGTTAAATACTTTGCTGAGATTGTTATACATATTATCAAGATTACTAGTGTGAATATAATAATCATTACCATTATATTTAAAGCTTCCAAATATGTTTAAATTACTGGTTTTACCCTCAATTGTTAAATAATCAAAAATTGTATTTTTTCCAAATAATTTATTATTTCCAATACTTGGATAATAATTATCATGATTTACTGGATAAGTTATGTTATTAACAACTATAGTACCTCTACCTGTATCATCTTTTAAAATTTCTGCAGTACCCAATTCTCCAGTATCTATATTATAATATAAAAGAATATCATCATGTGTTAAAAATATTATATAACTTCCCAATGAATAAATTCCACCATAGAGATTTACACCAAATGCCAAATGTAAAACACCATTCTTAAAATATGTTTGTTCCTCATTATCAACAATTACTAACAACCTTTCATCAGTTTCCATATCACACAAATAGTAAACGGAGTTAATCGTCGGATCGGTACCATAATTAATGCCAGCATTTTCAACACATCTGATATAATATATTTTATTTCCAAGATTAACAATATCCTTTAAACCTTCGATTGAATTGTGTGACTCCTCTAATGTACGTATATTCCAAATCGATACGTCTTTAGCATTAATATAATTATCTTCATGAGTCTCTTCATTTATCTGAGGAGTGTAAACGTACAATTTATCACCAAAAATTTTATACATAGTGTTGTGATGAGGTCTATAATTAATAACAGATGAACTTATCTCTACCATTCTCAACAAATCTATTTTCACTAATTTCACAACATCTGATGCTCTTCCTTCCACAATAATAACATACAGAACATCACCTATAACAGTCGAACATTTCACATAAGTGTTCAAGTTATAGATTTTAGTGTATAAATTAATCATGATTTAAACGATTTTTTTTTAATTATTTTTTATTATTATTGGTTATTTTTTTTGTGAAAGCACAAAAAAATTGAGATATTGCAAATTTTTTTGCAACATCGTTAATCTATATTATTAATATATATAATAAGCTTATTCAACATATCTTGATAGAATCAGATCAATTATAATTTTATTATACATCATGTTATTAACATTGGCGATCTTGTTAATAAAGTCAGCCCTATTATATTTTTTGTAAATAATATATAATAAAATTTTGAATTTTTTAGCTGCGTCATCATCATATAGAGTCTTTAAAAGCTCCCAAGCTATATCTATATTAACGTCACCATCTTTAACACGTGTTAGAATCATAAATGTTAAAAACTCTATGTTCACATCATCCATTAAACTTGCTATCTTGTATAACCTATCCAATGTGTTTATATCTGGTTCTTTCCCTTCCAGATAATTAATATACAAATAAATGTCACCATAATTATTATTTATAAATTCATATGTTCCAATATTTTTTATGTCTAACAAATTTTGCATGAATTGACTGTTATTGTATATAAGTGGTAGAGACACCTTCATATTATGACCTTCAGATCCAATGGTGATATATTCGGGATGATTATCTACTAATATATCATTTTCTATTCTATTGATATCTACATCAATATTAAACACTTTATAACGGATATATTCTTCATCGTGGTCGTCACGTTTACTAGTGTGAATATAATAATCATAACCATCGTATTTGAAACTTCCAAATATATTTAGATCGCTGGTTTTATTTGCAATTACTGAATAATCAAAAATTGTATTTTTTACAAATAGTTTGTTGTTACCAATATCTTCGCAATAGCTTCTATTATTTTCGAGATATATTTTACCGTTTTTAACAGTAATACATTCCATCACATCTTTGCTTAGCTTTCCAATTGTACCCAACTCGTATGTATCATTGTTATAACACACAAGAGTGCTATCATGTTTCACAAATATCATACAATCTTTAGTTGTGTAAATTCCACCATAAAGATTTAAACCAAATGAAAGATATAAAACTCCATTTTTAAAATAGTCTCTGTCTTCATAATCAATAATGGTTAAAAAATTTTCATTAGTTTCAGCGCCACGTATGTAATAGACACTGTTCATATCTGGATTGGATCCGCTGATAATATCTACATTTTCAATTTGTACTACATAACATATATTACCACAAAATTCGATAATGTCTTTCAAACAAGTGACAGAAAACTGATTTCTTACTAATGTGTTTATATTCCACACTAATACTTCTTCAACGTCAATATAGTCGTCATCTTCACATTCATCATCTCTTTGTGTGGTGTAGATGTATAATTTATCACCAAAAAATTTATACATAGTATAAAAGTGATCTGCATAATCAATAATAGTAGAATTTATCTCCACCATTCTAGATAAATCTATTCTCACTAATTTTATAACATCTGTTATATTTCCATCTATTACGACGACGTACAAAATATCACCAATGACAGTCGAGCATTTGACATCAATATGAGAGCTGTAATTTTTTGTATACAAATTTATCATTATTTTAGATGATATTTTTTTTATAATTGGTCATTTTTAACACATATAAATCATTGATTTACATTAAAATGTTATTGTCTTTAAATATTATTTTTCCTAATCAGCTCGGTTACAATGGTATTGTTCATCGGGTTTATCCCATTTACCTTTTTAATGAATTCTTCTCTATCATGCTTTCTGTATATAATGTACAGCAACATTAAAAATTTGTCACAAACGTTATCATTGTAAAATGTCTCCAATATGTTCCAATCAAAATCAATATGGGATTCAACTCTTAAAACATATTGTATTATAGCGTATACTAAATATTCCATGTCCACATAATGCATATAACTGGCAATTTTGTACAATTCATTAATTTTTTCTGGGACTATGACACTTTGCAATAAATAACTAAAATACACAGAAACTTCACTATAGTTATCATTTACAAACTCACACTTTTTACCTTTTGAAAATTTCAATAAATCTTGTATATGCAAGCTACTTTTACACAATAATTCTGAACCTACATCGTCATATGTTAATGCCCAATCTTTAGAGCTTAGTGTAATACTTTCAGGATATTTAAAGTTTGTATTTACATCATGTTTTGAAATGTCAATACCAATTTTAAATACTTTCCTGAATTTATCAACATATACGTAATAATCATTGTCGTCATATCTGAAACAATTTCTGATTAATAAATTAAATTCTGTCTTTTTACCATTTTTATAATCATATATCTTTTTATTTTTATTATATAGTTTATTGTTTCCAATATGATTGTACCACTTTCCATCTTTTAGAATGATGTTACAATTTATGTCTTTTTTATCAAGATCTATGCATATCAGTTGACGTTCATCAATTACATTGAAAACTAAATTATTATCAAAATGTAAAACTTCTATACTAAAATCTATGTCAAAATTGAGATATATTGTGTCATCCTCAATGCACATACTTCCATCAATTTTCTTAATTGTCAAATATTTATAATCATTTTCTTGAGTATCCTGTTCTTCATTCAATTCATAGATACTGGTTGTACCATCTTCTTCACTTACAACAGAATATATTTTATTATTCAATTCTATTATATCATGTAAACCATCAATAACATAAACTCCATATTTTAAAGTGTTTAAATCAATAAATGTGACATCTTCTTTATTTATATACGCATATTCAGGATCATTTACATCTATCAATGTTGTATAACAATATAGTTTACCTTTCAAAATTTTGAATACAGTATTATCATGACACCGATAATCAATTGTTTTTGAGCTTATCATAATCATCCTGATCAAATCAATTTTCAATAATTTTGCCACATTCGCATCTCCCTCAGTTATGACTACATATAGAATGTTGTCAATAACCGCCGAACATTGAATATTGAAGCATAAATCATGAGTTTGGGTAAAAACATCAAACATTTTTATTTTTGGAAAATTTCAACTTTTTGATATCGTTTTCCGATTACATATAGATCAGTGATCTATATTGTTTTTTCAATGAAAAAATTATCATATAAAATAATATGGGATCCCTGGAAAAATTAAATGTCACTCAACTGAGAGAAATTGCAAAAGATCTCAAAATAAAATATTATACTAAAAAGAATAAAAGAGAACTTGTTGAATTAATTACTAACATTCAAAATAATGTAAATAATAATGATCAAAATAATGTGGTTAATAATGTTCAACATAAAAATCTTTTGTATAATAGTAGTACCAATTAATTTAATGAAAAATTATTTGCTGAATAGGAGACCAATAAGAGATTTCACCTTCTTCAAATCTGATCAAGTTACCAGGTTCAAATCCTTGGAACCCAAAGAGAAGCTATTGACTATTACTTGGACGGAAACAATTTACAAAAATTTGAAACAGTCAAAGATTTTGTTGAATATGATGAAGCTAAAGAACAGACATCAAAATCTTTAACTGTTTCAAAACTTCTTATGACACGAAAAACAGCTAACATAAGTCGAGAACTAGTATTCAAACATATGTGACATCGCCGATTCTTTACATTTTTATTTATTTATTTTTTTATTTTTAATTTATCATTTTTTGTTAAAAATATCTTAAGGTGGTAAATATAATTATGTTTAACATTTCCAAAATTATTATACAAATCACTGATCTGCATTATTTTCTAAGTTTTATCTATGATTTAGTACATGTATCGATAATAAATATATTATCTTTTTCATCCACAGAAATATAATAATCATCATCGTTGTATTTAAAACTATTTTTGATATTTAAACCACTCACAACAGTTTCACCTATTATATAATCATATATAATGTTATTACCAAATAGTTTATTATTTCCTATGAATGTATATTTTTTGTTTTCTTTTAAACATTGAGAATATCCTATCTCTTTCGTTTTCATGTTTGCATATAATATCATATTTTTACTGCTAAGAGATATCAAATTATCACCATAATACCTAAATCCAATTACAAAATCTGGACGGAAATCAATTCCTAGAGATAATACATCATTGTCAATGTGGGTACCTCCTAATCGTGTATCTATTGTAAAATAGACATTTTCATCATCATTTGAAATATTAAGATCATATATACCTCGCTTATCATTGGCATAATATACATTTTCATTTTCATTTAAAATACATACATCATATACCCTATTTTTACCATTAATGTAATATATTTGTCCTCCTAGCTCAACAACGTCTTTTAAACCATCAATTGTATATTGCTTCCTATCCATACTATTTATATCAAATACTGATAAATTGTTCACACCATCCTCAATATATTCATCACGTTCACATTTATAATCATTATATCTGTCTTTAACAACTCTGTAACAATACAATTTATCTTTGATAATTTTAAACACAGTGTTATTCTTATATCTGTAATCGATATTATCTGAATCTATCTCTTTCATGTCATCTAAATTTATTCTTATCAATCTTATGATATGTATATCTCCTTCTGATATAACAACATATAAAACATTATTCATGACAGTTGAGCAATGTACTGTAAATTTCAACTTATGTATCCTCGTGTAAATGATATCCATTTTATTTTTTTTTAATTTTTTTTTAATTTTAATTATTTTTAAATTGTCATTTATACAGACAATTATTATGTAAAATGATGGAATTGTACTCATGTTAATCATTGATTAATATGAAATGATTTTCCACGATCATAATTTTCAGCATATTTTATTTTATATAACGAGCTCCAATAATATCAGTTATAATTGCATTATTCATAGGCGTTACATCATTTAACATATACAGGAATATACCTCTATCATAATTTTTGTATATTAAATATAATAATATTTTGAACACATTCATCATATCATCATAATATATAGTTTCTAAAATATTCCATAATATACGTATATCATATTTATTACCAATTTTATCATGTTCACTAACGAGTGTTTCAATTATTATATACACTAAAATTTCCATATTAAAATCATCAAATAAACTTGCAATTTTATATTCATCCAGAGTTCTCAAATTTATAGTTCTTTCATTCAAATATTCAATATATATTTGTATGTTCTCATATTCATCTTTTATATATTCTGTTGCACCAAATGTTTTTATTAAATATTGAAAATATTCACTATTTTCATATAATAACGAAGTAGGTACCTTTATATTATTTCTTTCAGAACCTACAGTTACATATTCCGGATACCCCATGTCTTTTGGCATTTCATATTCAACAAACTTTAAATCAATGTAGACGTCAAGAGTAGTCTTATCAACAACAGAATTGAAATTTATATTAATATAATAATCATTTTCCATATATCTAAAGCTATTTTCAAAAGAAATACTGAAATATTCGTAGGGCTTGCTTAATATATCATTTTTATAATCATATATTGTATCTTTTAATGAATTACCACGCTCTAAAAATAATTTATTATTCCCTATAAATTTATAATGTTTAAAACATACAAATTTTTCTGATGTTGTAATTTTTCTTTTTGTAAAGTCGACATCAATAAATATATTATCATCATCCATTATTATTAAATGATTACTGTAATGTGGTAATTGTGAATCAAAGTCTACACAATTTCGAATGTATAAAACATTATTTTCAAATCTATTTACTTCACTACATACTTTTATAGTATAATATATTCCTTTTGTTTCTAAATCATATATGCCAAATATTCTATAATCATCATAACTAATATAACATAGTCTCCCATTCAGATCTATAATGTTTCTTAAATCTTTAATTGTATATTTTTTAATTTTAAAATTATTTATATCAATAACTGAAAGATTGTCCCTAGTGCGACAATATAATTTATCACCCATTATTATAAACTCCGAATTTATATGATGTTTAAATTCCACTACATTTGTTGCTATTTCAACCATTCTAAATATGTCAAACCATATTAATTTAATAGATTTGTAATCCTTACCCTCACTGATGACATAATATAAAACGTTTTCAATAACAGTTGAACAAAGAACATTAACTTTAGACGAAAATAAATATCTGTAAACGTTGTACATTTTATATTGGAAATATTTTTATTAATTTTTATCAATCTGTATTTTAATGATATCGGCTATAATTAAATCATTCATCTTACTTCTATTATTTAACATACTCATAAAATTTACCCTATCATATTTAGTATAAATAGTATACAATAATATCTTAAACACATTCAAAACATCATCATTGTATATCGTTTCAAGAACGTCCCAAGCTATATTTATGTCAGTACAGTCATTCTTCACTTTTTCAATTATGCTATAAATTAATCCTTCCATGTTAAAGTCGTCTAACAAACTTGCAATTTTGTATAATTCACAAATTGATTTTAAATCTATGACTCCATTTTGTAGATAATCAATGTAATGGTGTATCGTATTATATTGACCATCTATGAATTCTGTTATTCCAAATGTTTTAATTAAATTTTGAATATATCCGGAATTATTGTACATTAATGAAACTGGAACTATAAATATATTACTCTCAGAACCTATAATCATATATTCATCATTATTATATTCATCATTATATTCGTCATGTTTATTTTCATTCACATGTACACTAATATTGAAATTTTTATTATTTTTATGCACATAGTAATCGGCACCATTGTATTTAAAACTGTTTTTAATGTCAAGATTAGTATCGATTTTGTTTCCATTCATATAATCATATATGATATTATATCCAAATAATTTGTCATTTCCAATAAAAACATATTTCTTTTCATCTTTTAAATGGTTAACATGTTTGTTTATAAACTTTATCTCTTTTGTATCTATATCTATGAAAAAAACCACATTTTTATTATTTAAGATGACTAAATAATTATCAGAGTAATATACATTTGACTTAAAGTCTAATTTGAATTCAGTACCTAAGTGTATTGTATAATCGTCAACATATGTTCCAACACCTCGTGTATCTATAATAAAAACATTCTCATTATTCATCATGCTAATTATATAATAAATTTTTTCACCACATATGTAATATGCATCTCCATTTATCTCTACAACACATTTTAAACTGGTCATTTTGCAATGCATTTCATCCAAATTATGAACTTTAATTATGACTAATCCATCTACACTGTCAGAGCAGCAATATAAGCTATCCTTTATAAATCTGAATACTGTATCTGCTTGATATACATAGTCTATAATAACTGCCTCAACTTCAATCATTCTTTTAAGATCGAATTTTATTAATTTTACCGTATTTGTAATTTCTCCTTCTAATACAATAATGTACAGTACATCATCGATAACAGTTGTACATTTAATATCAAAATATTGTCGATATTGTTTCGTATATATGTTATACATTGCTATAAATAATATATAATGATCAGGATTTATTTTGCATAAAATGAGTATCTTTTTTCAATTTTTAAATTGTTTAAATGTCGGTTGAAACAGTTAAACACACATTTAATGAAAGTGTACATGTTGGAAATAAGGAATTTCGTCCAAATGTTGAAATTATGAACGGAGACATGTTCACAATCGCCAAAATTTTGTATAGAGGCGGTAATAAGGTGTGTCTACATAACTTCGCTAATAACTTTAAACCTGGTTTATATAAAAAGACATATGGTGGACATATCTATTTTGTAACTAATACACAGGAAGAACAATTATTGAGGGCGTCCATGGATAATAATCAATTGTTCTTAAAAGATGAATATTATCCAATATCAGTCAATAACAGAAACAGTGCTCTATACAGTAAAAATGTTAAATTTAACAAAAATACTAAAACTGGAGCTTCGATTGATGTAGACAATCATTATGTGGCTGATGTGATTACGTCAGCTGCTATAAAAAATCCAAAAATAGTTGTTAATGGTGCATACATGTATGAAACTGATAGAAAAGATACATTGGAAAGATTAATTTTAACTGTGTTCCTAGCAGGTGAATGTGATATATTGGTAACGGGACTGTGGGGATGTGGTAATTTTAACAATCCTGTCGAAGAAATATTCAATTTATGGAAAGAAGCGATTGAAAAGGCATCAGCATCACCTAAAAGAATTATTTTTGTATTTCCGAATGATTTCGACGTGAGAGTGGTGACAAATATTATGTTGTGAACAGATTATCACTGATAATTTGTGTCTATATAAATAGTAAGTGACAACAAAATTTTTTACTTTTAATTATAAATTACAATGAATTTACATGATGATTTCTTGAAAGTGTGTAAAGGCTGCTCTACTAATGGGTTGTTGGAGCTTGAACACTATCTTGAAAATAGAGACTTGGACGTTAATCATATTGGAGAAGAGAATGTCACGGGGTTTATGTTAGCATGTTTATATGGAAATATTAAAGCCGTAGAATTAATGCTTAAAAACGATAGGGTGGATGTAAATAAATGTAATAATCGCGGTGTTACAGGATTTATGCAAGCATGTTTAAGTGGAAATGTTAATGCGGTGGAATTAATGCTCGGAGATAATAGTGTGGATGTAAATAAACGTAATGATAATGATTCAACGGGATTTATGATAGCATGTAGGGCAAGAGAGCTTGAGGTAGTGAAGTTATTATCTGACAGTTTAAAAATTGATGTAAATGCAAAAGATAAAAAGGGATACACGGGTTTGTTTTTAGCATGTGATACTGTAGACGTGGATTTAGTAAAAATATTAATAAAAAATCCAAAAATTGACTTAAATATAAAAACACATGATGGTAGTTCATGTCTGACTTTAATGTGTAAATTTTCAAGTATAAAATTATTAAATATTATACATATGTTTATGGATGATGATAGGACAGATTTAAATATACAAGACTCAGACGGTAATACACCACTGATATTATTATGTAAGAAAAATATTATGATTTTTAAAAAATCAAAACGCAAGGGTAGAGAACATTTGTTTTTAATCAGAGATATGTTATTGACGGAAAAAGTGGATATAAATATAAAAAATAAACGTGGTATGACAGCGTTTGATGAAGCTGTTAGACATTATAATAAAGATATTTTAAAGGTATTGTTTATGGTTGATAATTTTGAAAATGTTAAAATGAATTTGTGTTTTAATGAAAACATAAGAAAATTTATAGAAGAATATCCAAAAAGTGATGAGAATATTGAAAATAGGAGGAAGTTTGCTCTAGCTGTTAAACATAAGAAGATGGTGTTAGCTGGTGATGTTTATACTCTCATACGAATATTTGAATTTGATTATTGTAAGAAATAGATGTGAATTCTAATATATATTTATCGATGATAAATATTACTCTATTCGTTGATTGTTATTTAAACAAATTTATTTGTGTAATATATGTTTAATGTGCGGGTCTGGTTGAATCAAAAAATATCGGATGGGATTTTGTTTAATTGGACGATATATTTTTATGGATAATTGAATTTGGAATAAATAAATTTTTTAACAAAATTTTTCAATAACAGAGAACATGTGTGACGAACAGTTAGAGAAAGACACGATTATCAACGATAGTCCAAAAAAATACAGTAATTTCGACATATCCCAAATTATATGTTATACAGTTAGTGTAGTTTGTGTGACATCCACGTGTACATCTTTATATGAAAGATTTTTACAAATTCATTATAATGAAAATAATAGCACCGATGATGTAAACAAATATATGACATTATTTGGAATAAATATTATTGAACTGTTGATACATATTACATTTTTTTACAATAATTGTGGTATTACACGCAGTAGAGCAAATGTCATTATGAGTAGATCATGTATATTTTTACTGATAGTATGTGCTGCTATCCCAAAATTACTTTATGATGTTGTAGACTAATATGTTACCGTGTGTACCATATATCAATTAAAAAAAATAATATATTATATAATCAGTATAATCATACAATGTATGCTTATCATATGAAATTTACATGTGAATTATGGCAAGAGGCGCTTTGAAGAGATTTTTAGTTGTATATTCTGTTAAATTGGATGATATGTAAAGTAAATATTATTTATGTTTTGTAATAATTTTCCACCAATTTACATCAACTAATTATAACTGGTAATGATCACCCCTCGCAAAACATGCGAGACCCACCCGCCCATACTGCATATTACCAAAAATAATTATCATTTGTAAACAGTGGAAGGTACTTACAATATTAAATATTTT
>Ga0097678_1002150_pt1 | contig 17018 bp, 14 predicted proteins | sample ThiBiot_500_plan_2_FD_72847 | JGI IMG/M metagenome (GOLD analysis project Ga0097678, IMG submission 72847) | Wastewater bioreactor microbial communities from Cape Town, South Africa - Thiocy_expt_500_plan - 1398105537976 (version 2) (version 2) ...
GGTTTGTTTCTGTTCACGTTATCTGTGAAGAAAATATAAGGCAAACCTTTTTGCTGACGGCTTTCCAAAACTCTTGCCCAGATTTTTCTCTTTTCAACATCGCCATCAATCATATCCTGCATCCAGTAATCCGGAACGCAAACACCTGTGAATAAATTCTGGATTGGACTTCCGATATCTTTGATACTCAAAAATTCTTCGATATCTCCGTGGTCAATGTCAAGATAAGCTGCGAAAGCTCCTCTTCTCACACCACCCTGAGAAACCACATCCATCGCTGTATCATACAATTTCATAAAAGAAACTGCTCCGGAAGATTTTCCATTGTCTGTAACCGCCGTTCCTCTATTTCTCAATTCCCCGAAGTAACCAGAAGTTCCACCTCCGATTTTCGTCTGCATAATCACTACACCCAATTTGTGAGTAATGCCTTCGATATTATCAGGAATATGAACGTTGAAACAAGATATCGGCAAACCACGCTGTGTTCCCATATTAGCCCAAACCGGAGAAGAAAAACTGATCCAGCCCTTCACAATCATCTCTTTGAAAGCCGGTTGCAATTCCGGTTTGTAAAGACGTTTTGCTGCTGCAGTTGTAATTCTGTCGATTGCGCCTTCTACAGTTTCCCCTTTCAGAAGGTAACCTCTGTTAAGCATTTGCTCAGACTCTTCGTTGAGCCACCAGATATCTATATTCTCGTCCATCATAACTTTATTATTTTGCTTGCTAATTTTCTTTTTAAATTTACTGAATTAGTTCAAAAGTATCTTCCTGCTCCGTTCCAATTCTCCAATTTTTACTTTGTTGATGTGTGTAAAAGTCACATCATTATTAATCTCTTCAAACTGCTTTGCTTTTTTGATGCAATAGTCAATTTTGTAGGCTACGGACATACATACTCTATGTCCTTTTGTCAAACCCATTCCCATATAAATGTATTCTCCTAATTGGAAATTGTCTGACTTGCTGTGCTCAATTTCTGAAATAATGTCTGAGTTCATATTGATTTAAATTTAGTTGATGACTAATATTTAAATAAAACCAAGCGACTCAGACTAATCTTGGCTTTATCACATAAAAAAGAAAACTCCAAGAATCTGTAAACTATTTCTTAAAATTTTCTTTTCACAACCCTTTCAGAGTTCAGAACTCTGAAAGGGTTTCTATTCAGTTTGTCATTCCGGAGGAATCTTGACAGCTTAGTTTAGATTCCTACGGAATGACAATATTATGTTCTTGTCGTATACTTAATTTATTCAAAACTAGTCGTCAAAAAACTTCCATCTTCCGACATCTGACTTCCAACAAAAATCTAAAACAAATCGTTCGCCGTGATCGACTTGTCGTGTTTTGTATAATCTACCGGACGTTTTGCGAAGAAATCATCTAAAGAGTTGGCAAAAACTTCCTCTTCAAACCAAACCATTGGTCTGTAATCTTCCGGCGTTACGTTGTATCTCGTTTTCATTCCGATTTTCTTCAAAGAGTCGTCCACTCTGTATTTCATAAAATCCAAAAGATTTTTCTTGGAAACGTGTTCGATTTCGCCTAGTTCAAAAATCCAATCCAGGATATCGGATTCCATTTCAATAGACTCATCAACTAAGTCATAAATCGATTCGATATCGTCATCAGTCAGTAAATTAGGTTGCTCTTCTCTGATTTTATTAATCAAATAGATTCCTCCGTTAGCATGTATTTGTTCATCTACAGACGTCCAAGCGATAATGTTGGAAACGTTTTTCATATAGCCTTTGAATCTTGTGAAAGACAAAATGATAGCAAACTGGCTGAACAGGGACACATTTTCTATCAAGATACTGAAAAGCAACAATGATGAAACGTAAGATTTCGGATCCTGGGAATTGGCATTTTTCAAGACTTTTCCCAAATAATCGATTCTGTTTTTTACCGCTGGAATGTCAATTACATTCAGGAACTCATCGTTATAACCCAACACTTCCAACAATCTGGAATAAGCCTCGGAGTGACGGAATTCGCATTCCGCAAATGTTGCTCCCAAGCCATTCAGTTCCGGTTTTGGAAGATGGTGATAGAGATTCCCCCAAAATGTTTTTACGTTGACCTCGATCTGAGCAATTGCCAAAAGTGCATGTTTTACAGCATTTTTCTCGTGTGGCTCCAACTGAGAATGGAAATCTTGAACATCCGCCGTGAAATCCACCTCCGAATGTACCCAATAGGACTTGTTGATAGCTTCTATAAATTGTAAAACTTCCGGATATTCAAACGGTTTATAACTTATTCTTTTATCAAAAATCCCCATAGTTTAATGCTTTAATGTTTCTTTATAAGAGTAATCACCGGTAGGATATAGGAAATCAGCACTTTAAATCTATTGCTTTTTCTCCCAAAGCGGTAACACAAAAATAGAAATTGAATACAACAAATGAAAGAGCGAAAGCCCGAAAAATGTCAAAAAACTGACAATCATCGGCTAAAGTTTTCCACATTATGTTAAAAGTCCTATGAATAGGGATTTTATGAGGGAAAGCAAGTTCTTACGGCTATTAAAAGGCAAAATTCAATTTAAACATTTTACATAAAAACCATTACTAAAAGTGTTTTAATATTAAACAAATAAAATTTTAAAATCTTTGCTTCTTCGCAATGCTTATAAAATGATTAAAATTTTTAACCTTCCGACTGTTTCTTGGAAAAGTTGTGAGTTTTGATATATTCTGAGAAAGCCATTTTAAGTTTTGAATCGATCGCAGCCTTGTCAAAGTTCTTTCTATAGTTCTTTGCCAAATTATAAGCCTGGTCTGCATAGGCTAGAAAAATATCGAAATCGTACTCGTCTAAGCCATATTGTGTATAATAGCCCAGATCAATAGTAGATTTTACCCGTTTGTAGAACTCCTGGGTTTCGCTATAATCGGCAGTTGTTTTGGGAGATGATGTTGCTTTTCCTAGAAGTCCACTAATCGCACCGGCTAATTTCATCAAATTGACTTGTCCGGCTGCAAAATCCGGCTGTTTGAAAGCGGAAGGCGTTGAAGCTTTTGGAGCAACTTCATTGAGGGGTGTTCTCATATAATTGTTCATTGCGCTGTTGAGTGCAACAACTTTTGGTGCCGGATTGAGTCTTGTAACGTCTTTTTTCAAGATTCCGGTTGGCTTGAATGATAGCCTGACTTCTTCTATCTCTTGCGGAATGGTTGTTAATTTTACGTCTAAACTCTTTGAGAAACTCCCGGATGTTAATAAAATCAAACTTCGTTCATAACCTTGCCTGGATATTCTCAATTCATCCGAAGGTTTGGCTGCAATGGCGAAATTTCCCATATTGTCAGACATCACAATCTGATCTGTTCTGAGGTTATGAATGCTGGCGAAAGGCAGCTTGTCTCCACTCTCGTTGGTAATATTTCCCAAAATATAGTCTGACTGGGAAAAGATTCTTATCGAGAATAATGTGATAAGAAGAAATAATAATTTAATTTTCACAGAATTAAGTTTGTACAAAATTAGTTTTAATCAGCTCTGATATTGTGATGAAAGGGTTTTGAAAGAGATAGTTTAACCGACTTTAACCTGTTTTGGGAATTTTTTAGAAATTGAAAGTTTTGATTTTGTTAAAATTATTTTGAGAATGCTTTTGAATGCTGATACCAAAGTACGCAAAGGTTTCTTTTATCATTGTTGAAATATTTTTAAGGTTCGCAAAGGCGCTTTGCTCAGCTATTTTTATCACTCGTTGATTTTGGGGGATTTTGCTGATTTTCTTTTATCTCAAAAGGTTCTAATGATTGACAAAGTTTGTTTTTTGCGAAGCGCGTGAGGGATGGTAGTGGAAATCCTTTTGGGGATTTTGCAAAATCCCCAAAAGATTGCAACGGACAGCCCGACCCGAGCGGCTGGTACGTTTTGGCGAGGGTCACGCCCAAATATAAATGATAAATGACGTGATTTTGTTGGACTGTTTTTTTTTGCGTAAATTTGTTGTCTTATCTTAAAAAAAATTGGGGTTGACTGGTTTCGACAGCAAGACCAATGGGTAAGTAAGCATGCAGAGAACCGTAGCGCGATCTCTTAAATCCCTTGCTACAACATTTTAACTGGCAACGAAGAGTTCGCTCTTGCAGCTTAATAATCGAAGTTTAGTAGATTCAAGCGTTTCCCGAAGATTTCAGTAAGGAAGCAAGATGTCTCACCAATGTTCTGTTCTGCGACGTTGGATCCTGGGATATAGGAATGCGGAAATAAGGTTTTGGATGCTTTGACCAAAACTCGAAAATTTTTAGAAGCTAAGGTTTAGGTTGGGTGTTTGCTCTCTGCCTGAGCTCGAAAATCAATAGCAAAATAAGCATGTAGAAAGCTTGCGTATTGCTTGTTTGGACGAGGGTTCGAATCCCTCCAACTCCACAAAACAAAGTCTTAAATAATTGAATATTAATTGTTTAAGACTTTTTTATTTATATTTCTGTATTGTTTTTGTACGACTATTTAATTTTGTGAAATTATTCTCTCTAAAAATAATTTTATTTCGAGTTTATGTTTTATTACAAAAAGACATATTAAAATTACAACGGAAATAGCCCAAGCAATAAATTCAAGAATCAAAAGTCTTGTTTTCTGATGATTTAATTCAGCTTCTATTTTCTTATATGATTTTTTTAACAACTCTGAAATTGAAGAAAGTTCACGTTCTTGTTCCAAATCGTTTGTTCTGGTTTGAAGAAATGACTTTTTATAATTTCTCACATTATCCGATACTATCTCAAGTGCATTCTTTTGATTCTGAATAAAGACTGAAATTATATATGAAAAAATAAAAGATGAAACGACTATAATTATATTTTTAAGAGAAAAAGTATTTGAAAAGTCAATCTGTGTAGCAACTAAGACAAAAGCTGCTGGTATAGCTATTAATTTTGACTGAGAGTCATTAATTATGTTTCTGATATTTTTTGAATACTCTAAAACAGAATTATCAACTTCCATTTTTACTTTATTATATGAAAAATTCGACAAGTAAAATTCAAAACTAGTATTACATCGTTCAAAAAACTCTTTAAAATTTGATAATAAATATTGAAATCTATTTATTTTTTCACTCGATAAAAAACCAATTAGCTCTTGTAAAAAAATACTTCTTTTCTCTTTATAAGAATCAATATTTTCAATATAATTTTTAACTAAATCAATATCATTGTATTCCAAAAAATCTTCATAAATAATTTCATTATCTATTGACAGTTCAATAAATTTATTCTCCTGAAATACAAATAATGTTTTAACATCCTCATCCGCTACAAACTTTGACTTTTGAATTAGTTTTTGAATTAACTCTAGTAAAATTTTATATTTCTCTATTTTTTCTACATTCTTAACTGAGGCGGTATGATAATTTAATTCTTGTATATAAAAAGCCTCCTTAGATTCAAACCTATTATCTACAACGAAATCAGCAAAAGTTATATAAAATCCTTTCTTTTTTAATTCCGCAGTAACAAACTCTATCAAAACAGGTTGAGACGAATTAGAAATACTATCGATATTGACTAAATTTCCTAAAGAATCTTTTATACCCTCTATTAAATCATCATTAAATTGCTCAATTAATTTTTGAGACTCTTCATCAATATTAATCTTGATTATAATTGCATCCGACTGTACCTCAGTAATTCTGTCACTTAGTAATCTTATTAAATCGTCAAGGCAATTATCCATTATAATTAGTTATCAAAATTGTGAAAGTAGTTCATCTGGAATATTGGTAAGTGTAAGTGTTTTCTTTTCCTTATTAATTTTTGCCGTTTTGCCTATCATCTGTTTATTTAATTTAATAGAAAAATCTTCACTTTGATATTCCACGAATTTAAGTGTTCTAAGAATTTTACTATCATACTTAATAATTTCACTTACAGAAAATTTTTCGTTTGATGCGTACTCAGAAAAAGCATTTGGATTTTCATCATCTATTATTGAAGAAATGTGGGCAAGTTGTATCTCTTTTTTATTCTTTTTACAATCTTGACAGTAGTCATAAACCTTTCTTTTTGTATCTTTAGTTTTAGCATCATCAAAACCACTTTCTATACAGTAAGAATGAACAGCATCTTTTAATCTTGTTGAAGATTCTGTTGCCGTCGTTTTGTCCGCACAACCTATAAAGCTTTGAAAATAATCTGATATTTTTTTCTTTCCTCTTATAAAAGCTAAATACGTTTTGACTTCTTCTTTATTAGCTATTGACAAATCCCATCTTGTAATATTAATCAAGGATGCCAAGTCAATTTTATTTAATTCGAGATTTTTAATTTGTTGAATAGATAAGGCTTCTTCATTTAGGTTATATCCCTGTTTATTATTTATCGAGAAAACTAAAATATATCTTTCATCATTATTATCTGTAATTTTAAAATCAGCAAAGATTATAAACCCACCAGATGCGGGAGCGGAACTTTCAATCACTCGTTTATAATATCCCATTGATTTTACAGTAAAATCTAAAAAATCAATTGCATTTTCCTTATAATCTTTTAATGACTGTTGAAAAACATTGAAGCTAAATTCATCTTCAAAAATTCCATAAGTAGGAACAGACCTTTTACTAAAAGACTCCCTAATATCTGCAATAAAATAAATCTCCTGCTTATTTACTTTTAACTCATTTTCTGCAAGTTTTAGAACCGAATCTTTATTACCACTTGTTTTGTTAATTTTGTGAACTATAATATTGGTCAAGTTTATATTATGTCCCTTTTCTTTTAGTTTTGCCATGCTTTTAAAACTTTTCGTCTTTCTAATCAATTCAACATTAATGTCACTTTATAACTTTTACATTTTCTTGATTAAGTCTTTCTATTTTTTTCTTCTTATAGCTTTGCATTATAGCACTTTTCTTACTTTTATGGTATCCTTTAGATTTTATCATTAAGTCAGCAATTAAATTAAGATAAAAATTATCCGTTTCATCATCTTTTGAGCGATAGAAATAATATGTAATTAACTTAAAGAATATAATATCTTCGATATATTTTGTTTTTACACCTTTAATAAACTCGGAAATTATCTTATCATAATCTTTACCTCTTATATCAGCATAAAGAAAAACTGAAAGAGATTTTTCAAAATCTGATATATTTTTGTCTTTATTTTTATCTAGATTAATCTTATCTCTAATTACAGAAGTCAACTTTTGAGTTCCTATATTATCAAATAAAAACAATTCATGCAATAGGGGCAAAAACTGATTCATTTGTCTAAACTCTTCAAGTTTTTCCTTTGAAAGTTTTTCTTCATTTTCAAGAAAAATTTCAAATATGGCTTTATGGATTATTGCAAAAAGAATTGATTTATCTATTACTTTAGAATAATTGTCTAATTTAAAATTTGGATTCTTCTCATCATGAACTTCTTCAGAGTTTTTAACAACCTTTAAGGCAAGAACTAAGAGCTTACTTAAATCCTTGATTTTATTACCTTTTTCTTTTTTAGAAATACCTTTTTCTTGTTGTTGAAGTTCTAACTTATCATCTTCTAAAACTTCCAAATCTTCTTCTGTAGGTTTATTTGAAGGAAGAAAATCGACAACCTTTTCCTCATTTAACTGACTAGCAAGGGAGGGTTTTTCTTCACCTCTTTCATTCTTACTAATAAAGAAGCCATCGTAGTTATCATACTTTCTTTCTCTTTGGGTATTACTTATTAATTCTTGTAAATCCTCAAATCCCTCATCCAAACGTTCAATTACGAGTTTCATCAAATCTGTTTCACCTCTATTTATTCCAGAATAATAATCAATTTCATTTACAAATTGTAAAAAATTCTTTTTATCTATTACATACTCCTTGAATTTTGCATCTTTTTCCATTCTCTTCATTAAGAAAAACTCAAAGAAACAAGTAAATCGGAACCTAACATCCCCATTTTCGCGTAAAAATATTCCAGAATCAAGTAGAGTTTCGACTATTTTATCAGTTTTAAAATCTTCAAATTTTTTATCTTTTAAATATTTATCAACGATTGAAACAAATTCGGCAAATGGAATAGAATAATTAACCTCATCCCTATCAAGCATCTGAGATGCTATAAATGACAAAATCCAAATTTTATTATCATATCCGAATTTTTCTCTTAAAGACTCCCGAATGTCGTGTTTTTTAAGTAATCGTTCGATGAAATTTTCAATTAAAGTTGAATTATTAATGGGTTTAAAGTTTTCCTGCTTTTCAATTATCCATAAAAACATTGAAACAGCAAAAGGAGTCCTAGGAAGATTTAATGCTAGAAAAGCATTAGTCAAAGTTTCCAATTTTCTCGGTGTCTCATATTTATCTGAGTTAGGAAACCATTTTTGAATTAACTCTTTAATCTGCCTTGTTTTGAATTGTTTAAGTGTAATATTAACAAAATCGAATAATGAAAGTAGCTCCAAATTCATTGGGAAATCCTCATCATACAATTGTTGATATGTAGCAACAAATCTTATGTTACTATTTTCATCTAAAAAGTTCTTTAGAGTTTTTAATTTGTATTCATCTTCATCTTCAAAACTTATGTTATCAATTAATAATATTACTTTATATTCTGATAATATTTTACTTGCTTCCTCCGTTGATTTATTCCAATATTCTCTAATAAGTTTGAGAACATTATCTTTCAAATCTCTAAAATCGATTATCGCGGGTATTTGATGATGAGTTTTATTAGTATTTATTGTCTCTATTAAAATTTTATCAAGCAATATTGTTTTACCAGACTCTTTTGTACCAAAAAAAATATAATTTTTATCACAATTTATAATTTGAGCTAAATCATCAACCAATTTATCAGTTTTTTCTGCATCAAACTCCTCCTTGAATACTAAATTAGGCATTACAAATATCTCATCAATATTTTTAGGGGCGTTAGTATCTGTAGAATATGTTAATAAATGGCTATTAATTTGTGGCAAAGCTTCACAATTAATTTGCTTTATTAAATTTTGCTCAAAAATTATTTTTTCTACTTCTTCTCCAACCGGTATTTTTGTCTCCCAAACCCCATTATTCCCAATAGATGTATTTAGAATAAATTCTTTTTTAGGATATTCCCCTTTATAAAAAGTACTAGTAAGAGTTCCTTCATTGTAATCATAGTCAATTACAGAAAATCCATTTTCATATTTGTTTTCAGGCTTTCTTATGGAATTGGCAAGCGTTCCGCTAGAACAAAAAGAGAACATTTTTCCATCAGGGTCTTGTGTATAGCCAACCTTAGTTTTGTGTGTATGTCCCGTGAAATACATATTAAAATCTTGCTTTAACAAAACTTCTATTACTTCACTATCAAAATCTTTTAACCATTCAAAATGGTGGTGGCTCAAAGCAATTTTAAGATTACAATTTTTTATATCATTTAAACAATCAATTATTTGTCTTTCCCCTATTAGAATCTTGCCTTTATCAGTATCACTATCATAACAACGCCAAGAGGAATTTAAACAGGCTATTCCTATTTCTAAGCCGTTGATTGTAACTTGATAAGAAGAATTGAAATCTGTTTTGGAGATATTGCAGTCAGTTCCTTCATAAAAATATTCTTCAAATTCTTTGAATCCTTTAATTCTTTCATTTCCTTCTGGATGCAAAATATAATTATTGATTTTTTCTTGGGAGACTAAATCTTGTTCTAGACCCAATTCCATTCTTTTTGAATCAGCACTTCTATCAATATCATGATTTCCTGGTACAAAATAAAACTTATCTTTGGTCAAGTTCGTAACTTCTAATAAAGGAGATATTAAAGTTTCTTCACAATCTAAAAACGCCTCAGTAATACTTGAGTAACTCTTACCTCCTATATTTACTAAATCACCTGTGAAAATTATTAAATCAATGGATTTTTGGGATTGAATTTTTTCAATAGTACTTTTTAATGGCTCAACGATATGTGTTACGCTGTCTGTTTTATCACTTTTATCCAAGTGAAAGTCGGAAATATGAAGTATTCTCATCAGTATGGTTTGATTGGTTTAGTTTAAATGGTGTCTGTATAGTTATAAATTAAGTTTATATCATCAATTATTGATTTTTTCAAAGTTAAAAAATTATCAAATCATAACTACAGTCTTTATACTGACTTTCAATTATGCTTACAATTCTACCTACTTTCCTTTAATAATTGGTGTCAGCTGTTCCCTTATTTTATCAAACTCTTCTTTGGTAATAATTTCCAAATCCAATTCTTCTTTTTTCTTTTTCAATAATTCCACAGCCTCCTCACGCGTTAACGGTCTTGTATTATGTATCGGTTTGATTTCGCCTTTTGTTATTGCATTATCCACCATTGTAACCGTAATGTAATTATCCAATACGGTAAAATCGGTATTTGGTAATGGTTTAACATAAAAGAAAACATAATTTTCCAATCCCATACTACCTTTGTTAAATTGGATTTTTTCAATTGTAACTTTGTAATCTTTGTATTGCTCCTCAACATACCGCATACCTTTTAACAAAACCCCCGCAGGCTTTCCGTAAAATAAATACTCAAAATGTCTTTTTTTACTAAATGCGGATTGCCCCTCTCCTGTGGGCGCGCCCAATACCAAAGTATCGCCAACTTTGTAAGTGTTTTTGTCGTACGCGATATAATGTTTTATATCCATTCCTGTTTTGAAATTTTTTCCTTCATCTTTACTAATCATTTTTGAGTAATTGAGTGTATCGATTTCAGAAAGCCTTTGCCCAAAGGCAATAGTTGAGGCTGCAAATAATAACATAAGAGTTATTTTGTAGAAATTTTTCATTTTTGAGAGTTTTAATTGTTATATAGGTAAATAATTGTTTTTGAATATTAGATGGATTTTTGCGCCGTTTATGCGCAAATAAAAACATTATATGTCAAACTGGTTTACGGATTTCCGTAAAGACATAAAATATTCCTAAAGTCCCCTTAAAGTTTCCGCCGTTTTTACATCCTGCTTTTGCTTGATTTCGGCTTTTATCACATCCGATTTTAAACGCACCGCTTCGCTCGTCTTTTTATCATACATCGTAAAGAATGCGAGTACATCGGCTTTGCATTTACTATCATGAAATTTATACATCACACTCGAAGCGTTTATATTATCATCACGAAAAACCGTTGTGTAAGTCCCCTCCGTACGTTTAAATTGACCGTACACCGATGAGCAGGTAATTTCCTTTTTATCAACTTTTGGTTCATTTTTATATTTCATTTCCAATTTTTGAACTAACGGTATTATATTGTCCGTGTGAACATCATAAAGAACTCCATTATAAAATTTTAACCGCAACTCTTTTATAGTGAAATCGGCAACATCGTATTTACTCAAAATAAATACTTGCGCATCGTCGATTAAAGGATAATCGCTCACAATTTTATCCTGTTTTTTAAGTTCAAAAATCTTTTTTGATGAGGTGGAGGAATAACTACTGAAGTTACACGATTGCGGAACCTCGCAAAACTGCAAAGTATAATCCGCATTTTTGAGGCTATCGATAATTGCAACTTTGGTTTTGTTGATTTTAAAAATACCGATTCCCTCGATATTGCTCTGTGAGAATGTTTGCCCAAAGACGAATAGGACAAGGAATAAAATTATTTTTTTCATATTGAAAATGTTTTTTATCCTACCAGTCCCAAATAAGGATATTAATAAATCAAAATAGCGCGGAACCGAAGCCAATCCGACAAAGAGGTACTGCGAAGAACCCAAAGACCAGAAAGACTCAGCCCGCGCCGTATATGGCACGAGCATAAGCCTATCGAGTTTGGTCTTTTAAGAAGATTCGCAGTTTTCTTTGTCCAAAACGATAGCTTACGCTGTGTATCGTAAAAATTTATGCTTCAAATTTAATGTTTTTTAATAATCCTCAAAATATAAATCTTATGTAGGCAAAAAAGATGATGTGCAATATGTCCTCTTATTGTAATGGACATATTGCACCTTTTTTATAAAAATTAATCTTTTCAACGATGAGGCTTTTTAAGTAGTTTTTAATCGTCAATTGATTTGCTAATAAATTTTCATAATTTTTTTTATGACGACTAAAAGAATTTCTATTATTTGAGTTGATTATTTTTTTCCAGAAATTTGGGTTAGAATAATTCAATTTTTGTATCATTTCTGAAGTTATATTTTTATAATCAACTTCAATTGGTTCAAGAATTAATAGGCTTTCAAACTCTCTCATTAAACATTCACAGATTCGCTCATAAGTTTCAAATTTCGTAAAACTGAATAAATTTCTAATATCCAATTGCTTCAGAAAATCTTGCTTTCTAGAAGTTATTTCAAATCTTAGTCGGTTTGGATGGGAGAAATCTGGGTATTGAAAGCCTTTCGCATAGCATTTTATTTGTTTATGCTTTGAAAACCCATTACTACAAGCGATTTTAAAATACCGGTTCTCATCAATGTTTCTGAACGCTTTTTTTTCGTGAAAACCTAAATACATATCTATAAATTCTAAAGCATCACAAATTCTAGGGTCTGGGACTATATCAATTTTAAATTCGGCATTTACAATAGGTAACGCTTTAATTTCAACTGTTGAAAGATTCAAACTTTCAATATATTCATTATAAACTTCCACACAATTATTTATGCTAAAATCGTTTGCGTTATGAAGACCATTATTAAATTTATGGTGTGGTTTTAACAATATTTCTGTTCTTTTATTTTTTACGTTTAGAATAATTCCGCTATTGGTATCTTTAAGTGCTTTTTTGGAATAAATTTCTCCTGTTTCTTCATCCACTCTTTCGTTATAGGCTATCTGAGCATAATGACCATTAGAAATAATTTTATTTCTAATAGTCAGGTCGAATGTATTGGTTTTTGAAAAATCAATCATAAGGCTACTCACAAAGGGAATGATAGTTTTGGATTAATATGATTTATAAGAACAAAGGATTGCAAATGCAATCCTTTGTTCTTATTATAATTTAGTCATAATATTTGACCAACTTTTCGATGAGGTTTTCCCTGTCATAATTGCTATATGGACAGAATAAAGGTGCAAGGTGAAATTGAATAAAATCATCGAAAATTCGACAAACAAAAAAAGATGTTACCTCATTTATAAGTAATTTTCCATAATAAAAATTAGAATATTTTGTAGGACTTAAACTAATTTTTAAACATTTAGCCCAAGCAGAATGATTTTTCACTCTTAAATAGATTCCGTTGTAATATGTTTCTTGTTCGAGACGGATTTGTTTATATGGAAAATCCTCATGTTCTATAAACTTTTCATAATGTTTAACATTACTTTTTGATTTGTCCAACGTAAATATTGAACTGAAAATTTCTGGATAAGTTGTACTCATAATATAAATTTTAGTTAATGTTTTGTTCAATAGGTGGTAATTCTACAGCTCGATAACAAACATCAAATCTTTGAAAATTGAGTTGAGAATATTTTTTTTCAGTTTCTTTTGGAATATTAAAATTTGCATTCGTTAGAATTTCAAGACGGTCTAAATTGCATTGTCTCAGAAATTCTAAAATCCTGATGTCCCCCACCCGTTCTTGAGTTTCTGTAGTTTTTTCGTGTACCTCATCAGAACCTTTTGTTCGAGTTTTATTAATAACTCTCACTTTTGGATTTTCAGAGTTGATTAATAATTCCCATCCTTTGCGTTCCAATGCTTCTACTTTCATTAATGCGATAGTTAATGCTTTATCAAAAATTTCATTTCGTCTTTTTTGATGTTCTTCTAATATTTTTTTAATATAGAATGCAACCGTTTTATTGGAAATAGGGACACAAGTATTTTCCTTCATCCATTTACTTATTTCAGTATTCTTCCAACCCTTTAAGAATAATTCTTCTATATGCGTCTTTACAATTTCTCTTTCTCTAATATTTAGATTTTTAGAGTTTTTTGGTCTTTTATTTTCCATACGTGCGAAAAGTGTGTTTTATTGAACGCTTTCCAACCTTTACACTTAAAATTTAACTACTTCAAATTATTTGTTAGAAAGGTTTTAAGGAATAAAATGCAAATAAGCAGGGGCGTTCAAGGATTAGAAAAGATTTATTTCTTTAGGACTAAACTTTCTAAAATTTCGCTTTTTTTGTAATAGCGACGATTAGAAATTCCGTAAGCATTTATTTTCCCTTTATTTGTCCAATGCCATAATGTGGACGCATCAATCTTCAATAACTCGCACACTTCGGCACGAGTTAAGAGCTCTTCGGAATCTTTGTTGGATTTTGAATTTTGAACTGTTTCAAGTTCTTTTCGCACACTTTCGCACACGATTTGGGAAAGTGTTTCCTTGTCTAGATTTTGTAATATAATCGCTTTGTCCATTTCTATTAATTTTTTGACGAAGCGAAGGTCTATATTTTGGTTTGCTACTAGTGAAATACTAGTATTTTTTGAGTATAATTAAATCAATTGAAATTACCCAAAAGTTGGGTTATTTTAATTGATTGTAAATGTTAATAAATTCATCCGTTATTTTGATTGTATCGCTATTTTGCAAACAATACTCATATACAATCTTTATTTTTTTTGAGTCCCTTAAATAATTTTTAGTTCCATCTGGATTATTATATCTTATTTCTGAAATATAATTGGTAGGTATATCTTCTCGAAGTTCATATTTCTCTTTTATTATCTCGGCTATTTCGGGTGCTTTAAGTGCCGAATTATTATAGTCCTTAAAACTCCCCAAAGCATATTCTAAAATTACATAGAACCATTTTTCTCTATTCTGATTAATTGTTTTGTATTGAAATAATACTTTTATAAGTTCTTCTTTAACTATGCTGAAATTTTCTATATTTAAAAAAAATGTTTCTCCTTCGTAATCAAAAGAAACTAAATGGATCATATTTTCATTATTAAAAATAGCCTTTTCTAATTCGGTTTTTTCTACAATATATTTCTCAAGTAAATTCAACTGTCTAATAAAACCATCTTTCATGTTGAACTCCTTAACATGATAATTGTTTTGAATAATTTTAACCTGGCTTAAGAAAAACTCTTTTAATTCATGCCTATGATATTCTATTGCGCTTAATAAAATTTCAATATAAATAGGCTCATTATTTCTGTTGACTCGCATTGCTTAAAAATAGTTTGTGATTTCTAAAGCCAAATCTTTATTGCTCTTTCCTATGTAGTTTAAAAACATAGCTTCTGTACTATGCCCTGTAATATAGATTAGGTAATTCGTGGGTATTTTACCATAAAAATTAGATGCAAATGACCTTCTTCCTACATGTGAAGCGATGAGTTCCCACTTTTCAAAAAAACCTTCTTCTTTCCTATAAATACCGCTTTCAGGTTTTGTTTCCATCTTTTTACTTCCCCTTATTTTTTCAGTTATGCCAGCATCCTTACAAACAACTTTAAGCATATCATTATATTTCTGGTCAGATATTGACTTAGGGAATCTCCCTTCTCGTTTTTCTAATATTTCCAATACTTTTGGATGAATAGGAATAGTCATTAATTTACCCGTTTTTTGTTGCTTAAATTCAAGTAACTTCTTTCCCGTCTCCTCTCGTATCATTTCAGCGGAAAAGTTCATAAAATCGGATATTCTTTGCCCCGTATAACAGGAAATAATTAGCCAGTCTCTTACATTATCTAAACTCTCGTTAAAATCTTTTTGCTCAATTTTTTCAAGTTCTGTAAATGATAGATATGGGTGTTTTATCTCTGTTTTTGCTTTAATCCTAACTTTGTTGAGATTTCGGCTGACATCTAGCCCTTTCTCATAAGCATAATTGCAAAATGTTTTGACAAAAACCAAATCTCTCTGAATAGTCCCCAAAGCATAATTTTCACTTTTACAATACTCAATAAAATCTGTTTTGAAATTCTCATCAATATCTGAAACTAAGAGTACTCTTTGTCGTGACTTCTCATAACGTTCCAATTTATGTTGAACTACTGTATGTTTTTTAATAGAAGAGGGCGTAATTTCGCCTTCTTTTTCTTTGTTATAATATTCTATGAATTTAACGAGTTCAATCGGAATAAGAGCTTTTTCTGGCTCTTTGTTATAATATAAATCGATTTGATTTTGCAACCAGTTTTTGTCTATGAGTGCAGGAGTAGTTTTATCAAAAGCATTCAGAATAAAATTTTCAATATTATTCATTTCACCTTTTACCTCAACTTGACGGTTTGCAATATCAATACTCTTAGGACGTTTTTGATTGTGTTGGTTTTCCCAATAAATTCTGTTGACTTTTAATAAGGTTTTCGCCCCAATAACAAAGTCTTTTGAATTATGTCTAAAGAGTAATCTAATGTTGAGGTTTGCGTTTTCTCTTGTAGAACGATAAAGAAAATTTACTGTTGCCATTTTTGCCGTACAAATTATTATACAAATGTATTATTTTTGTACGGTAAATTGCAATCTAATAAAATTTATTTCAAATTACATCAATAAAAAACTTCATCTAAAAACACCTATAACATTGTATTTAAAAGGAAATTTTAGAATTTATGGCGTTTACACGAATTTGTAAAATTGAATAAGCAGTACACCCTCCAACTCCACTTAAAATGAAAGGACTTGAATCCTTTTGACAACAAAAACACTCTTTATCAATGATTTAGGGTGTTTTTTTATTTCTCATCAATATCCATTAATTGTCATTGAATGTCCTTTTTCCGGTAACAAATCCGGTAGCAAACTGAAAATTTGTCCCATAAAAAATTGAGCGTTTAATTTTTCCTCAAATCTCTCTATCAATCAATGAATTGTTAATACTTTTCATTTATTACTATCTCCTTTCATCTAATAGAAATTCAATTGCCAATTCATGTTTTTGCTCGAAATTAGCCTAAAAACAGAAAGAAATATGAGTTTAAAATTTTACCTAAGAAAGAAATCAGGAAACGCAAAAGTGAATTTCAGATATAGAAATGGTGTTCAGGATATTGTGTAATCTTCCCCAAAAACCGAAACAGAAATAAATATAGTTTTAAATTTGGGAAAGATGAAACAAAGCAAATTTACAGAGGTTCAGATTGTGAAAATCTTGTCTGAACAAAATCAGGGA
>Ga0097678_1002157_pt1 | contig 16939 bp, 15 predicted proteins | sample ThiBiot_500_plan_2_FD_72847 | JGI IMG/M metagenome (GOLD analysis project Ga0097678, IMG submission 72847) | Wastewater bioreactor microbial communities from Cape Town, South Africa - Thiocy_expt_500_plan - 1398105537976 (version 2) (version 2) ...
AATATTTATTCTCAGGTAACTCTTCCGGTGTGAAATAAGCCATATTTTCTATCAATCCCAAAACCGGAATGTTGATACTTTCCATATTGAACATAGCAATTCCCTTTCTTACATCAGCCAAAGCAACGTGCTGAGGTGTACTCACAATCACAGCACCCGTTACTGGAACTTCCTGAATAATAGAAAGATGAATATCGCCAGTTCCCGGAGGTAGGTCTATCAAAAGGAAATCTAATTCTCCCCAATCCGCATCACGGATCATCTGATTCAAGGCTTTGGAAGCCATTGGTCCTCTCCAGACTACAGCTTGGTTAGCCCCGGAAAAATATCCGATAGACAACATTTTTACGCCGTAATTTTCGATGGGCTTCATCAGATTTCTGCCGTTCACTTCTACAGAAATTGGTTTTTGTCCTTCTGTGTCAAGCATCGTCGGAACAGACGGTCCGTAGATATCTGCATCCAAAAGTCCGACTTTGAACCCCATTTTTGCTAACGTTACTGCAAGATTTGCTGCAACAGTAGATTTTCCAACGCCACCTTTTCCGGAAGCGATAGCAATGATGTTTTGAATACCCGGAATCTGTTTTCCTTTGATTTCATTAGTTGGAGGTGTTGCAGGCAATTCGGGAGAAACGATTTTCAATTTTAAGTTGATGTGTTCACCGAATTCCGAAGCAAAAGCTTGTTTCATAGCAACTTCCAGCTTTTTCTTTTCGTGCATCGCAGGTGAATGTGCGGTCATATCGATATAGACATCGTCACCCATCACGTGGAAATTATTTACGAGGTCATCTACTTCTATCTCTTTCAGAAAATCCTGAACTTTTGATTTCGTCAGCATAAAACTTTATTAATCTTTGAGACAACAAATTTACGGATTTAATAACTAATTTAGAATCAATAGGATTTGTGATTTTGTCTATGCTAATGATTTTTTGACATGGGCTTAGTTAAAGTGTTTTTTGAGTTGGGATGTTTTGATGTAAACATAAAACAAAAAAGAGCTTTACAACTTTCCAAGCCCTCCAATTTATATAGGAGCCGGGAACCTGCTTTCGTTACAATCTTTTTTGCATCACGTTTTGTCAGACTGAGATCTCGAAGCTAACTCAAAAAAGGATTTCCACTGCAATCAGGGCTATGGGTTTAGTCTATATAATTTGAATTTGTCAATAAAAATAAATTTTTGTCATTCCGAAGGAATCTGAATCTACACTTTTAATGGATTTTTAGTATTTAAAGTCTTCGAGAGCCTCAGACTGACAATGCCGGAAAAGTGAATCTTACTAGAGCTGTCATACTGAGCGGAGTCGAAGTGCTTTCAAAGATTAAATTTTAATCAACCTTAAAAGTCAGATTATTATCATCAGGTTTTCCATTTGTGTTGAGTGCGCTGTAAGGCGTCGTAAACCAACCATTTTTGTTCATCACAAATCTGAACTCATAAGTCTTTCCTTTCTCGAATTGAGATTTAGGCAAAACCAATTCAAAAGTGTCTCGGTCTTTTCTAATCATTTGATACATTGTATTAGCAGGATTCCAATCGTTGAATGAACCAGCAACAGCCATTTTCGTTATCGCTTCAGCATTTAAATTTTTAGGAACATTGTAAGCAAAAATCACTTTATCATTCTCAATCCTATAACCATAAATTTCCTTTTTAATATTAGGTTTATTAATAATTTCAGAAGCAACTGATTCTTCTCTTGACCAATACGGATTTGCTAATTGTTTATCAATCAATCCTGCAATATGATTGACTATAAAATAAAGTGGGGGAAAAGAATTGTATTTGTAGCCGTTCGACATAAAAATGATTGACAAATCATTGTCAGGAAAAATACTGTAAGCATTGATGTTTCCGCCGGAAAAACCATAAGACGTTACATTTCCAGTTTTGGTAATTTCCCAACCGTGCGCAAAAATATCTTGTTTATTGGTATAATCAAAAGGTTTCCACATCAACTTTTTTGTTTGGTCTGTAAGGAATTTGTTGGTGTCAAGATTAATGCTCCATTGTAAAAAATCGGGAAGTGAAATGGCCAGTCCATTAGCAGGATGAGCCCTCAAACCACCGACGTGCGTTGATTTTTTATACTGTTGGAGAGAATCATTATATCTGTAAAACTGAATGCGATTGGGAATTTCTTCAAAAGAATCGGAATTGAATATGACTTTGTTCTTCGCATCAGAAAACTGATTTTTCAACACAAAATCTTCAAATTTTTGTCCGCTTATCTTTTCGATAATCATTGCCAACATCATATAATTGGTCTGATTATAACTGAATCGATTACCAGTTTCGAATTCCATTTTTTCTTTGGAAAGTCGTTCAAAAACTTCAGTATTGGAAATATTTGTAGGTAAATTATGACGTTCAAAATCTGGAATACCAGATGAATGCGACAATAGGTTTTTTACTTTGACGTTTTGCCATTCTTTGGGAAGATTATCCAGATATTTTGAAATGTCATCTTCTAAAGACAATTGTCCTTTCTCAATCAATTGAAAAACGGCAACATTGGTAATCAGTTTTGTCGTAGAATAAACTCTGAAAAGAGAATTAGAATCCACTTTTTTATCAGATTCTAAGTTTTCTTTACCATAATATTTTTGGAAAATTATTTTATCATTTTTGACTACTCCAACTGCCAAACCTGGAATTTCAAAAGTTTTCATTACTTCCGTCAGATAGTTGTCAATTACTTTTGTTTGCTGGGAGTTTTGAGAAAATCCTAAAAATGAAATATTTAGAAATAATAGGATTAAAAGAATTTGTTTCATTAGTATCTATTTATGACATAGGACAATTCTAAAGTTTGATTTGTTACATCATTAAAAAGTAATTTGTCATTCTGAAAGAATCTCAACAGTTTAGATTCCTCCGGAATGACAAAATTGTGTATATATTGTAAAATAAATTTCTAACTCTCCAACTGCCCTTCCCATTTACTCACAGCAGACGTCGCAAGCGCATTACCCAAAACATTGGTCATGCTTCTTCCCATATCGCAGAAATGGTCGATTGGCAGAATCAAAGCAATACCTTCCACCGGAATATCAAACATTCCACACGCCGCAACGATAATAACCAAGCTTGCTCTCGGAACGCCAGCAATTCCTTTACTTGTTAACATCAGAACCAAAAGCATTATGATCTGTTGTCCTAATGGCATATCGATGCCGTAAATCTGGGCAATGAAAATAGACGCGAAAGTCATATACATCATACTGCCATCCAAGTTGAAAGAATAACCTAATGGCAAAATAAAAGAAACAATTCTATTATTACATCCGAATCTTTCCAGTTCTTCTACCAATTTTGGGAAAACAGCTTCTGAGCTTGTGGTGGAAAATGCAATCAACAAAGGTTCTTTGATTCTTCTCAATAATTCGAAAAGGCGATTGCCAAGAATCATATAACCAACTAATAAAAGAACCAGCCAAAGAACAGCCAAAGCAAAGAAAAAATCTCTGAGATAAATGGCATAAACTTTAAAAATCTCAAAACCATTGGTAGCAACAACTGCCGCAATTGCCCCGAAAACTCCAAGCGGCGCAACCCACATGATGTAACCGACCATTTTTAAAATAGCGTGAGCAATGATATCTAGCCCTTTGATGACAGGTTTTGCATATTCTTCACCCATTGCTGACAACGCAATCCCAAACATTACCGAAAATACAACGATCTGAAGAACTTCATTGCTTGCAAAAGCTTCGAATAAACTTTTCGGAATCACGTGTTTCACAAAGTCTTCCATAGAAAATCCTTTGCTGTTACTCACGATTTCGGAAGCTGAAGAAGCATCTTGAATTGGTAACTTGGTAACGTGGCCAGGCTCTAACCAATTCACTAAAACCAAGCCAATCAATAAGGAAACCAAGGAAGCCGTAATGAACCAAAGCATTGCTTTTGTGCCAACGCGACCGACCATTTTGATGTCGCCCATTTTAGCAATCCCAACCACCAAAGTCGAGAAAACCAAAGGCGCAATAATCATCTGAATCAGTCGGATAAAAACTGTTCCCAACAGTTTGATATTCTTAGAAAAATTTTCGGAAGAGTCGGGATAATTGGTGTGGACAATTCCTCCTAAAACAACACCTAAGATTAGTGCAATAATGATTGCGAAAAACAGTTTATTCTGACCTTTCATAACTAATTTATTTTTTGAACACAAAGTGCACAAAGTTTTTTAATCTATTTATTATTAATGTTTTAAAGTTCACAAAGGCGTTTCGCTGAAATAAGAAGTTCAAATCAAGCAGCTTTGTGGGCTTTAAGCAGTTTCAATATTCAAAAAAATCTTTGTGAGCTTTGTGTTTAATCTAAGCTTTATAAGTCCTGATATAAATTGAAACTGAACAAAACTAATATTTTTGAGAGAATAACCACTAATATTTTAAATTAATATTAAGAACTCCAATAAAAACTGCCGATTCTGATCAACAAAAATAAAATAACATTCACGCACAGTTCAAATTAGAATTATTTCTTTGTACAAATCTGATAGTTAATGAAAAGGGATGTGGAAATCGTCATTATTTCTGATGTACATCTTGGAACTTACGGTTGCAAGGCGAAAGAGCTATTGAGATACCTAAACTCTATCCGTCCCAAAACTTTGATTCTGAACGGCGATATCATCGACATCTGGCAGTTCAAGAAATCTTATTTTCCGAAGTCTCATTTGAAAGTGGTTAAAAAGTTAATATCGTTTGCAACCAAAGAATCCGAGGTTTTCTACATCACTGGAAATCACGATGAAGCGTTTAGAAATTTCACAGATTTCGAATTAGGAAAACTGAAGCTTTGTAACAAACACGTTCTGAAACTAGGCGATAAAAAAGCCTGGATTTTTCACGGTGATGTTTTTGATGCATCGGTTCAGCACTCCAAATGGATTGCAAAATTAGGAGGAAAAGGTTACGACTTGCTGATTGCTATTAACAATCTCGTGAATTGGTTTCTTGAGAAAATTGGCAGAGAAAAATATTCATTCTCCAAAAAAATCAAGAATAATGTCAAAAAGGCTGTGAAGTATATTGGTGATTTTGAATTGACTGCTTCGGAACTGGCGATTGAAAATGATTTCGATTATGTGATTTGCGGGCATATTCATCAGCCTCAAATCCGGGAAGTAGTTGGTAAAAAAGGAAAATGTATGTATCTGAATTCCGGTGACTGGGTGGAAAATCTTTCGGCTTTGGAATATCATAATGGCGACTGGAAACTTTTCGTTTACGAGGAGGAAAAACACACTCTTATGGATGAAGAACCAGAGGAAATGAAAGAAATAGACAGTGCAGAGATGATGAAAATCGTGACGCAGATTGTGTAGTTGATAACGTTGCTCATCGTATTTAAAACTAATGTGTTAAAAATTGAAACTAAGGTGGAAGAATATAAAACTACATCGATAATCATGAAAACCATATTAGTATAATGTAAAACAAAAGTGATGAAAGTGAAAACTAATTTGCAATAACTAAAGACAATTACGCTAAAAATTAAAATATAGTTGTTAGAATTAAAAACAACATCGAAAGAACATAAAATAAAGGCGTAAGCAGTAAAAACTATTACAGTCCATATAAATCTTACGATTATCCATAAAAACACAAATATTTAATTTTTTAAATCCTTATGAAAATATTATACGCCTTTCAAGGAACAGGAAACGGACATCTTGCCAGAGCGCAGGAAATCATCCCGATTTTGAAGAAACACGCATTGGTAGACACTTTAATCAGCGGACATCAGACCCAGTTGAAGTCTGATTTTGATATCGATTTTCGATTCAAAGGGATTTCTTTGCTTTATAATAAAACAGGTGGATTGTCTTACAAAAAAACCTTTCTTGAGAATAATTTCTGCAAAGCGGCAAAAGTCATCAAAGATTTGGATTTAAGTGCGTATGATTTAATCATCAACGATTTTGAACCGTTGACTGGCTGGGCTGCGAAACTAAAAAATCTACCGATTGTAGAATTAAGTCATCAGGCATCTTTAACTTTTAAGGAAACACCGAAACCGGATAAAAAAGATTGGTTTGGAGATTTTATCCTGAAACATTATGTGCCTTGTGAAAAGAAAATCGGATTCCATTTTGAAAATTATAACTCCCATATCAAAAAGCCGGTTATCCGACAAAAAATTAGAAAACTGAATCCTGAAAACAAAGGCCATTATTTGGTTTATCTACCAAGTTTTTCTGATGAAGTCATCACAAATTTTCTGACAAGAATCGATGTTCAATGGAAAGTTTTTTCTAAATATGCCAAGCAACATCAGAAATTCAGCAACGTAGAAATCTTCCCGATTGATGAGAGAAAATACCTGGAACTGTTCGAATCTTGTGAAGGAATTCTTTGTAATGCCGGCTTCGAAACGCCTGCTGAAGCATTGTTTATGCACAAAAAACTATTCGTTATCCCAATAGAAAATCAATATGAACAAGAGTGTAATGCTTTTGCGCTGGACAGATTGGGTGTTGCGAATTCGGATAAATTGGATCCAATTAAAATCAGAGAATGGATTAATTCTGACCAGATGATAGAAGTGGATTATCCTGATAATATCGAAAGTATTTTGACGAAAGAGGTTTTGTATTAAGGTTTTTGAACACAAAGAACACAAGGGTATTTGATTTGCTTTAAGTTCACAAAGCCCCTTCGCTTAGAAGAGTTTTATCAGCTTTTCTTGCCTCCGAACTTATTTAGATTCATCATCAGTGATAGCATAAAATAACGTTTCAGGACAAGTTCTTCTCTGTCTTCGATGTAATTGTCGCCGATATTTCTGATAGCATTTTGACGTTGATTCAGAACATCATTCATGTTGAATCGCAGTGTCATTTGTTTTTTGTAGAATTTATAATTCACGCTGGAATTCCAGAAATAGGAAGTCCTGTTGAAACCTGCCGAAATGTTATTATTCTTGGTCACATTGATGTCGTTTGTGAAATAAAGATTGGATTTCAAAAAGTAAGTCACCATTCCGATAGTGTAATTTTGTTGAGCCGCTCGCGTTCTATCAATCCTATAATTGGTGTAATTGGAGAAATTATAATTGAGATTGGCAGAGCCGGTCAGGTCCAAAATATCTCTCAAGTTAAGCCTCACAGTCATCTTCGGCGCAATATTGTAAATCGTGTTGGTGTATTGGACACCATCCACAAAACCTTTTCTGTGGGTGTAGCTTGTCAGAAATGATGGCGAAATCCGGAATTCATTTTTATCCCATTTGTAGGTTTTTGAAAAACGGCTATCCCAACTTAGGGTTTTGTTTCCACTAATGTTGGCAAAAGTTCTGAACTGCCTTCCCGTATCGTCATAGTAAGAAAAATCGGAAACGTTATTATCCGTATAACTGAATTTCAGTGAAGTTGAGTGAGTAATATGTTTCGGAAGATTCTTATTCACAAAATAAATGGAGCTCGTATTTTTCCAGGTGCTTTTCAAATCAGGATTTCCCTGTGTGGTAAGCAACGGATTGGAAAGGTCTATATAAGGATTGACCGCCGTCATCTGAGGAGCTGTGAAATCGCTTTGGTTGGATAGTTCCAAGGATTTGCTACTGGAAAATTTGTAAACGAATCTTGTGTTATAATTCGGGAAAATGAAGTTTTTTCTGAAATCGATATTGTCATTATTAAAGAAAGAATGAAAATCGTTGTTGTTGATTTCCAGATTAGCATTGAAGAAAAACCGGAATTTGGTTTTGTTCAAATCATAACCCATCACAGCATAAAGTGAATTGATGTTCTGATTAATTGTATTAGACAACAAAGAATTGAATGTAGAAAATTCTCCCGTCACCGTATCAAAATCGTGAACCTTTCTATCATTTTTGAGTGACAGAGATTTGTAGGTAATTTCTGTGGAAACGATAGCCGAATCGGAAACTGGTTCATCATATCTCGCATTGAAGTTAAAATCTATATTTTGATTTTTAGAAACTGAGCGCTGATTTCGATAATCATTTTCTTCGGGAGACTGATGAAATATTGTCGTTGTCAGATTATAATCGGTGCCACTGTTATCCATCACATTGCTGCTGACAGACGCTGAAAAAGTTCGTCTTTCTTTCAGGAATCTTCTTGTAATTCCTAATGATTGTGAAAAACCATTATTGACAGATTTTTGTTTCACAGAACCCGAGCTTGAATTGAGCAGAACATCATCCCGTAAGGTTACAGACTGATTGTCAGAAGTACTTTCGGTGGCGTTGTTATTAAAATTGGAATTGAAAATAATGTTTGTGAACTTATCCAATTTCAAAATCGAATTGGCGCTGAATCCCAATCTTCGCAAATCCCTGTCGCCAGTACGTTCTGTATTTCTGTCTAATTTGTAGTCGGGCAGAAAGGTGGTTCGGGCAGATTTGGAATACGTTTCGGAGTTTCTTTCATAATAATTGGCATTCAGTCTGTCCAAATCGAAGTTATCAAACTTGTTAGAGTAGGTTGCATTCACAATTGTTGTACTGAAAATTCCTGCTCCGGAACCCGTTTTTCCGGATAATCCTGCATTGATATTATTGGAACCTGCTGCTAATGAAAGGCGTGAATCCTGTTTTATTTTTGTAAAGAAAATTGCACCGTCATAACGTTCATCGGAACCGTAGCCCAATCTGATGTTGCTTGTAACTCCAACTTTATTTTTAGGATCCATTTCAAAATTCACTGTGAGGCTGTCTGTGATTGGTGTTCTTCCTGTGAGTTCTTCTTCCTTGGTTTTGGAAGTGGTAACCTGAATTTTTTTGATGATGTTGGCAGGAATCGTTTCCAACTCTATTTTTCCATTTTTATCAAACAACGGTTTCCCGTTGATATGGATTTTGCTCACAGATTTTCCGTTAACCGTAATTTTTCCATCCGCATCGATTTCGGCTCCAGGAATTTCTTTCACCAAGTCGTCAATTTTGGAATCAGGTTTTACTTTCAGAGAAGAAGCGTTGTACTCAACTGTATCTTTTTTAATTTTAACAGGTGAAACCGTGATTTTGACTTCTTCTATATTCGTTACAAGTTCTTTGCTGAGTTTGATTGTTCCGAGATTTTCATTTTGATGAATGGACTCGAATTTTTGAGAGAATGGTTTGAGTTTGTCTCCGGAAATCTGTAGAAATGAGGCTTCGTTTTGTGGAGGAACTTTGATGCTGAAGTTTCCGCATTTACTTGTTCCAATGTAATTGATAATTGCCGAATCTTTTTGTTTCATCAAAGAAACAGTAATGTTTTCCAACGGATTATTATTTACGTCCGTCACTTTTCCGGTTAAGCTGTAAGTCTGCGCATTCAGTTTTAGAAAAGCGAAAATAAAAATAAGCCAGAATTTTTTCATCAAATGTTATAGTTTTCGGCACCAAAAATAGAAAAAACCCCTGAAACATCAGAGGTTTTAAATTTAATTAAGTTTTGAAATTAAGCTTTCAAATATCTTGCGTAAGCATAACCTTCTTCGCCATCAGCAGTTTTGATTTTCCACCAGTCGTCAGAAGATTGCTCAACCAAAGTTACCACTTCACCTTTAGCTGCTTTTCCTACAACTGCAGCTTCCGTAGAAGGTTCCTGTCTGATATTAAGATTAGACTCATCAGTTGCAACAGTTAAAGAAGCGCCAGCTGCCAATCCGGAAACCTGAACATCGATATTAATATCGGTTGCTGTATAAGAAGAATCAATAGCGCCCAAAGCATTCCAAACTGAATCTTTTGCTGCGCTGCTAGACGCTTTTCCTGTGATATATAAAACACCGTCCTGTTCCTGAACAGAAAGGTCGGAAAGTCCTGCCGACTGAGCAGCAGAAACTACACTTGCATATTTGTCTTGTAAACTCATTTGTGATTATTTTACAGTGATTTTATTATCGTATTTACCAATTTTAAGCGCATCTACAGATTCTTTTACTTTTCTTGCATTAGCAGCAGTTGTAGTTCCTGTCAATGTTAATGTTCCTGCAACATCTTCCGCTTTTACGCCCGGGATATCTTTAAGCGCATCATTCACTTTCTGTAAAACAGCGGCGTCAACAGTATTCACTTCCACAGGCGCGGCTGCTGGGGCTACGGTTGCCATATCGTGAACATCTTTGATACCCTGAACTTTTTTAAGAGCGTCGATAGCAGCTTGTTTATCAGCTTCGGTTGCAAAAACTCCGCTTAGGTGAGCTTGTCCCTCTTTCACTTCAACAGATGTTCCTGGATAAGCCGTGATTGCTGTGGTTGCCTGGGAAGTCAGTTCCGCATCAGAAACTTTCTTTTTGCAGGAAACGGCTGTCATTGATACCATCAATGCAAGAGCCGCAATTTTAAATGTTTTTTTCATAGGATAAAAATTAATTTATTTAGGTTGTGTTTTATAACTATTAAAATTGATGCCAAACAAAGCGGGCACCAATCGCATTTTAATTTCAACTTTCGTCTTTAGTAAAATTAAAAACTTTTTTGATGCGACAATGGCTATTAAAAATATTTAACAGAATTTTATAAGTTGATTTAAAAAGATGAAAATCAACTTAACTGATTGTAAATATTTTGCTCATTTTTGTTTTTTTATATGTGTTCTATTGCTGCTTTGTTATCATAATAGTCCATCCAGTTTTTAATTCTTTCTACAAACATTTTGAGATAGTTTTCGGTAAAGAATATATTAGACCAATCAAATCTCTGCGCCTGAACACCAAGGTAAAACAAGAAAATTGATGCTCCTGCGTCGGGAATTAGTTTAAGTTCATCAGCGGATAGATTTCTTTTCTTTCTGTAGCCGTTCAGGAAACTTTCAACCTTCGATTCGTAGATTTGTTTGCCGGATTCAATGAAAAATAATTGTTTGCAGAAATAGCCAATATCCAAAATCAGCAATCCATTTCCACAGTTGTCAAAATCGAAAATGGTAATCTCCTTTTCATTATTCACACTCAAGTTATCGTACCAAATATCCAGATGAATTATTCCTTTTTGATTTTCTGAAAAAGCATTTTTTTCAAAATTCTTGGATATTTTATTGCCAATTTCTTTGAGATATTTCATTTCATTTAAATCCTCGGGAAAATAAGAAGTCAGATGATCATAAGATTTATTCAACAAAATATCAGAATTATAATTTACCCTATCTATTTTTTTAGTTGCAGTTATATTGTGAATTTCAGCCATAAGCGAACCAATTGCAAAGCAGGTTTCATTGGTCATAAATCTTATTTTTTCGCCTTCTGCAAATGTGAAAACAACAGCATATCGAAGTCCTTCGGGAGCATTTATTTCTTGAATGAATTTTCCATCTTTATCGGCAATTGGAAATGAAATTGAAAGATTATGGGTTTTAAGTAGGTTTAAAAGTTCTAATTCCTGATCAATTTCGATTTTTGTTCTCCATTGATGGCAATAAACTCTGACAACAAACTTCGTGCTTGTATCTGATAAAAAATAAGTATGATTAACTCCAGTTCGAAACAGCTTACAGTCAAAATTTTCATTTAAAACATATTTTTCTTGAATAAAATTTCCTAATTCTGTTTCTGACAATGTTGAAGCTATTACTGGGAAATTTGTCATTTTAAAATGTTTTGATTTTCGAAATAATTGATAAGATTATGAAGGAAAAGTTGGCTAAAGATATTTTTGGAATATTCACTTTATTATTCCGTTCCAAATAATTTTCCATTAAACGTATGAGTACAGCAATTGCAATAAGGTTTCATATCCTTTGCAGTAAGTTGAGGATTGGTTAATTGTAAAATGCCATTATAATCAACATATAAACCAGAAAAATAAGAAGATTCGCCAACTCGAATAAAATCTTTTTTATTTTCCTCAATTAAAGCGACCATCCAAAAAATAGGCTCACTTTTATCTAATCTAGATTTTGCCTCACTAAAAACTTCGTCCCAATCAGATCCTACTTTTGATAATAAAAATCGATAGAGAGGAGTATAATCTAACCCTCGTTCTTTTTTACCGGACATTTTTCCTTTAATTAATTTTAAAGTTTCCTTTTTATGCCTCGTGTTTTTAAAATCTCCACCAAAGTTATGATGGACATTAAATGTTGTAGTATTGACTTTTCTAAATAATTTAGATTTCTCTTTATTCATATTTATTTTATCCTCAAAAACTCCTTGGCAAGCTCGATCATTTTTGGATCTCCGGTATATTTTCCTTTTTCATCAGAGAGTTTTACTGTTGGGATCCACTCGTTATTGATGCCTTTTACGCTGATGAGCTTCATTACTATATTCATTGGTTTGAGTCCGACATCATTGGTAAGATTGGTTCCGATCCCAAAAGAAATCCCGATTTTTCCTCTACAGTAATTGGTGATTTCCTCCACTTTTTCGAGATTAAGACCGTCAGAAAAAATAATGTATTTGAATAATGGGTTGATGCCGTTCTTCAGATAATGTGCAATGGTTTTATCAGCAAATTCAAAAGGATCACCACTATCGTGACGAACACCGTCAAACAGCTTCGCAAATTTCTTATCAAACTGTTGGAAGAAAACATCAGTTGTATAAGTGTCAGACAGTGCAACGCCTAAATCTCCACGGTAAACATTAACCCAGTTTTCTAACGCAATGGAATTAGCCATCTTGAACCCAAATTCAGCTGCGTGAAACATAAACCACTCGTGTGCGTGTGTTCCGATTGGTTTTACCTTGTAAAGCATCGCCAAATGGACATTGGAAGTACCCGTAAAAGTTGATTTTTTATCCTGAATCAAGGCGTCCATCACCAATCTGTGAACCTTATAAGAATGCCTTCTTCTTGTTCCGAATTCCGCAAACGGAACACCGAGTTCTGTAAGATGTGCGGCTTTTTCCAGCGTCTTGCCAATAACTTCTTCATTGGTCTGTCGCTCCATGTGATTCATTTCGTAATGAAGTTCACTGATAAGCGACAGGAGCGGAACTTCCCAGAGAATTGTTCTGTACCAGAGGCCTTCAACCGAAACTTTTAGCTCATTTCCGTTTTGTTCGATCTTCACTTCCGAAGGGTCGTAATGAAAACCTTCCAAAAAATCGAGGTAGGGTAGAGCAAGATAAGGACAAGTGACTTTCAGATATTTTTTTTCGTCTTTGGTCAGTTTCAATTCAGCCATTGCATTGACGGATTTTCTCAGTTCCTCCGCAAAACCTTCTGGGAAGCTGTGTTTTCCTCTGTTAATGAATTCATATTTTACAATCTCGTTGGTAAAAAGCTTTACTACTGCGTTTTGCATTGTGATCTTGTAGAAGTCATTGTCCAGAATCGAATTGAGTCTTACCTCGCGCATAAAAATATCATTTAAACAAATCTAAGGAATTGATGTTGATTATAAGCCACAAAAGTTACAAATTGCATAGGTTTTTTCTATTTCAAAAGTTAAATAGAAATAGCGAATTTTGATGTTTTCTTTTTTTCTAATCCTTTATTTAGATTTTTCTTTTGTGCCTTTTGTGGTTTGATTATTTATAAAAATAACAATCCTTACTTTTGTCAAAATTTTTTGAAATGATAAAAGCGCTGATGTATTTCGTAGTTGGAACTCTGATTAGTTTTTTTTTGAGACGTTTAACAGGTGGACCTGCTGAATTTTGGGTTGAACTTTACGTCGCTTCGGCTTTTGGAATTGGCTGGGGATTGGCTTATTTTGTGGACCACCCGGAATGGTCGCTTCCAAAGAAAATGGGAATTTCCTTTATTGGAATTGTTTTTTTGGTTGCTGTCGGATTGTTATGTTTCAATTTTGAAACTGCAGTTCCTTCGATTATCAAGTTCTCTACGGTTTTCGTAGCGTATTATATGATTGCCAGCTTCCGGGAAAGCAAATCGTTGAGGTATTAATTTTTAGGTTATATGATTTAAAAGCCGGACTTTTCGAAGTCCGGCTTTTTGTTTTTAATGAATCATCAGAAAGCTGATGACGCCTAAGCCTATTACCAAAAGCATAAATGCAAAGAAATTGAACATAAACAAAATGCAGCCGATGATAAAACTGATAACACCGTGTGTATGGTAAACCTTATAATGGGCTATGAAAAAATATACGATGCTGTAGAAGAATATCACATTCATCAATAAATAAATGATGACACTGATTGAAGAATGCGTTACGTCTGCCAATTTATATAAAAAGGAAAATAACAAAATGGTCAATAATAAAAAACTGAAATAATGTAACGTGAAAATCCCGTGGTCAAAATACCACCATTTTTTCTTGTTATGGAAAATCCACAGGAAGAATGCAAAAATCGGAAGATAAATGAACAAAGCTTTTGGCAGATTATGAAAAGAGGTCTCACCCAATTTTTTTACGATTTCTCCTTTTGTAATACCTTTTTCCTTCAGTTCGAAAAACTTATGGGCAACAGGCACATTGATGAAATCGAAGAACGAAGGATTTTTTGCTTTTGCAGAATCAAATGATTTTTGATTTGTATAACCATTATATTCAAAATTATCATCCAGCTTCTTGCTCATGTCAAAGCTGTCTTCTATATCACTTAATCTTGCGGAATCTTTCAGCAAAGTATTCACTTTACTAATAGTTACAGAATCTGTTCCTTTTATTTTTTCTTCCGTTCTGATGCTATCGAGCTTTTTGGAAGTTTCAGCCAGTCTGTTCAAAGAGATTGTCTTTTCTTTTCCAGGTTCTTTTTTACCTTCAAAATTAATCTTGAATGGCGGAAATACGGCAAACAGGAAAAATGTGATGAAACTGATGAAAATATAAAGCTTAACCGGCGGAACAAATTTTTGTCTTTTACCTTCCAGATAAGTATTGGTTAATTTGCCGGGTTTGAAAAGAAGATTTTTAAGAGTTCCCCAGAACTGACCGTCATAATGGGTGAAGTCTTCTACGAAATGAGTGAAAAGGTAATGGAAAGGCTGCCTGGTCTCGATGTTCTGTTGGCCACAATGCGGACAATAATGTTCCTCAACATGGTGTCCGCAATTAAGGCAATCTTTTTCTTCTCTCAGTTTTCCGTGGCTCATTTTATAGAATTTTCCTCAAAAATATAAAAATCCCGAATTATAAATAAAGCTTATTTTGACAAATTTTAGAAAGTTTTCGGGTAATTAATGATTCGTTAACGTATTAGTTTTTAGAAAATTAAAATATTTTTCTGAGGAAAATTTTTCATCCGGGAAAAAATTCTTACCTTTGCACACCCTTTAGGGGAAAATTATGTTTAATCGTAAACGATAAATTGTGAATACATTAAGTTACAAAACAGTATCGGCAAACAAAGCTACCGCTAATAAAGAATGGGTTGTGGTAGACGCTGCTGAGCAACCGTTGGGAAGACTAGCTTCTACTGTTGCAAAGATTTTGAGAGGTAAGCACAAAACGAATTACACACCGCACGTAGATTGTGGAGATAACGTAATCGTTTTGAACGCTGGGAAAGTTACACTTTCCGGAAACAAGTGGGCAGACAAAACTTACATTTGGCACACTGGATATCCAGGTGGTCAGAAGTCTATGACTGCTGAAGAGCTTAGAAAAAAAGATGCTCTTAAAGTATTGGAAAAATCTGTAAAAGGTATGTTGCCAAAAAACAGATTAGGTTCGGCTTTATTCAAAAACCTTTATCTATATGAAGGAACTGAGCACAAACACGAAGCTCAACAGCCAAAAGTAATCAATGTTAACGAATTCAAATAATTGAGTATGTCTATAGTACACAAAATCGGAAGAAGAAAAACTTCTGTTGCAAGAGTTTATGTGAAGCCAGGAACTGGTAACATTACTATAAACGGAAAAGATGCTAAAACATATTTTTGTACAGATGTTTTAGTTTACAAAGTTAATCAGCCATTTTTATTGACAGAAACTTTAGGTCAGTATGACTTGACTGTTAATGTTTTTGGTGGAGGAATCACTGGTCAGGCAGAAGCTATCAGACTAGGTGTTTCAAGAGCATTGTGCGAGATCAACGAAGAATTCAGATTGGTTCTTAAACCACAAGGATTGTTGACCAGAGATGCAAGAATGGTAGAGAGAAAGAAACCAGGTCAGAAAAAAGCGAGAAAGAGATTCCAATTCTCAAAACGTTAATTATCAGACTTCGGATTCTGGGTTTCAGATTTCAGAACTATTTTGGTTCGTTATCTATTACTTAAAATCTATTAATCTAACAAAAAATTGCCCGTTACGTTTAGCATCCAAATTTTACTCCCATCTAAAGTAAAATTGATTGCCGAAAAGCGGAAAGTAAACTAACAAAAAACAAGAAAACATGGCAAAAGCAAATGTAAAAGACCTTTTAGAGGCTGGTGTACACTTCGGTCACATGACCAGAAAGTGGAATCCAAATATGGCTCCATACATTTTCATGGAGAAAAACGGTATTCACATCGTAGATTTACATAAAACAGCAGTAAAATTGGACGAAGCTTGTAGCGCTTTAGAAAAAATTACTTCTTCAGGTAAAAAAGTTCTTTTCGTAGCGACTAAGAAGCAAGCGAAAGAAGTGGTTGCAAAACATGCTGCAGAACTTAACATGCCTTACATCACTGAAAGATGGCCAGGAGGAATGCTGACGAACTTCGTAACTATCAGAAAAGCGGTTAAAAAAATGAACGCTATCGATAAAATGAAGAAAGACGGAACATTCGAAACTTTATCTAAAAAAGAAAGATTACAAGTAGATCGTCAAAGAGCTAATCTTGAGAAAAACTTAGGATCTATTGCAGATATGGTGAGATTGCCTTCAGCTATTTTCGTAGTTGATATTATGAGAGAACACATCGCGGTTACAGAAGCTAAGAAATTGGGTATCCCAGTTTTCGGTATTGTAGATACTAACTCAGATCCAAGAAAAGTGGATTTCGTAATCCCAGGAAATGATGATGCTTCAAAATCTATCGATATGATCCTTTCTGTTGTAGCAGACGCTGTAAAAGAAGGTCAATCTCAAAGAAAAGCAGAAAAAGAAAAGTCTAAAG
>Ga0097678_1002179_pt1 | contig 16715 bp, 21 predicted proteins | sample ThiBiot_500_plan_2_FD_72847 | JGI IMG/M metagenome (GOLD analysis project Ga0097678, IMG submission 72847) | Wastewater bioreactor microbial communities from Cape Town, South Africa - Thiocy_expt_500_plan - 1398105537976 (version 2) (version 2) ...
CATTTAAAATAATTAATTAATTCGACCAGTGAATCTAATCATCCTTACCTTGACTCCAAACAGCAACCGACACGCGATCGAGTTTCATTGGATTCAAGGTAACGGCTTGACTGTGGACCCCCTTCGATACAACGCAACATAATCACAACAGTTATGGGGGGGGGATTTATTGAACGGCCTCACAGCCACGAGGAAAGCTAAAAGGGTCCGGAGTGTTACTGCATTCGCAACAGCTGCCCGCATCTTCGCAAATCAGCTTTAAAAGGTCGCACAATAGAGTCCAATAACAAGGAGGAGGAGTAGGGCATATTTCGCATACAAAATTGTAGAGGTGAAGGGAGGGGATTGGGTGTTTTTCTTTTTTTGGGGAAGGGGATAGAAAGTTGATTTAGTAATCGTCATGTCTGTTGTAACGATCACCGCCACCTCGGCCACCGCGGAAACCACCGCGACCGCCACCTCGGCCACCACGGAAACCACCACCTTCTGTTTTTAAAAATTTAGATTTGGATTTTGATTCCGTTGATCAAATTGTTTTTTTTAGTAAAATTTAATAATGAGGATCAAACCACGGAAAAGTGATGTACATTAATATTATAAAATTGATCTAGCGAGGATCATATTTACCTCTTCTTTCGCCGTAAGGAGAATCTCTACGATCTCCACCGCGGAATCCTCCACGACCGCCACCGAAGCCACCTCGGCGAGAACCACCGTCATCTTAGGTAACAAATCAAAGTTTAGTAAAGTTTGCATAATTTAACGACGATCGGAGAGTTTCTGACTTACCAGACTTGGGGGTAGCAAGATCGCAGCGGATGTTACGTCCATCCAAATCAGCGCCGTTCATCTTAGCAATGGCAGCCTCAGCGTCATCCTTGGTAGCGAAGACGACGAAGCCAAAACCCTTGGACTTGCCGGTGTCGCGGTGAATAACGACTTGAGCAGATTCGATTTCACCATAAGGTTCGAAGGCTTGACGAAGAGAATCGTCGTTAGTAGCCCAGGCAAGACCTCCAACAAAAACTTTAGCAGACATGTTTGATGTAGTTATGTATGTGTGTGTGTAACAACAGATTAGCTACCTTTTCGGTTTGTTTTTTTTTATGCCTTTTTTTTCTTTCGGAAAAATTTCAGCCCAAGATAGGACCGAAGAAATAAACCTTTCAAATCAAACATTTTACGGCAGTTGTCATCATGGTACGAACAGTCATTAGGTTTTTTGGTCTTACTATTGTAAAAGTGCATTGCAACATTTGCAACGGTGTGTTTGATGACAAATCCGTTACTTGGGAATACACTTGCTGGGCATGTGCCAATTTTGATTTATGTAAAAGGTGCTATAAAAATAAGAAAAATCGTCATGGGCATGAGTTCCACAAACAGTTAGGTAAGCTGCGAATCTTTTAAAATTTACTTTACCCAATTCCAACACCTTAGTAAATGGAAAACTTTCTCGATCTGGAAATACGATAAGCAAGTTATTATGGTAACAATTGAATTTGATAACTTTTATTTAAACTGACTCTAACCCAATCAGCGAGTCTTTTGGACACTACGCTACGCGCCCTGCTTTAGGTTGGAGAACAAAAAATAAAGATCAATGGGATAATAAATTCGCCTGGATAACATACCGTGAGCTAAAAACTATGGCAGACACTTTTGCAAAAGGCCTCATGGAGATCGGTCTTGTTAAAGTAATGATACATAACGTGCGTCATTAATAACAATTTTTATACAGGGCAGCATTTTAGGTATCTCGGGATCTAATAGATTAGAATGGTTCGTTGCGGATCTGGCAACGTACGTTGGATAGGGTTTTTGAAATTGAATAACACGATTTTCTTTAGAATATTTGGAAAGGCCATCACAGTACCTATTCATACAACATATGGTAAGTCCGAATTTCACTATAGTTAAATGCTACGCTAAACAAGTTATTCTTCAGACGAAAAAATTGTTGAATTTATTATAGAACAAACCGAGCTGAAGTTTATCATTTGTTCCGTCGACTTAATAGAAAAAGTAACTAAGTATTATTTTTAATATGGTGGTGAACTGCGCTGAAAAAATTTAATTTTAGTTTGCTGCCGCAGAAGAGTCTTGTAGCAAATGGGAAATATTAATTTGCATGGACAATATTAAGACAAAAGAGCTGCCAGTACAATTAAAGAGGCTAAAATATTTTACTTTCCACGACATTATGAAACTAGTAAGAATTTGGAACTTGTTCTCACAGCCGTATTAATAAGTTGATTATTTTAGGGCAAAAAATCAAAATTTAATCCTCATGATGTGCCCGATCAAAACGAGAACGACATGTTCACCATTAATTACACGAGCGGCAGTACTGGCATGCCGAAAGGTGTTATGCATTCCAACAGAAGTTTTTTAATAGGTAAAAGTCATTTTAAAAGTCATTTGTATTTATTATCATTTACAATTATTGTTTGTGATCCAAAAAAAGAAAGTTTATCTACCATACGGTTCGAGCGGAAATTTAACTTTTTAAAGCTATAATTATTTAAGAAATGTTAGTGTTATTGATGAGGTGTCTATTTATAGGTTTAACGAGGTTCGTGGATACCATGGCTACGACGTTCAGTTACGAACCAATGGCACATAGCACGCGTCAAAATGACATTCAAATGTTAGCGAGCGGCGGAAAAATTGGCTTGATTTCCGAACTGAAGTATTTGTTTGAAGATTGTCAGATCGTAAATCCGAACACTATGGCTGGCGTACCGCGCGTATGGAACAAATTATACAGCGAGTACAACGAAGCATTGTCTGTCGCTATTACAGGTCAGCCCAAAGAAGTAAGTTATATTACTAATTTAGGAAGTGGAAAAGAATTCAAATTGAATGGCGAAATTTTTGTTATTAAACTAAGATAGTTTTGAGCTAAATTGGTAATAGTTGCACCGGACGATCGAGCGCAAAGTCCTGCAACAGTTCGGCAAATTGCTTGGGAATCGCATTGAAGTGATCAGTGTCGGAGGAGCTCCACCGAGTAAAGCAGTATTGAATTTCTTGAGACGATGTTTCAAATGTTATGTGGTCGATGGATATGGCATCACTGGTACGTAAATATAATCGACCTTCTCCCCCCCAAAATATTGTGACTTGATATAACTCGTAGCGCATTGATTAACAAAAGTGACTAAATTTGTTAAAAAATATATTTTTTCGCTTGGTTTACGCTATTAATAACCCCCGTTAATTAACTTGTAGAAGTTGGAAATGTTACGGCCGATAGCATGGTCGATAATGATGCAGGTACTAATGTCTTACTAATGTTATTTGCAAATAATTACACTGGCCATAACAATTTTTTTTGTACCATAGAATTGAAATTAGTTGACTGGCTCGAATATAAAACAACAAATAACCCTCCGCGTGGCGAAATTGTAGTGAAAAGGTTGGTAGTTGTTCTGAAATTTCAAAGATTGAGAGTTTTATTAACAAAATAATTCAGCCGACAAATGGCTGCAGGTTATTTCAAAAATGAAAAAGCCACGTAAGTATCACTGATAAAAATATCCTGTTTTTGGGTTAATTATCTTTGAAATAGTTCGGAGGTATTCAAAAACGGATGGTTTCACACGGGAGATATCGGCGAGATGACGAAGAGCGGCTTAAAGATTATTGGCAGAAAAAAACAAATTTTTAAATTGGCTCAGGGCGAGTACGTCAGTCCTGAAAGACTTGAAAATATTTTTCAAAAGAGCGAATTCATCGATCAAATCTTTATTCACGGTGATTCCTATCAGACGTATTTGGTGCGTACATGTACTAATATTTCCGAAAATGGGAATTTATGTAGAAACTCATTTTCGCAGGTTGCTGTTATTGTCATAAATACTGGCATTGTTATTCATTGGGCAAAAGGCAGAGGAATCAATGTAATAATAGGATTCTGAGTAGATTTAAACTGACAGAGTTTGCGCTATTTTTAGGTTTTGGATCTGGATAAATTGTGCTCCTCAAATGAACTTTTCGAACAAATCATGTTTGAAATTGTCAAATATGCCACCTTAGAAAAGGTAAGGAGCGTAAATATTCACTCGGTGGGAGATTAACTATTTTTGGCTCCAAAGTTGCTTTCGTATGAAATTCCACGGAATTATCATTTAACAACGGAGAAATTCACCATTGAAAACAAGAGAATGACGAGTTCTGAAAAGATTTGCAGACCACAATTAGAGGTTGATTACAAAGAGCTATTGCAAAGTTTATATAGGACTGCAGATGACAGGACAGGTCAGTACATTTTCCTTTTTTGGTAATATCCTAAATATTTCGTAGAGGACAAGTTGATACTTAATGAGGTTACCACCCGGCGACTGATGAACAATTTCACGCAAGAGACCGTTGACAAAGTGTTGACCGACGCGCTTAATTTGCCAAGTATGGTGTTAATTACAGACGTTATTCGCAGTTTTATTGACACGCGTCAAACAGAGGGTGCCGAAAAGAAATCATTCGTGCAGTTGGGCGGCGATTCGTTGTCTGCTGTGAAGTTTGTGAATCTGTTGAACAACGCGCTCTCAATTAAGGTACCCGCGCCTATTTTTAGCGCATTGTTCCGGTTTAAAAGTTAAATTTATTGTTAGATGCAAGCAGAAGATGTGTTCAAGAACGACAATCTCGAAGATTTTGTGAGACTGGTGAAAGATCGATGGGAACAAAATTTCAACAACGAGATTGCATCGAATGATAAATCGACTGCGAGCGTTCATAACACCAATAATACTAACGTCCAGATTGACCAATCGGATGCTACCGAGACAGACAATGTTAATTGTGAAAAGACAACCGAACGGTTAACAGCTGTCAAGCCTGAAGAATTCGATCCGAACTCAACCAAATTGGACGAAAGAATTCAATTCGCAGCTCTCGAGACACGTGCCAAGGAGCCTAAGACAGCGTTGTTGACAGGTGTCACGGGGATTTTGGGCGTGTTTATTTTGTCCGAGCTGATGGAACAAACACAATTGACTGTATACTGTCTCGTGCGTGACCGTAAGTACTTCCATATATGGTAATTATCCTCCATCACGATCGCCAATTTCGATTATGATAGTGACTACTCTCGGCAAGCAAGTTGCAACATTCGACGACGACAAGGCACAAGAACGCATAAAATCTGCAATGAAACGTGCTGGCTTGTGGCGGCGCGCATACAAAAAAAGAATTGTTCCGGTGAGTTTTCATGAATTAAGTTGGTTCTGAGATCACTGTTTGACATGTGTCAATGTCTAGATTGCGGGAGATTTGTCGCTGCCCCTGCTAGGCCTCACAGCCGAACGATTCGAACAGTTGTGCAGTGTGCTCGATGTCGTGTATCACAACGGCGCGGCGGTGAACTCCATTCAACCCTACGAATATCACCGCGCACCGAATGTGTCTGGCACGCACGAGATGATTCGATTGGCGGCGACGAACAAACTCAAGCCTTTGCATCACGTGTCTACGCTCTCCGTATTCGAAAGCATTGGCGTCGGTCAGCACACCGAATATAGTCTGTGGAAAGAAAGTTTTGACGTTAAATTTCCTATTTAGGCAAATGGTTCAGAGAAAATACGAATATTCGCACAGTAAATTGTCCTGAATCGGGGTATGGCCGGAGTAAATACGAAGCGGAATTATTGTGCGAGTTGGCCAAAGAGAAGGGCTTACATATTACTATTTATAGACCTGGAGCTGTTTCAGGTGCGCCTAACAAATGTGATTTCTTATCAATAATTATTCCGGTTGTAGGCCACAGCAAGAGCGGGTATTTGAAGGAAACGGATTTCATCAATCGAATGCTTATCGGAATAATTAATATGGCCGCTTATCCCGCCATGTTAGAATCGAGTAAGATCGAGTTTACACCCGTAGACTACGTGACGAAAGCAATTGTCTATTTAAGGCAAGTTCCGTACCTTGACAAATTAATTTTCCTAATTTGGCAATATCGTAGTTTGAAACCGAGTAGCATTGGCGAAGCATTTCATTTGACGAGTCCGCCGGTGCTCTACAAAACAATCTTTGCAGCTATTTCGAGCTACGGATATTTGCTCGATGCGGAGCAACTCACAGAGGTCTGGGCGGCTGAGTTGTATGAGATGCCCGAAAATTTGTTATATCCATATTTAGACATGTTCTCGCGCAACGCGGTGCCGTACACGAAAGAAGTGAACGACTTTCGGACAAAACAAGCGCTGAATTGTTCCGACATCACGTGCCCCCCAGCCAATGAGACGTTGTTTCACGCGTACTTGCGATTCATGCACCAAAACAAATTAATTTTGGAACCGGATCCAACAACTGCACCTAAAATTCCGCTCGACAAACCAACTTCTGAGGGGCGCAAGATCAGAGTGTCGGTGATCAACGGCGGAGATATTTAATCAACAGGAAATTTTTTGCTGTACTTCCTAGAAGTGCATTTGTACTTGTCACACCACCTGGATAAGATCGGCAGTTTACTAATATAAGGAGTGAAGACCATCCAGGCCATTCATGGATTAAAATGACTCTATTACGTTGCTTACCTATAACCATTGTTGTTCATACAAAGATCGTTATTACAACTCTACTGCATAGATAAAAAAAAAAGTAACGAGAACGAAATTTCCTTAAATCAGAAATAAAGTTTTTTTTTTTTTGAAACCTCAGTTTCCTGTTTATAGCTTCTTTCAATGCAATAAATGGATATTTCTGCTTTAGTTATCGACCTTGGATCGAGTAGGTGTTCATTTGGCACTAGTTTGTGGTTAATATTGTATCCGTTCAATGAAATTTGGAATTCTAAACTAACTCGGTATTTTGATAATAAAATAGCCGATACATAATTAAATCGTTGGTATAATCGGTATTAATTTGATTTTTAGGCTCCGTTAAAGCTGGATTTGCCGGTGACGATGCTCCTCGTGCTGTGTTTGACACAGTTATCGGAGCTCCTAAAAATCCGCTTGTTATGACTGGTTTGGCAGCAAGAAGTTTTTGTAAGTCTTGGCAGTTGGATTTGAGAGATTGTCGAGGTTAACCGTTTTAATTTTTTTTACAGATGTAGGCGATGAAGCACAATATAAAAGGGGAGTATTTGCGTTGAAGTATCCTATAGAACGTGGTACGTATTCTTTAGATTAATTTTTTTTTTTTGCAAATTCATTCATATTTAAATTGCATAATATTGTGTATAATATATTATTTTTTTTTTTTGCCTTTACTAGCGAACGAACTAATTAAACATTAGAATTTTAATTATTCACACTTTTTCTATTTTTAGGCATTGTGGAGGACTGGGACGGTCTTGAATCCATTTTGCACCACACATTCTACAACGAGTTGCGTGTTGCTCCGGAAGAACATCCGACGTTAATTACAGAACACCCGCTCAGTCCCAAAGCTAATCGCATGAAATTAACACAGATCATGTTCGAAACTTTCAGCGTGCCTGCTTATTATGCTTCACTCGCACCTATACTCGATGTATATGCTAGTGGCCGAAATACTGCCATGTCTGTCGATATTGGTACGCAAATAATAATTCAATGAAGAAATTATTATGAATTCCAAGAATGATTTTATTGGCAACTGACAATGTTATATAGGTGATGGTACGATCGCGATAATGCCCGTACAAAATGGATACACATTGCGCCGTTCAATTCGACGTTTGGATTTCTCAGGCCGAGATCTCACTCATTATTTGACACGTTTGCTCATCGATCGAGGGTGAGTCGATGAGCTAAAAAAAATATTATAGAGCTTTTAACATGTAATTTTAATATCGAGAGTGGGTGAGACATCAGGAATACACTTATTCATTCCATAATTAGTAATATTTTAGAGCTAATTTTATATACGCAGGTATTACTTGAACTCTACGGGGGATTTTCAAGCGGTTCGAGATCTGAAAGAAAAATTATGTTACGTGGCATTAGATTACGAGCACGACTTGCAGCGGACACGGGAATCATATGAATTGGATAAGAATTACGAACTGAAGGATGGTCAAGTCATTACTTTGGGTACGTTGTCAATATACAGTAAAAAATACACAATATTACACTGCAATTTCCGATCATAAGTTCATCATTAACAAGTTAGGCAAAGATACCTCAACGCGAATATTCAATCAAAATTTTTTAATTGCAATCGGTGAATAGGAAGCGAAAGGTTCCAATGTCCAGAAGCGTTATTCCGGCCCTCATTGGTTGGACATGAAAGTCCCGGTGTTCATGAACTCATTTACGATGCAATCACCTCAGCTGATAGAGACAATCAACGCGACTTATTTGGCAATATCGTGCTGTCTGGCGGTTCGACAATGTTTAATGGCTTTGCAGATCGCATGCACAAAGAAATGACGAATTTAGCGCCGAGCACTATGAAATGCAGGGTTGTTGCAGCACCTGAACGAAAATATTCCGCGTGGATTGGCGGTTCTATTCTGGCATCATTGTCGACCTTTCAACAAATGTGGATTTCCAAAGAGGAGTATGATGAGAGTGGTCCAGCGATTGTGAATCTAAAATGTTACGATGGTTATTAAATCTTTTAGGGTTAAAACATTTCCTTTTCTGGTAAATTGAGCAAAGGGGGTTGTCCTATCAAGAAAAAGAGGTCCAATTGATAATTATCTCTTGGAAGTGCACAAAGACGAGGAGTGAGTTTACAGTTTATTGGTACAATTTCTTGGGACGACCCGCTAGATTAATCGCGAAAGAATCTCCAAATCGTTACAGACACTATAATGTTAAGTTTGTATTATTGGGTGAAACTGACTCGCTAGTCGTATACGATGCGTTTGATTGAAGGTGGGAAGTGCAATTTGAAAAATTTACAATTTTATTGCGCTTAACCTGATCTGATTCGGTCCCTGTCTCTGTGGGTTCCTCATTCATACGAGTTTATTTAATTAACAAATATTTTTGTCCTGCACAGAAATCTAATTATTTTTGTCAATAAACCCGTTTTTAGCTCTCTCATTTTAATCATTGTCGCAAATGCTGATCCAACACATTTGAAAGTCGTATTGTAGTGGGTATTATGACTACTAAATTTAGCGACGACGTCAGTAAATTAAGGAGTCCATCGTCGATCTTGTTAGATGCAGAAGATGAGGACTCTGTTTACAAACAAATTCAACAAGCCTTTATTACAACAGCCACACAATTGACAGGCATGGCCGTGGCCTTGTTACTATACTGGAACTATGTAAGATCAGCTCAAAAATAATTTTACCGTGTTTGATCCGGAATACATTCTTGGCATGTTAAATACTATTAATAATATTTTAAATAACATAGTTCTCGAGTTACTCGATTAAAAATTGTTCAGTGAATTAACGGATCTATTTACTGAATACTTGTTTTACCAATCGACAGGTTATGCTCAAGCCTTATTTAACGCCATTTTTCTGGTCTCTTACATTCTGTATCGTATTGCATAAGCCTCGACAAGCTGTTATCAATTTTCTCAAACCTTTATGCAAATTCGAGACAGATCCAAAAAATGACAGTTATAAATTGCGAGCGCTTGCTAAGGCTCAATTCTTCGTGGAAAGAATTGCACATCCATTGAAGAATTTCAATATGGTATTTTTTGTATTTTTAGTTCTCGGGTATATTTTCTGTGGTAAGCATTTCTTTCATTTTTTGAAAACCGGATCTAATTCTGTTAAAATAGCTTACATAGGATTCTATTTCTCCATTCCTATATTTTGGATACTGGGATTGCCTTTATTCATATTTGCAACGAGTATTTTGATGTTAACTTTGTGCAATTCGAGATACCATAGCACACTCGTAGCAGCATGGTAATATAACTAGACATTTATATATATATATATATAATTAAATACTTCGTTTGTATAGGTTCGTATTATTTTTGTGCGTTGGAGCGATACTATTGTTCCATTTTTTTGTTACGAAATCCACCCAAGAAGGCTGGACATTTGTCGAAAATGTTAGAGACGTTCTTCAAGACCCAAATTTGCAAACTACGTTAACCGAATATGGATTTACATCGCAATTCGTTAAAGATCGAGTTCAAGATGGCCAAGTAAGGATCTTTAATTTTTCTTGTTCCGAAAAATGATTTTTTACATGTCTATTTGATAGTATTATCTAGATAATTGGCTGCAATCTAACAACGTCAATATTACGAGCATATACAATTTATTCAGCAAACAAAACAGCACAACATCGATAGTGAACAGCATGCAGAAAGATCATTGGCAATTTTTACAATCTTTGCTGAAAATTGATACGACACCTGTACGAAGAGTCGGAACATTTTTTCTGCAAACAGGATTCGATTTTTTGTGGGTCATGGGCAGCTTTTTTGGATCGTTCTACAACTTTGTGACTTACCTCTTGGTATTCTTGGCTTGCCTATACTATTTGCTTCAAAGCGAGACGTTTTTCATCGAATACATTGCAGCGATTTTACCAATTCACGAGCAGAGCAAAGGAAATTTTGTGGACACATTGACGAAATCAATCAACGGCATTTTTGTTGGATCTTTCTTAGTATGCATATCTCACGGCATAGTAACGTATCTATTCTTCTATCTGTTGGACCTCAACTACATATACATTGCGACATTCATCACGGCATTCACAGCATTGTTTCCATTCGTATCGAGCAGTCTCATTGTCGTGCCTGTACTGTTCGTATTAAGACTTAATGAGAACCCGCTCTGGTGGTACTACGTCATAGCCTACGCTGTCTCACAATTTTTCCTATTATGGATATTAGAACCATTCATCTATCGAAGAATACCTGCGTCGCATCCGTACTTGACTGGTATTGCTATCGTGCTTGGGTGGTCGGGTACGTCAAACATATTATACCTCATCGTTTCTAAAATATTATAGCATTTGGATTCGAAGGAGTATTTCTTGGACCCATGCTCATCGTATTTACCATCACTGCGTACGATCTGTTCCACAGCAACACGCAAAAATCGACAAGACGCCGTAAAAAAAGAAGAACATCATCACGGTACTATGGTGTGAGTCCTGGTGCGGCAAGCATGGATAACCACGTTGAAACAAAATTATAATTTTAACTACAAAAAATATTTGTACATAACAAACAATACATTTTTTCGTTACCAAAAAGAACACAAAATCCTATTAAAGGCGTTGAATATGAGAATACTGAGCATTACACGTAATGATAATTTTATTTATTATTATTAATTATCAGATCTAATTCACCGAGTTACTCGGGGATTTGCAAGTTAATTAGACGTAGTATTTTTGGGTAACTATTTTGATTAAACAAAATTTAATAACGATTTTTAAAAAATTTTAAACGAATTTTCGTCCAAAAAGCAAATCTGGCCCTGCAAAAACTTTCGATTAACGTGACAGGCGATTAATAATCTGATTTTAATCGTGTTTTCGTCGAATATTAATATTTGTCGCCAATACAAAAGCTCCTTTGGCAGCCGGTTGGTTAGTTCAATTTTTTTCTATTTTCTAATCTACTTTGACATACACACAGCAAGAAATGAAGAGATTATTTATTATTTTAGCGTTGACACTGTTTTCTAGTGTCATCTTTCATGCTCAATGCGTCGACATTGAAGATCTGCTCTCAAAAATGACTTTGAAAGAAAAAATCGGCCAAATGACACAAGTAAGTAGCTTGCGTAATAATCTGCCCTATATCTAAAAAAATTCTCATCCTAGATCGCTGCTATCGTTATGTACCCGGATGGCATTACTGTCGATCCCGGTATGGTACGTCAAGCAATTCAAACTTATGGCGTGGGGTCTATATACAATCACTACTACTTTGTATCCTCCCGCGGAACAGGTATTAAATCTCACTCACTACTCTCACCGAATGCAGATCTAAATGCAATTCAATTTCAGGAAACAGCGCGTGGACTATAGACGAGTGGACCAGCTTCACAGACATGTTACAAGACGTTGCGATCAATTCTACAGAACATAAGATTCCCCTAATTTATGGCGTGGATGCTATTAACGGCGCAACATTCATCAAAAACGCAACGATTTTTCCGCATGTAAGTGTTTGCAAATCCCGAGGAAAAATATTTAGATGTACTAATTAGTACTTCGTGTCTTATTAATAGAACTTTGGTTTGGCTGCTACTTGGAACGTAGATCTTGCTCATCAAGCTGCATTTACAACTGCCAAGGACTGTCGCACCGTTGGAATTAATTGGAGTTTCGCACCGACCGCCGATGTCGCTGTACAACCGAACTGGGGTCGATTTTACGAGACAGTAAGTTATAGTGATATAAACACTTTAATTAATTATCATTATTAGTTCGGGGACGATCCGGTGCTAATATCGGAAATGATCCGCGCGTCCATTCGTGGTGCCCAACAAAGCAACAATACGGATGAACGGTTCTTCCGACCTGCAGGCTCGAGTAATGTTTTAATGGCTGCTTGCGGTAAGCATTTTGTGGGCTACAGTCAGCCAGACGGTGGATACGATAGAAGAAACGCAACTGTAAGTAAAATGAATTTTCATTAATCACTGAATGTCATTCATTGAATTACAGAGTAACTTTTTTTTAGTTACATTTCAAAACAAATGTTTAATTCTTTTGTTTAGATTGCCGATTGGATGTTAGAACGCTATCATTATCCTCCGTTCCAAGTCGTAGTTGCTGAAAATAGCTCGACTATGATGCTCAACTCCGTCGAAATGAACGGTACACCGGTACACATTAATAAGGCTCTGCTCACTGATTTGCTGAAGAATTCTTGGAATTTCAACGGATTTATCGTGAGCGACTATCAATCACTGCTACAACTCACTATCAAGTATAATATTCCATCGTATCGCGAAGCAATTCGGTTGGCGATTTTAGCTGGGTTGGACATGTACATGGTGCCCTTAGACTTTTCATTCACCGATATTTTATACGACTTGGTGATCAACAAAGAAGTACCCGAAGAATTAATTACGGGCAGTGTGAGAAGAATTTTGAGAGCGAAACAAAATCTAGGATTGTTCGAGAATCCTTATTCTTTCCCCAGTAATGCGTAAGTTAAATCACAAAAGAACACTTTTACTACTAGTATTTAGAGCAATTCGTTATATATCTAACTCCGTGAACTAGCCCGACGATTGGATCCGCCGAAGATTTGCAAGTAGCGATGAACATTGCACGCGAAGGCATTACTTTATTGAAGAACGACAACGACATCCTGCCTCTCAAGGGCGTTAAGAAGGTGCTCGTTACAGGTCCTGCAAGTGATTCTCTCATGTGGCAGTCCGGTGCGTGGGTGTTCCATTGGCAAGGTGCCGAAAGTGAAGGTGAATTCGGAGGCCGTGGTATGACCATTCTTGGTGCATTGCAAGGCACATATGGCGCCGATAATGTTACATGGGGCCTGGGATCGTTTTACAATGTCCCTGCCGATGCTCAAAACATGGTGAATCAAGCAGCACAAGTTGATGTTGTTGTAGTTGCAATCGGTGAACCTCCTGGTGCTGAAATGAGAAACGACATTGATGATTTGTAAGTGTGCATAGTAATATTTAATTATAATAACATTCGGCAGAAATTTTCCAGAGCAGCAAATCAGCTTGGTCAATGACTTGGCGGCAGTGGCTAAGAAGATCATTGTTGTTGTCATTGCTGGTCGTCCTCGTCTATTTCATTCAATTATTGACAAAGTGGATGCTATTCTCTTCGCCTACTTGCCAGGTCCATGTAAGTACCGGAAAAACTTATTAACCAAATCAAGAAATGACTTTAAACTCAGATGGCGGTGCCGCGATCGCCGAAATATTGTCTGGAGTTACTAATCCGTAAGTTTCATTCAACACCGCTTGAAATTCAAGAATTTTGCTTAAATTATTCCGCCAGATCTGGACGACTTCCGTTCGCTTATCCAACTGCTAATGCTCAGTTATCTTATCAATACGGTAAATACAAGCACGATGTTCAATGGAAGCGAGGTTATGGCTTGTCATATACTACATTCTCGTACAATAACTTGCAAATCTCATCCAGCCGGATCTTCGTAAGTGAGCTGCAACCAACCAAACTCATTGTCTAATATTGACTCACACCAGAACAACGAACGACTTCGTATTGCGGTAGATGTAACGAATAGCGGCTCTGTTGATGGAAAAGAAGTCGTTCGTTTGAATATTGCAGATCTGTTCAATTTTCCGGACGAAGAATATTTGTTTATGCTAAAGAAATTTGCCAAAATCTCGTTGAAAAAAGGTATGTAACTGATGGATTGAACCATAGGTTGTTAATCAAATAGCAGGTGAAACTCAGACTGTCGAATTTTTGATTGATCCGGAGGATCTAATACACGTCGACACTACGGAGCGAAAGAGTCAAGGGGCAACTGTGAAGTTTAATATCAATGAACAGGTTACAGGCGAATTCACATTCATTGACAAACAAACAATGGATCCGTAAGTTAAATTTTATTATTCGTCGCCTTTCCGGTAAAACTATTTGATCTGACGATTAAATATCATAGTACTCCGTTACCTGACATAACAACACCTTCACCGAGTGTCGTGCGAACCCCGATTGTCGATAGGACAACGAACAACGATGTTAGTTCGGCCGCCTACTTGACCGTAGAACAGTTATTGTCTTTCATTTTGATGTGCACATATCTATTTTTGTTTTGAGATTGTATTGTAATTCAATGAATTTTCGACTTTGCTAACGAAGTTTGCTTAATTTAAATACTATCATGTAAAATAATAAGAATGACTGTACGAAGTAAACATGAATTTCAACTTTGCGTATTGTTGAGTTTCGTTGATATACACCGAATACTAAAATGGGTGTATAAAACAAATAAAAATACGAGACATCGAACATACCAGTTTTAACTATTTTTATGGTTTGAAGCAATGAGAGCCAAGGCGATTATATTGCCGTTACTATCGGTGGTAGCGATTTATGCTGTACTTATTGCTTCGTTGACGAAATCCATCCCTTTGGATTCTCGAAACAGCTTTGATCTAGCTGTGGTAAGAAATTTTGGAGTTATTTTTATTGTAATTTAATGAAACAAAGCTCTTCAGGGTTTTAGAACTTTTAATAATTAATTATTTATTCAATACCGAATAATCTTTAAAATAGATGCAAGTTCAAAAATTGGCCGATCTTGCTGGTGCAGTAAAATTGTTAAAGGCTGTTGGAATATTACTCGATTCCAGAAATTACCACGATCTACCCTCAAATTTTACTTTGTCAGGATTAAAAGCTCCTGTGGACTTGTACACTGACGAGTACGTATATTTATGTATAAAGTATAGATATATTTACCAAGATATTTCAGGTTTGGAGTGCCGCACATCTACGCTAAAAATTCACACGATCTGTACATGACATTTGGCTACATTCAAGCTCGTGATCGCATATGGCAAATGGAATTCATTCGATTGTTGTCCACAGGTAAAAATAGTAAAAAGTTTTTACAATGTACTGTATTATTATTTACGGACGTATAATTAGGCCAATTGAGTTCCGTTCTAGGTCCTAAAACATTGACTATGGATCGAGTATTTAGAACGTTAGGACTGGCTTGGCGCGCTAATAACGATATTGCTGTCTTGCAAAAGAAACACGTGCAACGAATTGACGCGTTTGTAGCAGGTACAATCGTAGATTAAATTTCAAAAAAATTGATTATCGGTATTATTCTTTTACAATAAATTTACTAATGTAATTGTTTAGGCATAAATGAGTTTTTGAAGACGGATCAGTTGCCGCTCGAATTTTTATTGTTGGGTCACAAACCAAAACCTTTTACTTCCCAAGACATTGCTGCATGCGGTCGATCAAGTAACGACAATAATATTAAAATACACTAGTAATTCTAGACCGATATTCAAGTTTTTTTTTTATATTTTCAACAAATATTTCGTGCACAACTGTGCATTATTTTAAAATTTAATTTAGTCGGATGGATCCTTGGAGTCGGAGATCAAGTTGAAATCGTTCGTCAACTTCGAAATGAAACCTTGAACGCGGATGTGATTGAGGCCATTCGAGCCCTCTACCCCGACTATCACCCCACAACAATAACCGAGAAACACGAGTTCAATCCCATTCTCGAGCACGGCATTGATCTCAATACCTTGTTGCCGCCGTACACGCGCGCTAAAGGTGCCAGCAACAGTTGGGCTTTGAGCGGCAAACTCACCGCCTCGGGCAAACCAATCTTAGCCAGTGATCCTCATTTGCGTAAGTAGTATTTGCATGCTATTAACATCATTATTGTAATATTATTCAAACATAACTGATATTAGATGGATCTACTTTATTCTTCCAACATGATTAAAATTAATTAAAAAATTATACGAATGTAATCGCATATTTACTCGTTTATATTACTATCATTTCACATCTGAATTGTTTCAACAATTAGTTCAAACTACACCCGGTCAATGGTATTTGGTGCACCTCGTGAACGAGGATCCGTCCGAACCGATTAACGTCATTGGCGCGAGTACCGGCGCGTCTCCGATCGTAGGCATAGGACACAATGGTAAAGTGGGCTGGGGCATTACTGTCTCGATGGTGGATACCAAAGACAATTTCATTGAAAAGTTCTATCACAATGGCACCTATCAGTACTTGGGGCAGGCGATGACACCCAGAATTCGCGAGGAAATTATTGAAATTAAAGGCCAGAATCCGCACGTTGAAAAAGTTATTGAGGTATATATATGTATA
>Ga0097678_1002220_pt1 | contig 16313 bp, 19 predicted proteins | sample ThiBiot_500_plan_2_FD_72847 | JGI IMG/M metagenome (GOLD analysis project Ga0097678, IMG submission 72847) | Wastewater bioreactor microbial communities from Cape Town, South Africa - Thiocy_expt_500_plan - 1398105537976 (version 2) (version 2) ...
AAAAAGCCATCAATACGAGAGTCAGCATACAAGATACATTGAAGACAGGACTCTTCTGGCAAAAGGTCTCGAAAGATGCCACTGACCATCGTTTGCATTTGCTCAGAACATCCCACCAAGGGGGGTGTTTCGAGGACAAAGCCAATGGATTGATGATTGCTAAAAAGACTTGTTCCTGGGTCATAGCTTTCATAGGGCATGAAGTCTGAAAGACTGTAGGTCTTTAAGCTTTCATTCAGCGCATCTAAGGAGGGGGAGGTCGGGTTTACGCCATAGTTAACTCTCTCTCCAAAAAAGGTGGCAATTTTATGTCCCAGCAGTTGAGGAAGATTTTGTAACATCACATCTTCCCTTTTTCATTTGTTCTAAGGGGTACAAAGAGACTCTGGGAGCCATGCCAAACCCCTTCATCATCTGAATAAGGAGCGATCCAGACATGCACGCCTCTAGCCTTATTTAGTGAGTCTTGTTGTTTCTCTACAGCGACTTCTTTTGGGGGTGTTTCAGGATGAGAAGAACCATGATCTTCTTCAGCTCCAAGTTTTCCTTCATCGATCATCTTATCGACCTCAGAAATCGAGCGGCATCCCACCCCAGAGACAGCCTCACAGTCAAATCCTTCCTTGTAAGAAGTGCACGCTGTGAGAAGGATAAAAGATGTAACTGGAATTAAATTTTTCATTGATTTTCTCCGATTTTAGGGAGCCAGCGGTGAATGCTCTCACTATTCTGGCTTTGGGTTTCTTTAAGAGCCTCAAATTGTATCTTGTCTCTTGATTGAGAAAGGGCTTGATCTCTGGCCTCAGCAATGACTTGTTTGACGGTCGTATCTCCAAACTTAGTGCCTTCCGTGAAGATCATGTTAACTTTACGTCCTGCTTGAACCATGAGAACGGGTTGCAATTGCTCAGCTCGTTTGATGTAATAATCAGCATACTTCTCTAAAGCATTGCCAATGCCGCTATAAGCCCCAGATTTAAGAAGCTGATCATCTGTGAGAGCATTCTTCTGCCCAAAGGGTGTGGTTGGGAAAACGCTACTTTGATTGCTCGATTGTAAGAAATTGCTGATGCCACTTGCAAAGCCGCCTAAGAGGCTGTTCCGCATGAGATCTGTTGTTTTATCAACGACAACGCCTCTCACCCCTGCACGGCCATCTTCACCTGCAATATAACCTGCAACTTGCGTTTCTGAGATCTCGCCTGTCAAAGGTTCCGTGCATGTGAGCTTCTCAAGACGCATGTAAACGCGCTCTGAGGAGAGATCACCATGAGCGGATGCCAACACATGACAGTTCTTGAGATCACTCTTGAACTTCCGTGGTAAGGTACCTGGATCAATAACCCTTAGGAGGACTGGTCTTGGATCATTGGCGGCACTCACAGAAGTTGAGGCATCCACTCCACCCAAAAGAATGGCTGAGGCATAAGTTCCAGCAGGAATTGTATCTTCAACCTTCTTTCTGTTTTGGTAAGCTTCATAGCGAACATTCTTTTTGAGATTTAAGACGATTTTCTTAGAGGCTTGTCCATCAAGGTTTGCGTAATGAGATTGGTTTGTTTCCTCAATGGGTTCTTTATTCTTTTGCTCTAATTGCGTGCGAAGATCACTGATCTGTTCCTGCAACTGTTGTAAGGCATTCTCGTCTTGAGAATTGGCATGCTTTGCATTTTCGGCAATCGTTTGATTGAGCATGCCTTCAAGCGATGAAAGCTTGTCATTGAGTTTCTTGGACTCTTCTTCCATGCGCCCAGCCCAAATCTCACGAGGATCAAGATGGGAGGTTATGCCTGCAATTTTGGACTCTTGTGTCTTTGAGTGCAATTGAGGCTCTTTAGAGCCTGTCACGACATCAAAAAGAAAGAGAAGTGCTAAGACCAAAAGACTTCCAACACCACATAATATCAGGAATTGCTTCTTTTTAAGAGCTTGAGGGGTTTGATGTTCACTCATGATTCACCTCTCTTTAAAATAAGAAGCACTTCAGCACTTGATGATGCCTTAAGCTCTCTTGTTGAGAAGACGGCTGCTAAAGGTTTAAATTTTGCAAACTGATGAGGGCTTAGAAGAAGAGTTGTTTCTCCTTCGTTTTTGAGGTGACAAACCTTTCCTATAAACTGGGGGGAGTGGATCTCCTTTACAGTTTGAAGCGTTATGTCAGGTGTAACCTTCTCTAGAGACCTTTCTTTAAGTGTCACTACCTTATAAGTCTCTTTCAAGGCGCTTATGATATAAGCTCTCACAAACTCAAGAAGTAAGTCTTGGTAAGAATCTAAAGGAGAAACTCTTTCTTGAAATCCTTGTGTTTTTGATCTTAACAGGATGGCTTCAGCTATTCTTTTTGTGGGCTTAATTCTTAGATCATGGGTTAAGCCTTTCTCTGTCGTGAGCGTGATGAGGAACGATTGACCTTCTGTACCAGGTGTGGGTGTGATAAACACTTGCCCGTTCATCTCATCCAACTCAAATGAAAGACGCCCATCAATGCCAAAGATCTGAGCAATCCCATCATTCTCAACAGAAATACGCGTGTGCTCTGTACTTGAGACGATGACTTCACTTGATCCATGATCTTTTAAGGAAAGGATTTGAACGGCGCTGACTGATGGAACTAATAAGGATGCAGCTATAAGAGTAGCTTTACGCATGGCTTTGCTCCTTTCCTGTCAGATGTTCAAAGGAGCTGATAAGCAAACGCCCATGATCATAAGTAAAGGTCATGCGGTAGGTTTCTTCCTTCTGGAAAATGCATTTTTGGCTGACATAGCCGACCATCTCCCCAACAAGATCAACTTGCAGACCTTTTTCCTGAACAACGACCTTTTTGGGATAAAAGGAGGTGCTAAGGCCGCTTTTTTGGTATCTCTCTTCTTCTTCTCGAAGCTTGTGCTTAAGATTGCCAATCCCGCGTGAGTCTGCATATCGAAGAACGAGTTCATGAAGATAAGGTGCACTCTGGGGCGTCTTGTTTAAAAGAATGCTTCCAAAGAACAGTGCCATTTCTTCAAGATATTGGGGTGAGACTTTGCTGCGTTCGACCCACGCAGATCCTGTTAAATGAGGGGGCACAAGCACAACGCGTTCACTCTGCGTGCAAAGAGCAAAGGTCATGAGCAAGTTTGACGCAAGAAGCCCAAAGCCTATAAAGGTTAGGTAGTTCCTATGCCTCAAGAGATCATGAAGTCTTAAGTGTTGGAGCTTTTTTTTCATGATACCCACTCCCTGATATGAGAGGGTGGTGTTAAAGGAAGTTTGGCCTTGTTGTGGGGTAAATACCAGTACATCAGATGCTTTAAGGCTCCTTGGCCTGCCATCTTTCGGAGTTTCCGCAAAGCCCAACAAAAGGTAATACCCACCAAAAGCCCTGAGCCTTGGTGGGAAGTGCCAAGACCCACAAGAAGAGGGATTAAAAGGGCGGCGGCTTCATCCTTGGTAAAGATAAGCCAACGCGCTGGTGAGTCTAAATGATGAAGGAGCAAATGTTTGCCACGTTCGCGCATGGTATGCTCCTTAAATTAAATAGGTGTAGCTGGTTTTAACCCAATCCACGAAGGCATGGGCGGTGACAGCAAGCCCTAAGAAAAGCCCTGCAACAGGCCAGTTTCCTTTAACTCCTGCAATGACAATACCTCCAAGACCACCTGCAATGGTGGCAAGCCTAAAGCCCCCGCCTGTGAGTGTTTTTTCAATCTTGGTAAAGACATCTTTCAGAACCATGTCATTCTCAGCGGCCTGAAGGGTTTGGTGGTAAAGTGAGGCTCCCAGCAGGGACATAAATCTCCTGAGAACTTTGGAGGCATTTAAGATTACCCTTTTCTCCTTAAAATAAGGTATAAGTGTTTTGTGCATCATTCACTCCTTGTTGGTGTTGGTGTACCGGAGACCCGCGCGTGAGAGGTCGAAATCTTTGCGCGGGCTCTAGTCTATTGTTCTTTCTTTCTCTAAACGTTTAAGTTGCGCTTTCATAAAGCGGATCATTTTCTTTAGATTCCTCATTTGAAATTGCCTTTGCGCTTCAGTAAGCAGCGTGTTCTGTGCAATGCAGGGATCTGTTTTGATGAGAGTTAGTTTCATATTTATTCCTTTCGTGGTTAGTCCTAATTGTTTTATGGTTCTTGAGTATCTGGTGGTTGTGGTGGTGGATCATGCAAAGCTTCATGCTTATCGGAGCTATAAGGGTTTCTGAGAAGTGGAAAATAAGCTTGAGGGTTATGAGGGTAAGAAGCTGAAGCTTCCTCTTCAAGTTTGTTTCCTAAATTTTTACCAGACTTAGAGCCAACACTAACGTATACAAATCTAAGTTCACGCCCTAAAGTAGTTTCTAAAGTTTGTTTGATAGGGATGCTAAAGAGGTTTTTGCTCACATAACTTTGAATATAATGGCTCTGAGCTAAAAGTTCTATGCAATCTTGATGAATTTGATGGATATCAAGGACAGAGATAAAGTTCTTGAAGATAGAGAAATCAACCTTTTTGAAGAGGAGTTGGCCTGCTTTGATCCAAATCGGGTGTTTGCTTGAGTTTATAAATTCAAGAAGTAGATTTTCTCTCTCTTTGGCTGTCGTCTCTTCTGATGTGCTGGAGACATTACGATCACCAATGCCATAGCTATTCCCTTCAAAAATCTTGATCGCATGATCTTTCATCATTACCCAATCTAGTGTTGCTTTGAAATCTGAGGTTTGAGCTTCTCCCATCAAGAACTTAGAGCTAAGGATGTTTTGGCAGACTTTCTCCCAGTTCTCGAGTCTCCCTTGGAGTTGAGAGTGCAAAACATGCTTGAGACGGTTAATGCGCTTAGGATGAGGGAAGAGCTCTTGTCCTTGGAAAACAATCTTTGAAAACAGTTTGATCATTTTAATCCCTGCCTCATCTCTCTCTTTTTTGGATGTATCCACTGGAAGGTTGTTCGAAAGTTTAGGGAGAGAGATTAGAGAGAGGGCTTTATTAGTAATCTCTGTATTAGTAATCTTTGTATCTATATATGAAGTTTCACTGTGCAACTTGCATGTTTCATGGGGGAACATCGATGTTTCATCTTGCAACATGGATGTTTCATGGTGAGAATTGCTGTTTTCTGCGGGTTTTAATGACAATGGTGGCATTTCCATCTTGGAAATGGGGGTTTGCTTTTGCAGCATGCATGTTTCACCATGAGACATCGAAGTCTCATTATGAAACTTGGATGTCTCATGAGTAAAATCCTTGTCTTTTGTAAGAATTGGACACGTTAAGGACGCTTCATTTTGCAACAGGGGCTCTTGTTCATGAGCTGACAAATTAGAATGTTCGTCAGATACCTCAGAACGTAATTTAGGAGGTATCCCCTCTTGTTTCCCTGATTTTAAGAGAATGAGATCAATTTTATAATTATCTAAGACATAGCCTAAGGTTAGTAAGTCAGATTGAAGCTTAGTGAGATTAACGCGGTATTCATAAGTTTGATCAAAAGTAGAAGTCTTGCGATGGCGCCTTTCAAGCCAGCCATGCTCAACAAATGAGGTTAACATCCTGGCAATTGTCGACTTGCTTGTTCCTAACATGCATTCATCATTAAAGGCTTCATAAGACTTATAGAACCACCCATGGCGATAAGAAACATTACAATTGGGATTATTTTCGTATTCTTCTGTTAAAAAGAGATCATAATCCTGTGTTCTCTCCATCCAGTAGACACATTGATTAAGAAGGAGAGCCGCTCTGAGGTCCTTTGTAAGGCTTATGTACTCTTCGCACACAAGGCAACGTTTAGTACGACGATTGTACCCTTTGAACATATGGCTCTCTTTATAATCTTTATTGTTTTTAAAATCGGTAAAATCTTTAAAGGTGGTGATCCTATGATTTACATACTTTTAAATAAGTAATCTGGTCTGATTCTTGCTTTAGCTTTTCATCAAGAATTTGAGAAGTACTGTGTCTTACTTTCTGTTTTTCAAACTCTTCAATGTCAGATAGTCTATAGCGTATGTTACCACCCATTTTAATGTAGATAGGACCTCTCCCACTCCATCTCCATTGACTTAATGTTTTAGATTGCATTTTCCACCTATTTGCGAGCTCACAGGGTGTTAGGATGGGGCCTTCCATTTTTATTTTTCTCCTATGCTTATAAAAAGTAAATCTAACTTACAAAACAATATAAGACAAAATATCATCTTTTCAAGATAAAAAATCATCTTAATGAAAAAATAATATTTAAAATTTAAGAATAATTAGATGATAATATATCTTTTTAGTTGCTTTATCATCTTTAGATGTCTATATATTTCTATTATGGTATATAAAAATTGCAATGGGGGTATGTATGTTTGATATAAAGTTGGAGGATAATACACCTTCAGCACGCTTGAAGTACGCAAGAGAATTAACAGGTCTTTCTCGAACCCTATTTTGTAAAGTCTCCAATCTTAGTTTGAGTTCAGTCTCCCATTGGGAAAATGGAGAACAAAAATATTCAAGGCAAGCAGCAGAACAACTTGTAAAATCCTTAAAAGAACGAGGGATACAAGTTAGTGCTGAATGGCTTATGGAGGGAATAGGTCATGAGCCAAAAACCTTTAATGATCAGAAGGATAATCAAAGTAATTTCAATATTTCATCTGTTCTTGATGAAGAAGAATTTATTTGGCGAGAGTCAACAGCTTTTGCAAAATTTTATAAAGATTGTTTAGTTCATATTATTCCTGATGATAGTGCTCTTCCTCTTTATAAGCCAAGAGACCATATCGGAGGAAAGATTATTCCTCAAGAAGCAATTTCTTTATTTAAGGCAGAACCCTTCATTATTGAACTCGAAGATGGCAGCCTTATGGTGCGGTATTTAGAGGAGATGTCAAAGGTTGGAATCTATCATCTTAAATCTATCAATCAATCAACAGTTATGACAAAGCCTTTAATCAAAAATGTCAGAATAAAACATGCGGCTCCTGTCATATGGTTCAGACGAAGAGCCCTTGTGTAGGACTTAAATATTATTGTAGTGTGTATCGATCCTTGTGAGAGCATCAACTTGGCACTCAACAAATATGTATGCATTTTCTTTAATTTGCTGTTGTAATGCAGGTCCAAGAGGGGAAGCATGTTTAAAAAAATCCTCTGATATTAATCCATGAAAATCTATAAAATTTTTAAATTGATGTTGCTTAAAAGGTTCAAGAGCTTTCACTGGAACTAAATCCAATGCTTCAATTTTAGACCATTCCAATTCAACAATTTCTAGTTTATCTCTTGAGACGGAAGGAAACTCCATCAAACTAAGGCAAGCGCCATAAGATAAAAGATCTGTTCTTGCGAGCACCCTTAAAAGATTTAACATCCCTAGAATAGGTGGAGTAGGTTTTAGCTCGTTTATGGCCTCTAAGGTGTACCCTAAATGAAGCAATCCACTCTTAAGCATGTGAGGAGACCAGTACTCAGCTGAAAGATGATGAGATAACTTATAATTTAACTCTTGAATGTTTGTTTGAGAAATGGCCGCACTTAAATGACTTGGGAATTCCGATAACAAAAAATACAAAGATAATAGCTTGCCAACAAGATTGTTTCTAAGCGTTTCTGGATCATTACTAGTTTGTATTTTCGTTAAACTTTTTTCTTTCATTTGAGCCTTATAAGAACGTGCAATGCTTGTGAGATGCTTATAGAAAGAAATAGCAGAAATTGGGATGCTTGTTCTTATAAACAAAAATCCGAATTCATATAAAAACTGCAAAATAGTAAGAAGTCCTTCTTTTAAACTTGGATATTTGCGTTGAAGTTCTTGTAAACTATAGGTTTCATCTAAAGAGGGAAATATATTATTTAATAGTTGAGAAACCTCAGGCTGGAACTCAATGGTTCTCCAGTGGCTGTCAAACCCACTAATACCATCTTGGGAGAACTTTAGCTTAATGTTAGGGTTTAATTGAAATTCTATATCCTCATGTTGGCTAATTAGATTCTGAGGAAATACACTTATAAATTCATTGCTTTCCAGCATTTTTTAATTCCTTGTTTTTAAAGAAGCTTAAAAGCCCTCTCTAAAGCATTTGAAAAGGATCAAATTGACTTGCTAAAAGAGTTATCTTAATTTTTAAGTTCTTAATATTATTTAAAACCTCGATATCAGACTTATTTAGGTGAATACTGTTTTCTTGAATCATTTAGGTTCTCATCACTTGCATTATATTTACTTTATGGCAATTTATGAAGTAAATAGACAAGTATTGTCAAGAATAAAATTCACTAACTTATTAATTTTAAAAAGAAAAATTTAAGATATAGTTTTTTTGTCGCAAATATTGAGATGTAAAAATTTTAATAAATATTTTAGTATTTTTTTATATAAAGTAAAAATATGAAAATTTCAGATAAATTCAGATAGTATATTTTTTTTATCATACACGATTGAGAGCTTATTCGAGGTTTATTCTGGGACTAATTGCTGGCAATCTCGTGCGCTTCCGAATTGCTTCCGTAATAATAAGATTATCGAAAAGAAAAATAAATTATATCTAATATACAAATACTTATAATTAAAAAATAAAATAAGATATTCTAACTACGGATCAGAAGGTTAGGAGTTCGAATCTTCTCGGGCGCGCCAGTTCAAATAAATTTTTTAGAATCTTTAAATTCTTTATTTATTTTTGCCCACTTCTTAACCAAAGATACAACAGCAATCGTTTAGTGAAGTTCTATTGATATTGTCAGAAATTCTTGATATAAAAATTAATCTATAAACAATTAGTTCTAATGTTCAATCTCTTTGAAAGAATCCCTTTAAATGGTATTTTTTAAAAAAGAAATTATACTCCTAATAAACTTAATTTTGGTCTTTTTTCTAGGGCTTGTTTCATCGACGCATGCTACCCCAAATTATGCTTTTGGGCAGGGTTCAAAAAGTAAAAAACAAGGAGAGATTACTGCTTTTTTTAAGGTAAAATCTGCTGCGGTTCCCACAAAACTCAGTCCTATAACTCAATCGCATGTCTCCGCTAGGGCTGAAGCCAAAAAACGTCCATCGCCTTTAGAACTAACAAGCGAGACTCGCTTGACAAAACAAGCTAAAGTTACAGAAGATTTATTGCAACCCTCTCTTCCATTGCCGGCAGCAGCCCCTATAACAACTATAAAAGTGAAAAGAAGTGTCTCTGTCAGTCACAAAAAACGTGAACAACTCGGTGGCGAACTAAAATACCCTAAACTTAAAATAGAACGCATAGTTTACAATAAAAATCATATCAATCAGTTACTTTCTCTCATTTATTCTGCTCGAAAAAAGTTAGAGATCTTTAGTTGGTCTCTTAGCTATCTTGCGGATGACATTTATGAAGCACTCACGGATGCTGCTGATCGTGGTATTGAGGTTGTCCTGACTGTTAATAAGGTTAATAGAGAAGAAACATTGATTGCACTTGAAGAAAATCGAATTCAGGTAAATTCAGAACGGAAGACGCATACAAAGTTTGCAATGGCCGATGACCATACAGCTATGATCGGTTCGTATAACTTTCTTGGTGGAGAGAGTGATCATAATGATGAACCTGAAGGAACATGGGATTCATCATTTAAAATAACTCATAATCCCGATTTAATTACCCGCATTAGAGGAAGAATCTATCGTGATATGATATGTTATGAGAAAGAAGAAAGCCCTTTACTTACACCTTTATGTGTAGATATGCCTGCTCATTCTCGTTTCTATCTTTTGACGAATCTAACTCATCATCAAGAGTTTTTTAGATGTATGATGCAAGGAGCTCAAAAGCAAATCGTCATTTACAGTCCATTTGTTAATGCTAATAACGCTGTTGAACAGTTAAAAGTTCTAGAAGAAAAAATAAGTCGAACGGTTTCAGTCTTATTATATGTTACGTCTGATCATTTTCAGCGATTAAATTGGGCATTGTCCCGATGTGTTAAATTAAAGGGAAGAGTAACGATTAAGACATCAGATTTTCATCGCAAAAGCATGATTATAGACCCTCACTCTGTGGAAAATTGTTTTTTCTGTGAAGGGTCTTTCAATTGGCTTTCAGCGGCTACCCAATTAGAGAATGAAACCTGCAATCAAGAAACTTCAATTGTATTAACAGGGGCAGTCGCGAGAAAATTACTTGATGAAGATAATATTGATTTTTTAAATTAGATTGAACGCTAATCTTATTGGTAAGGAGGCATTAAAGCATGAGCTTTTTTCTTAGATTTACTTTTATTCTGAGCTTTATACTCGGCATTAGTGTTCCTCAAATTAATGCGTCAAATCCAAACAAAGAATCATTCTCTCTTGAAAGAAATAATTTCTCATCTTCAACCTCTATAGATTATGAGGGATTAGAGTCAGAACTTCGTTATCATTTTAAGGATCGTGAACTACTTAAAGCTGCATTACGACCCTTATTAAAATTGGATAAAGAAACACAGGCTTTAAAAATAAAATTTGAACATCTAGAATTTTATGGTGATGCAGTTTTAGGCTGTTTTATTCGTGAGAGATTGATTAGAAATTTTCCTCAGCAAGAGCGTGGTGATTTAGATCTATTATATCAATCATTAACAGGGAATAAAACTTTAGCAGAACTTTATTTAAGGTCTTTACCTATTGAACAATATCTGCCCTTTCCGGAAAAAGGTACATGTAAATATTGTAATCTTGTTGAGGCTCTTATTGGTGCTATTTCATTAGATGATCCTGTGAATGGCTCTTTAAATGCTAGAAAATTCATTATGTTTGTTATCAATGATCATGTATTGGCTGAAAAAATTGCAGAGATTTCAAAAAAGAAATTGATGACAATTCCAAAAGTATTACCTCATGTTAGCGATGCCCTTACTGAAGTTTGTAAGGTTGATAGAATCAATAGTGCAAATCCTAAGTCGCTTCTGCAAGAGATTCTATCTATTGCTTGGATGGATTGTCCGACTTACTTCCTCACAGTGAGCTTAGATCACAAAGGCTTCCCAATTTTACGTTCTGTCGTAAGCGGGGCACAAATTGGAAGAGATTTGAGTGGAGAAGGTTTTTCGAGACAATCAGCAGAAGAGAACGCTGCACGAAAAGCAATCAATTTTCTTGCTAAAAGAGATCTATATCCACAGATAGAATTGAATCAAAGGAACCAAACATGTTGGAAATTATTAAAGGAATTTAATGATTTTAAACAATCTGAAGGTTGCGAAGTATTACGAGAAAGTCAAGATCATCGTCCTTATTGGTTACAATACTCCTTAAATAACATCATTATTGGCGAAGGAAGCGGTAGAACAGAAGAGGAAGCCAAAGAAAAAGCTGCAGAGCAAGCTGTTACTCATCTCTTACTAAAGCGTTCTCAGAAAAAGTCTGAATCAAGTTCGGGTTCCAAAAATTTTCGCCAGCTTTTAAAAGAATTTAATGATCAGTATCCTAACCATAAGATTGAATTGATTACCAAGCCTGATCCGACAGAAGGTTTCATCTGTGAAGCTCAAGAAGGAACTAAGAAAATCACTGAAGCAATCGGTGTTTCAAAAGATATAGCAAAAGAGAATGCTGCTGAAAAAGTTTATGCGCTACTCAAGCAAGATTTACAAGAAAAACCTCTAAAACAAGAGGCGAAAATGAATTTCAGAGCCCAATTCAATCAACTAAGAAGTCAATTACATATTGTTCCTGCTTCTCGTTGGACATACACGCATTTTTTGTTGCTGGATTCTAAAACGATACCTATTGCTGATAATGGTCAAACAGCAAAAGAAGCTCGAGAAAATGCGTCGTTAAAAACTTTGCGAGAACTGATAAAAATAGAGCAAGAAAACAATCAACTTCGTCCCGTTCTTCAGCGTTCCCGTTCAGTTAATTTCGCAACTCCTAAGCTACCTGCACCTGCAAAAAGGTTATCTGCCGAAATCCTAAGTGCCAAAACAGCAGATGCTAAAGGAGGATCATCCTCAAAATTTGCACCATTAACTCTAGTTGTTGCTAAAAAACCTCCAGCTGTAAAGCCTGCTTCATTAAAATCGAAAGATAAAAAGAAAAAGGCAAAATCAAGTTCAGAATTAAAAAAGTCCACTGTTAATCATTAAGCGTAATAATAGTGGGTAAAGCCAGCACTCTTTAATAAATAAGCTGTACGGTGTAATCCCCTCAAATAAGAATCTTTACGAAGGTCGTTTTATGTGTTTAAAAAGTGAAGGTATTTATTAAGAGGGATGAGCAATGTGCTTACAAAAAATGCTTCTAAAGAGTTTAGCCGTTTTATTTCTTATCACTTCGTCCCTTATTGCAAATCCGGAAGATTTTAAAGAAGAAGCTAAGCAAGTCTTTCCTTCACAGCCCAATCCCTATACATACGAAGATCTTAAGAAGAAATTCAGCCCTATTTTAAAGCGAGAAATAAAAGATGAGTTTCTCAAGGGGTTAAATATATTATTTCATCCAGAATTTCCGAATCCCACCCATCCGAATGAAGTTATTATTAATGGCTATAGGTGCCTCTATCGTAAAGTAAAAGATGCCAATACGATTAAGGAAGAAAAGGAAGAACAATTTCCTTTGCAACTCCATGCCCTCTATCAATTATTAAGTCTTCATAAGAAAACAATTGAAAGATTAGATGCCCATCTATTGAATCGAATTTCCAAATTTCTTCCCTGTGAAAATTGCGTAAACACCGCTAAAGGGGAATTATTAGGGCCGGAGTGAATGCTTACTTTAGTTTTTCCTTTTTATTCCCTACAAGAAGAACCTCAATACCTTCTTTAATGTCTTCATCACTCACATCTTTAAGAGCATTAGTGCTGTCATGCTTCCTAAGCAATCTTGCCTTTTCTGGGGTAGTACTCCCCCTCCATTTCTCCAACCAACGCAATGGATAACCTTTGTTTTCATAATAAGTTTCACTGTTTTTAAAGGCTTGCTTAATTTTTCCTAATGTTTCTGCATCTACTACTGCAGAAACACTGGAAGAAAAACTAATAGCTAGAACAATGGTTAGTAATAAAAGGCGCATCATCTTTCTCCTTATTTTGAATGAATTAATACTATTATTGTACAATAAAATAATTGAGAAAAACTTAATTTGATAATCTCGTGGAGCATAATTATTTCTATAAATAGAAAAAGGGTAAGCTTGATGACATTAAACTTACCCTTTTTATTTTCTTAGTTATCTTCTTTTTTAGAATTAGAAGAATTTGATTCTTGTGATTTTGGAAATTTATAAGAATTTGTTCGGATAATACATTGTTCATAATATTTCTTCTGGGCTCCAAGACAGGTGGCTGTAATTATGACGCTTCCTTTATTTGAAGGAATAGGAACTTGTTTCAATTTGCAACTTCCCTCCATAAGTTTTTTTAGCCCCATACAGTAGGATGTATTTTTTTCTTGTTGGTTGCTAGCAAAAGTGGAATGAGATGTTGAACAAATAGCGATAACTGTTGTTAACAATAATAATGACGTTTTTTTCATAATAATTTCCTTCTGAACTAAAATTAAATATTTTTTACTTCTCTATTTTATTTCATAGCAGATTAATTTTTTCTTAAGTAACCAAATAAATTTATTTAAATATTTATTTTTTAGGAAAGAAATATGGCAATCATTAAAAATTTAGAACTAAATTAAAAAAGAAAAAGGGGCTTTAAGCCCCTTTTATATTTAATAGATTTGAAAAAATATTAAAGTTCGTCCTTTTTGGGAAGGACAGTTTCAGCGCAAGGTGTTTTTTGATTCCACCACCATCCAAGTGCTTCCCAAAGACTAAAACCAGGTTTTTTTTGGCAAGCTGCAGAGCCTTCAGGATAATCAGGATGAATGTCAAAGCCCCTTTTCTTCGGATTTTTTATCAAAAGAGAAACAGGTTTACCGTCCGCTGTAAATTCAAGTGAAATACCGTCTTCAGCCTTTTTTACAGTGATGGCTTCAGGATGTTTTGGATCAAAACACACTTGAGTTACAGCTTCTCCTGGTTTTTGAGCCGTGAATAAGCATATAGGCTGCTCTCCTAAGTCATAATCAGCAGAAGCATCATGAAAGGTTCCACAACTTCCAGTTCCTTTCAAATGCAGTCCTATATGTTGTACGCTTTCTCCAGCTTTAAGACCCTCATGAGCTTTGCTAAGCTTTAAGTTTTCGATAATTTTTACTGTCCTTGTATTTGGATCTTGTAAATTAGGGAAACAAACCTCAGTAACAGATGAATCTTCTGTTAATGCTGTTTGGAAGCATGTTTTTCCATCCTGAAGTCTTACAATTGAGACAGGATCGATATCAGGATTACTTGAAGGATGCCTTGTAAAGACATATAGGTCTTGTTCAACATCAGCTGGAATTAGGATACGACATTCCTGTAATCCTTTGTCTTCTCTTAAACAAGAAGAAGCTGGTTTCATAACTGTATCCCAAGGATCCTTTTGACATGACCCTCCACCATAATGAGCTTTTGCATCTGCTAAGTTATTCCACTCTAATGCAGAAGCAACAGGAATAGATGCTGCCAAGTAGACTGCTCCACCAGCTACAACCAATTTTACACCTTTATTAATAATGGTTGTACCATCGATTTTCTTTGCAAATGAAAGCCATGAGTAAGATACTTTGGTATTGTTTAAAGCTTGTACTATCTTTGGAATAAAAGGTGCAAATTCGTTAAGATTGGGGTAATGACCAATAATAACGCCTGTTGTTAAAGAAACAGCATCGAGGGGATGACTTTTTACGGCCTGGTAACTTCTTTTTATTTTATCCCATATGTATCCTATCCCATTTTGCTTAAATTGCTGAGCTTGGCGACAATAAAAAGATTGGGCTTTCTCATCAATAAAAGGCTCAAAAAGTGTGGTAAAGAATGATTTAATTACTTCAGGCGATGAAATTTCTTTATAAGTTGGGCTTTTCCCCTCTTGAGAGAATTCTTCTGATAGTGAAGTATCGACATTTGAGGCCTGTAGAATTTCACCAGAAACGCCTAAAAGAAAGCATGATAAGATAAAAATTTTTTTCAAACATTGAGGCATGGGTTATTCCTTTATTTAATTCCTTAATGACAAGGTAGAGAATACATAAGGGAATGTGAGGGTCAAGGAATTTTTAGATTTGATAGCTTTTTAAGCTTGTTTTTTTTGTTGTCGAGTTTCGTAGTAAGCAATAGCGAAAGTACTAGGGATAATAATAGCAGCACCTATAAGGGTAATGTCGGTGGGAATTTCTTGGAAGAGAATGTATCCAAAGAAGGTTGCAAAAATAAGCTCAACATAGCGATAGGGGGCAAGTGCGGATACATCTGTCGCCGCAAAAGCTTTTAAGAGGAAGTAAAGAATAAGGTTGCCGCCAGCCCCAAGACAAAATAGGTATAAAAGCTCAGTAAGTGTCGGCGTTGTCCAAACGAAAATAGCAGGAAGAATACCAAACAAAGATGTACCTGCAGCAAAATAAAAGAGCATGGTGAGAGACGATTCTTGATGAACCATTTTTTTATTAAGGATATCACTTAAGGCAAATAAGATCGCGGCTGCTATCAGGAAAATAGAGCCATTATCAAGATGATAAAGAGAATTTAGTAAAGAAGTTTCCCCCGCAGTTCCTTTAATAATGATAAGAATCCCCGCAAATCCAGCGAGCGTTGCAGCTGTTCTTTGCCAGACAACATGCTCTTTAAGGAAAAGAGAAGCCATCGGCAACACAAAGATGGGGACCGTGAGCGCAATGGTACTCACAACCGCAAGAGGGGCTTTACTAACGCCTGTACACCAAAAAGCGACTGCGCCAAACCCAAGAACTGCGCGCAAAAAATGAAAACCTGGTTGCGCTGTTACAAACGCTTCTTTGCCACGGACAATCACAAAAGGAATAAGTGTAAGAAAAGCAAAAAAGAAGCGAAAAAAGGAAATCTGCATGCTAGGAAGCCTTGTGCCTGCTAAACGCATTAGAATGTCATTCAGATTGCTTATAAGGCAGACTAAAACAATCCAAAAGACACCTTGAAGATAGCCTTTGCGTGCGAACCAATTTATGGTTAGGGCAGGAGATGAAATAGTTTGATTAAGCGTCTTCACAATAAACTCGTTCGTTAAAAGTATTATTATTTTCTGTATGCCCTAAAATCGATGTGAATGTCGAGAATTTTATTCAATAAAAGGAAATGAAAAGCATGAATTTTTCTGTCTTTTTGTTTAGAAATTTATATCAATTTTTTGAGATAAGTCATCTTTTATTTGAAATTTGCATCGAATTTTCTTGATATTTGTATCATGATATGGTAGTGTAGTTGTAGATGGTCAAGGAAGAGTTTCTCTTTCTTATGAAGAAATAAAAACCCTTCATAATTCTTTCCAAAAGTCTTTCATGAACG
>Ga0097678_1002302_pt1 | contig 15780 bp, 15 predicted proteins | sample ThiBiot_500_plan_2_FD_72847 | JGI IMG/M metagenome (GOLD analysis project Ga0097678, IMG submission 72847) | Wastewater bioreactor microbial communities from Cape Town, South Africa - Thiocy_expt_500_plan - 1398105537976 (version 2) (version 2) ...
AATCACGAATACAACATGAACGACTGCTGGTTATTTCATTCGGACACTTGTCACTGGGAGGAGTGTAAAGTTACCGGAAAAACTCCTGCATTCAGGTAATGTCTTTCTACCCATATTTGACAAGCTACATGTGGCTAATACAATCGGTGGGTTAGAGCGTATCACTCTTCAATGGCGTACAAAAATCACGTGATAATCTTCGGCGGGGCTTGTTGTGTTGGCGGTCCTTATCATCACTTTAATGACATTTATACGTACAATCTCAACGAGGGCGAGTGGACTAAAGTGGCTGCTTCGGTACGTATTAAAAGACGGTTTTTGATGCCTTGCTCTTTAAACAATAAGAATTATCAAATCAATTCTGTAATCTTTTAGCTCCTTCAGTGTTTTCTTATTGAATTTTTATTAACATTGATCCTCATCAAAGTTTATTGAAAGGAATATTGTTCGCTATGAGTAATGTAAAGTATTCTATTTGGAGCGCAAAGTGACACCTGTCAAAAAAATAATTCTGACACTTTGAACAACATCATAGGGCCAACAACCGAGCGGTCGCAGTCAACACTCTGTGGCCCAAATTGGCAAGTACATGATCGTGTTCGGCGGGTACAACAGTCGCAGCGTCTTCTCGGACGTGTATGTGCTCGATTGTGAAACATTTGCATGGAAATACATCGATACAAACGGTGCGCGCGTTCCAGATTACATTGACAGACTCGAGCCGGTGCCATTTCGGGTGTTTCCTTCGCGGCGTGACGGAGGCATTGTCGGTACTTATTTTGTGACTCTGGGCGGGGTCGCTGGTACGTTGTAATTTTTTTTTTTTTGTTTAATCTTTTTACAATGTTTGAGCTGCTTTATTTTATAAAATGTTAATTATAAACAAGATAAATCGGCGCCTATTGAGGTGTCGGTGCTGGATATGCGAACAAAGACTTGGCGAGATTTCACTAACAACGAGTAAGGCCGAAAAATCCTCCGATTGGGGTCAATAAATTAACTTTAAATTTCAGTGAACAAGCGCCGCTAAGCCGTAGTAATCATGCGTGTGCTATGGTCGGCTACAAGTTATACATGTTGGGTGGATCTGTAAAATCAAACGCTATATTCTGTTTGGACCTCGTAGATGTCTTATCGCCTAGCAACCTGCAAGTAAGTGCAAGCGTTAAATTGTCTGAAAAAAGAATTAATCTTTATTTTCCGCCAGAAAGAAGAGCTTTCTGTTCTTCGTCAGTTATCCAAAGAAATGCGCTCGATGCTAGAGGACGACGAAGACAAAAATGTCACATTTATAATCGAGAATAAGCCTATTAAAGCCCACAAAAGCGTTCTCAAAGCCAGATCAGAATTCTTTAATGCGATGTTCGCATCTGGCATGCGTGAATCTCAAAATTTGGAAATTCCACTGCCTGATGCAACATACGATGCTTTCAAAGCTTTTCTAGAATATTTGTACACTGGCACATGCTCGATCCCTGACGTACATCTTGCGGAAGATATATTCATCTGCGCGAATCAATTTGCAGCATTTAAATTAAAAGATTACTGCGAACGAGAGCTTATTAAAGCGGTAACGAACATTAGTAACGTAGATTTATTACTACAGTACTTGGAAATGGCGGATGTGTATCAGGTACGCGAGAACGTTTCGTAAATTCCCTTTATGAATTGGTCCTAACATTAATATAAGGCGAAGGATTTGCAAGAAGTATGCGTTAATTTACTGGTTAGCAAATATCAGGAGGTAATTGATAGTGAGTCGTTTATGTCGCTGAAAGACAGCCTTAAGGACCTGATTAACAATGCAATTGACATATAATCGTGTGGATATTTTTAATCTGAATATGTAAATAAACAACGCGTTGTAGAAAGAAAAAAAAAGTTTAAATTTTTTTTTTTATTGATACTCGAGAACTGAGATGGAACCCACAAAACCGAACGAAGAGCCTACACAAAATTTGGAGCAAGAAAACGATGAAATTAACCCTCAAGACGAGGTGCCAGGTAATTTTATATTTATCCTCGGATTTTCTGATCAGTGGCCTTACTTCGTGCAGTACTTAATTTAGATCAACTACCAATTGAGTTGCGAGGTTTATTACAACAATTACAGCTCAATCCAATTGGTAACCATCAGTTTGGCGACGAAATTTTTGGTGCAGATGACGCTTCAACCAGCTCAGATTCAGACTCAGAAGAAGACCCGATTACAAAAGTTGATTTTTCAAAGCTATCAACAACTACGTTCGTCGAACCAGCACTTTCCACTCGTTACAGTGTTAGAACGGGACGTCAGCATTATCAATTATTAAATTTGTGCGAATTGACAGGAGGTATTTCTAAAATTTAATTATTATTTAGGATTATATTTAATATAATATTTAAATGATTTTGTACACACGATTATATATTATTTTGATTTTAGAAACTTACACTCTTAATTTTCCAAGACGAATCTGGCGTTTACATATATTCGTACGACAAAGGATTAAACGAAGCTGAATATAGAGCCTCATTAGAATCAGGTACCGAGTATGTGGAAAAAAGTCCCGTAATTGAAGGGCACTACTGGAATTCGCCTCCTCTCAGGAAATTTGACTTCAAAACCAAAAAGGTAAGCCAGCTAAGGATTTAATATATTATACTACACATTAAAATGCTATTTATAAATTAATTTACGGTCAAAATCACGAACAACATGTTGGCGCAGCTGATCTTTTTTTTTTTGGCAGTTGTTCACTGTGCCTAGTATAACCCTCAATGGAGTATATTGCATTGCATGTAAATATGGATATGTTGCCGTTAACAATGGCGCAGTCGTTCAAGTCATCCACGAAGCCACTGGAAAGTAAGCCGGATGTACCCCTTAAACAAAAAAATAATTTTTTTTTTTCTTACTTACAATTGATTTATTATTATTAGAGTTGTTGAAGGTGACTTCAAACCATCCGAAGATTATCATCAAACGAATAACGTGTTTTTTGGTACTATGAAGCGACCAAACGGCGAAGATCAGATCGTTTTGTTGGTTTCGAAAAACGGAGGAGAAATCACCAGTAAGATTAATATTCAATTTAATAAACAGTATCTAATACAATATTATTAGTGTATGATTTGAGTCAGGACGGCGACAAGTTTGTTTCGAAGTTGCGACAACACATCTCGGTACAGTGGAACATAAATCACTCGGCTTTTGGATTCTTCGAATTTGGAAAATATTTGGTATGTATTTAAATTAAACATTAACCCAGGAAAAAATTTGTAAAAATTCTTGTGGAAATTTCTGTAATCATCTAACATTTAAAGTGGAATTTTTTTTTATTTTGTCGATGAAGAAAGATGGCTTTATTTAAATTTATTAATGTTGAAATCAGCCTATTTTAATTATGAAAGCAATTTTATTTTAATTAATCTAAAAAAAACCATTATAATTTCGGCAATCTATTATTAAACGCGCCAAATATATTATTTATCGTTATTATACACTCAATTTCTTATTGTTAACATAATATCTGCTTACAATTAATCAAATATTAGATTGGTGCACCGGACAATGCTGATGGGCCAATCATTTACAAAATGAACGACGACACTGAAGAATTTTCTCTCGTTGAAACTTTGTTGACTTTTCGTACGTATTTCCGTTGTGATTATTGGTCAAATTGAAACTATTATTAATTGTTAATAATTTGGTTGTAATGCAAAAATTCTCCTGGTAGTTTTATATGTCGAAAATATTTTTATTTTTCACTTATTACAACGATAATTCCATGAAAATTTCGGATTAATCAATACGAGCTACGATGATCAACCAGGCGCATACTAATATGATGCTAAAAATAGCACACAAGAACACCTCGTCGATGATGTGCTCGTGGCAAGCACAAGGTCCACTGTTCGCCATGGCTACTGAATACGGCGAGTGCATTGTGTGGCACTTCCCGTCACGAGAACGTGTCAAAGTGCTGCCCAACGCTGCTCTGAAAGCCAGTGAACTGGAAAAAGCGCGCCAAAGAGCAGAAAATAATAATTACGTGGGAGCGGAAAAACAGGAAAATAATGCTGAGTTGGAGGATGAAGATGACAGGTATATGACACCACGCTATGAAATTCCTCTGCGAGAATGCGTCAGAATTGTAAAATTTAATCCTGTGCCACTGTTCAACTACAGTAAGTGACTAATAATATCCAAATATAGTCAAAGACATTTTTATGCTAAAACTCCAGCGGGACAAATGGTTGTTCCACCAGGGCATGCTGGAGGTGTAAAACATAACTGATATATTAATATGAGGCTATTTCTAGTTAAAAACAAATCAATGCCAAAATGAAAATAATTTTTTAAAGTTAAAACAATGAAAATTTTTCTATTTATTATATTCAAATATATTCTACCAATATCTGCAGTGCTGGGTGTATTGCTAATATTATTTTAATATTATTTTTTTTGATAGAATATTTAATTAACCTGTTCTAATTTAATAATTCCCTAGTACTTGTGTTTGCCGAATCCAATCATTTCTTGCACATTGTTGACACGCGGACATGGGACGAACAAATCGTTCAAAGTACGTAATATGACGGAAATTTCCGCTGATTATTTTCACGTGTCAACTGACATAATTGTCGAATCAGCTCACGGAGCAATCAATGGCCTTTGTTTTTCATCGGACGGGCGTAGGCTATATGTTGGTAAGTACATCAGGCTTGGGTGAGAATTAATTAAAATCTAATTGTTGAAAATATTTTTCAGCTTATAACGATCACATTGCGGAGTACGAATTGATTTTGCGCACGTCATTGCTCGAAACATGCTTGCATCATATTCGTAGTAATTTGGTTAAAAAAGAAGAGTACGGTTGGAACTTGGATGCTTTGCCCTACGATTTGCAATTCAAATTAAATTATTAATTTTTAAAATAAGCTTTGGACGGCTGCTTAAAAAAAGACGTTGTCGTTAATTGGAATTTATCCGTACTGTCAAGATAAAATTAATCTTGATTTAACTTTGAGTATTTTTTTTTTATTACTACCTAAATCAGGAAATTCTATTTATTTCGCTTTTGTTTGGAGCATTGTTTACCATTTATTGGTTTTTCTTATTAGTGAGCAATTTGACCATATCAGGACCTTGTTCTTGTTCGAGTTTGCGGTGATACATACTTTCCACCCTCGAGATGTGAACAACGGCGTGAACAATTGATAACAAGGGGATTAATATCCACAAGCCTAGTATTAAATATCGTTATAATTGTTTCAGTAAAATTAATTTAGTGAAAAATGATGAACGGTATCATCTAAAGATATGACGTACCATTAGGAACGATGAAATTGCCCCAAAATTTCTCAGGGTCATTAGCCACGACAATAGGAGCCCAATTAAGTTTATATGCGCCTAAAAAATAGAGCGCGGCACCTGCTGCCTGCATGACCGATACGATGATCTGTACCGCGTACCGCCAGGAGGTGTTCTTCAGGATCTGAACTTAAGAATTAAAGAAAATATGTAACATAAATATATTATAGTATAAATATATAATTCGAGTGGATACGGCAAGGAGCATCAACAAACACAGAGTTGGGTTAACAAATCCGGCCAACCCTTGAACGGCAATGATAACTGGATCTTCCCTTATATATCTTTCGTCGGTTTTTGCAAACTCGCGAACTAATTAAATGTGATTAGAAAGGAGATCGGCTTAAAAAAATTTAATTAGGGCAATTATTTTATACAATTTAAATATTATCATGTGTGCATTCACTTATGAACAATAAGTGTTTTACGGCTGGGTATCGAATATTGGGATTTTTTTTTTAATTTAATTTTTTTGATCGGATGTCCATCGTTTTACTATTTGAGAACTTACAAGCAGCAGTGTACCACTCATTAACGGTAGGGTCAGCCAATTCTTTGTGATAAAAGAACGGAGTAAGTCCGTTCAAGTGAATTAAGAAACTCACGGCGTAGAAGACGAATAAAAATAAATTCCAATAAAAGCCCATTGTAGTACAATAATACAAACTAGATTGAAATAATAACACCATCATGCAAAAAATTGGGTCGAAAATCTACGTTATCCAAAAAAGGCACTGATAACTTTGTTGTGTTCCAAATATTCCGTAGTTGAATCTATCTTTTATTCGCTAAATACACTAGAGAATCTTACCAGGTCGACCGTCACGAATAAGAGTTTTATTTTACAGTTTTGAGGTCCGTAACGGAACAACTTGCGACGAACTGAAAAAATAAGTTGTAAGTGCCAGTTTATCCATCTAACATGAATTAACTAATCTATTTTTTAAGTCTTAGTGCCGCAAAACATAGTAATAGTTATTGTTTGATTAATGAACGTTGCCGCGGTTTATTTTTTCTGAGCCGAGATCTCGTCTTACTTCAACAACACAACTTCTTCAGCGGCAGTAGGATGAATAGCGACAGTATTATCAAAGTCTTTCTTAGTCGCGCCCATTTTTAGAGCTACGGCAAAACCTTGCAACATTTCGTCTGCTCCCTCACCAGCCAGATGCAAGCCAACGACTTTTTCTTCGGGTCCAGTCACGACCTGCACATAGTAAAATCAGTTATTATTAATATTACAAAGCGAGGGGGGTCGTTTTAAGTGGGTAACTTGGATCAGTTCGTAAATTTTATAATAGGGCCTTTTTAACGTACCATCTTAACAAGCGACTTGGGTTTATGATCGGTAACGGCATAGTACATGCCAGTATACTTTGCCTGATACACCTTTACGTGGTCTTTGCCGTACTTTTCGATCGCTTGAGATTCGGACAAACCAACGGATCCCAACGGTGGATGGAAGAATATGACTGAAGGCACGTTGTGATAGTCCATGACTACATCGAGTTGCTTGGTAAATAATCGGTCGGCTAATTTACGACCAGCGGCAATTGCAACCTAAAAGAAAATTAAAGATCAGATCTTGGGTGTTACATGAGTATACACGATACGATGAAATTATTTCGGAGATATAATCGGAATATGGTCACAAAAATCTATCAAATTAGGCTACAATTCACTTACTGGAGTAAGATCCAAGTAGCCAATAACGTCACCGACAGCATATACATCAGATGCGGTTGTTTCGTGGTGTTGATCGACTTCAATGTATCCACGAGAGTTGAGATGAACACCAGCCTATTAATAACAGTGATTATTAACGAGATATAAGAGAAAGTTAATTATTATTTTGCGGATGTGCGTACAGCAGTTAGATTCAAATCCTTCACACTCGGACTGCGACCAATAGCCCACAACAAGCAATCAGCACCTGTAATAACCTCACCGTTGGTGAGCGTTACATTGAGAATAGGTGTGCCGTGCTCATCTTCGCCGGTCTTGTCGACTTGGCGCACAACAGCTTCAGTCTTGACTTCTACGCCTTGACGAGCGAATTCTTCCATTGTGAATGCACCAAGAGAGTTGTCGAACGCCCTAGTACAAGGCATTGTTAATTCATTTGGAATATGTAACAGTAATTGTGAGGTATTAAATTAATTATTGCTGAACTAATCTATTTAATATACGGGTATTCTACACTGTTGTACAATTAAAAAAATATTCCTTGCGTTGAATAAATTTAATAAATTTTTAAGATGAACAAAAATATTTTATGTGGGTATTAGATACCAAATATAGTTATATTTATACGAACCTCAATAATCCTTGGCTGCGAGTCAATAAGGTCACATGACTCCCCAAACTGTGCAAGATCGCACCAATTTCAACGGCGATGTAACCACTGCCGACTACAACTACCTTTTTAGGCAATCGTTCGAGCTCGAAGAAACCATCGGAGGTAATTCCGTATTCTATATAAGGTAAGTTAATGGCGTGTACAACGCAGTTTAACGCGTCAGTGAATGAATTTCCTTGTATGGGGTAGGTGGCACTGTACCCATGGAATGTACTCCAAAATAATCCTTAGTTCGAGTGAGCGAGTACACTCCCTCGCGTATGAGTTTGTAAATTTCAATGAAAGTTCGTTTTGAAAGTATCTCTACAAAAGTGCTGACCTGCACCGGTGAGGAGCGGAATATTAGGATGACCACCCACAGCAATCAAGATCTTGTCCGCAGTGTAGATATCCTCGCCTACCTTAACTGTCTTCTTATCTATAAATTAATAAGTATTTAGAATAAGTTTTTTTTGTGCGATCTAACTTAAAATAATTTAATTGTCTTACCAACAAAATGAGCTTTGCCTACAATTTTGTCTACTTTGGATCCGTCCAAGTTGTTCGCATAAATGCCCTAATATTGATTCATAAGACTTATTTTGTATTCAGATCCATTCGTTAATACTTACGTTTAATCTTTTGACATACGCATCACGAGCTGCCTTAATGTGACTAAAATTAAACGATCCTTTAACATCGAACCCATAAAATTTTGCGTCGTTAAAAAGTTTGTCAGCAATATTAGCAGTGTTGAACATGACTTTTTTCGGGACACATCCAACATTGACACAAGTGCCTGGATAATTTGAATAATAATGAAAATATTAGAAATTACATAATAATGTGTGGATATTAATGTAACACTTTACCATACCAAAGATAAATTTTTAACGAAGAAAAAAAAAATATCAAATCCGGATTTGCTTTACAAATGTATTTAGGACGAATCGTACCTCCTAATCTGTTACTTTCTATTAAAGCAGTTTTTGCGCCATAACTTGCGGCGCGTCGAGCAGATGCAATGCCGCCAGAACCGCCACCAATAACCAAATAATCATAAACAGCTTTAGCCATTCTATTCATTAAATAAAAATAGTTACCGTGAGGTATTGTATTAACTGAATTCCTGAAAAAAAGAAATACCACTGGTTTGTGTAAGAAGTCTGAAAGATTAAGTCCGAAAAGAAGCTTCTCGAACTAGTATTCTCTGACGTAACAAAGAAAAATTCACGACTTATTCGGTATAAGAGTAAGAAGCCCAAAAAAACAAAATTTATTCGTTGTATACCTTCTTGTGCCGTACAACTTTTGAAATTTCTAGCGGAAACTTTAAACTGCAAAAGGAGCGAGCTGAAAACACAAAAATTATGGATGGCTTGTTAGATTTCATTAACGACACTCACTGTTTTGAATTTGAACAGCCAGACAAACAAAATTTCAGTTCCCTATTCTGGATTAACCAAAGGTTGAACTCGATTTATGGGATTGATATTAGACGTAGAATTCTCAATATTAGAGAAAGATGCTTTCCTCACCAAAATAATTTGATTTTCGATAGTTGTATTTTAAATTCAACTACAGAAAGAAGAGTTCGAAACTTTATAAAGTTTCTGAAGGTATTTTATTTTACATTTAAACTTAAACTAATAACACATTTGTTAAATGTCGTCACAATATTCTAGTTTGTACGCCTCGAAATACGCAAGCAAATTCTCCGGGATGAGTGAAGGATCTAGTGACTCCAAGCCAACAAAACTTTCTTTTATAGCCGTGTCAACCCATGTCCGCGTGATAGGTTTGCACACTTCAAAGTCTTCGTGGGTAAACGGATAGAGCGATTGAAATTTCTTCGAGTTTTCTATCAGACTTGTTATGCAATGTTCTTTGTAGTAAAATCCAGTGTACTTCTGCAGGGCTATAAATGAAGCAAGCTTATTGTTCCAGGACGCATCTCGTCGCAGATCCACCGATAAACTCAATTCTTCAGGCTTGAGCGCTTCAATGCCAAATTTTCTGCAAATTAAAAGTTTGATATCTCGTGTCCAATGCATGGCAGATGCTGTTTATGTCATGGTTAGAGGCGTTTCCAAAAAAGGAAAAAATGTTCTTACCACTCGTGTTGCCAAACAAGAGGTTAAAATAAGAGATGACAGGTTTAACATCTTCAGATGATAGCTCTTTAGACTTTATCGATCGCATTAACACTCGTATCGTTTGTTTTTCCGTTCGTGCAAACATTTCGCTGCAAACAATCTCGTCCAGTTTCGAATTCTTTTCCTTATCAATAAATGAACGGACTTTGCCCAAAAATCGCAGGTTAATTCCCCGCGCGTGCATCTCCCGCTTCAATTGTTCCGTGTTTTCCACGCGACAATATCCCGCCAAAATATCTTCGACAAATTTGGGAATAGTCTCTTCACGTAATCTTTTTGCTGCGGCAACCAAATCCAACTACAACCCAGTTATTATCAGGATATTTATGTAGCCAATTATAAATAAAGTTTACTTACTTCGTCTTTTTGCTTCTCCATGCCATCAGTCTGGAATTGAGTGAACGCATCCGAACTCAAAGGTTTTGGATTTGAAATGACGAACTCTCTTCGAAATAAGTTGTACAGCTGCTTGCCCTTATAATCCAAGAATTAAATTATAGAATATTTGTTGAAAGGCTTTGAAAACCGTCCTTTAAAATATTTAAAAAAAATTTGACACGTGTCAAAATGTCGAAGTGTCAACCTGCCACTGCACACACCAAGTACTAACGTTGTTATAATAGAAATTTTGAATATGAAGTTTTCAAATCATTTTAGTACCTTCAGTCCGGCAATTAACAAGCACACTGCGTCACCGTAAATTAACTTTGAACAAAACGCAGTCGCATTTCGATTCAAAACTAGAGTCTTTTGAAACTATGACAGTGTAATAAAGTTAGTTAAGTAATATTAAATCGTTATGTCCAAAAAAAATGTAAAATTGTCGTACTCTTTGCGGCATGTAAAACACTAGACCCAAAGGGAATTGTTCGTAATCGAGCGACTCTGTCGGAGGTATGTCCGGAAAATACTTTTTTATGTCATACTTCCAAGTCCTTTTGCGAAGTTCGATGGGCTCGATCGCGGCTGGAGCTGTCCATAAATGGTCAACATCGTCAACGTGATCCTTTTTAAACAATAGTCCACTAATTTTATCTTCTGGGGGGAACGGAGGCAAGACTAAAATAAGCAGTTCAGCACCGGTATAACCGACAAACTTCATTTTAGAATTTATTTTAAAATTCCTTTCGCGTACCTCGAGCTGTATCTATTACCATGGCCATGCCTGTTTCCTCCATAAGATGGACCTCTAAATCAGCTAAAAATTGTTTTAGATCCGCGAAGATTCTAAAAGAAAGCGTCACTTACCAGGGCCGTATATTTTCTTTGGAGGTCTAATTCCAACGTAATGCGCTTTCAAATTGGATCTTATACCAAATTCTTTCATTTTTCGGTTGATTTCTTTGTCTATTTTGACTATTGTTTGACCGCCGTCAGCACTGCCATAAGTCAACGTGTGACTTCCAATCGGAGAATAGGGAGTAGCTAAACAACAAGATTAATTTCAATAACACTGGAAAAATTGACACGTGTCAAGAGTGTCAAAAATGACGGGACTTACCGATCATTCTGAAGCCGCGATAATCGATCAAATACATAATAGGAATGTTTAAGCCGTCAACATGAGAGTGATATATACATTTTAAGCCTTGAATCTCCCGACTTGCTGCTTTCAGCGCAAACGCATCCGATCCGTAAATGTTGTGCGTGTCAACTGCAAATTTAAAAAAAACACCTCCTTGCAAATACTAAGATATTCATATTAACGCTAATTATCACATGCTTATAAATTATGTAATTTACCTTTTCACCACCTGCGACACCGCCGATATCTGTTTTATTTATAATAAAAAAAATTAAAAAATTTTACACATTAACAACTGTAACATACCTATCGGTTTAATAGTCTTTTGATCTACGTGTAAATAAGCTTCCTCTATAATAACCTTCACTATGTCGCACGCGAAATCTCTAAAATCATCCACAGCTTCTTTGATTGACGAAATTATTTGAATTCTTTCGAACGGATCTGGACAACTACTCGCGCGTTGTTTCAATGTCATTAAGTGGGTGTGCCAATCAGTTATTGTGTGCAGGTCATCTCCTTCATCTAATGACTCATCATCGGAAGAAGTTAAACTCGACGTTTTGCTATCTTTGGATGCTGTACTGCTATGCAAACTAGATCCATCTTCAAAAAAATTAATTGGTAATTACACTGAAAATATTCGAATAGTGAAATTATACCTATGATTTGTTCAACAGGTGCACCAGCAACGTCGTCGATATAATTTGATTGTACGGATGAATGCAAGGAAGAATTTTTAGCGGATTCACTACTGTCTCGTAACGCCACCGCTTGAACTGGCAGCAGGAACTTGCTTAATCCGGCTAAATGTAACGCAAAATTAGTGGTCAATTAAATTTTTATTATTTTGGTAAAATTTCACTACGTACTGCTCTGTTTCAAATGCGGATGTGGTGTCGTAAAAGTAGGCGCGGTATAATTATTATTTTGGTTCAGTGTAGAGTCGTACTTCATATTACTAATAGAGAATAGCCTCATCGACGATGGGAGTGCGCTCAATTTGAATTTTGAAATGCGGTGCGATGAAGCTATAAAAAAAAAAATTCAGCCCCAATTAATAGAGAAAATAATCATTTCTCGTCAAGTTACTTACGCTGTTTGTACATTGAGTTTTGGCGCGCAAATTCCATGTCGGACGCGAGCTTGGACATTTTTCTGACAAATTTTTTCTTAAATTCAGGGCTTTCTGACACTTCATCTGAGTCTCTTAGTACTACAGGTGATTTAGGGCGAGTAGCGCAAAGCAATTGATCTTGCGGTCGTTTTACCCACGGCACTTCCTAGAATTTTTGCAACGATTAAGAACGGACTTCGCAATCTCCAAAAATAGTTACAAAAGTGCACACCAAATGCGTCTGATGAATTTAAACAGTATATTATAGGCTTACATACCATTTCGGAGTCCCAATCAAGCTCATTCACGTTAGTTAAAAGGGATCTTACTTTAAAAAATACTTTGTCTCGCAGGTGCTCGCTTGGATTGAAGTGTTTAAAGCATAAATTGTATTCAGTATCATCTAAAGATAAGTATCGCACTCCTAATATATTTTTGTTGGTTCTGCAATCTCGACAGTCCACAAAATGTCGTTCCGAAGTGCAAGGTGTGATTTCGTCTGCATCCGTAACAAAAGGTTAATTCTCGCGAATAATAACAACATAAATTAGGTGGTACATAAATAATACGAAAGAACAATACAATCGAGTCGGAAATGATTCAATTTCAGGTTTCGTGATCACAAAAAGTTTAAATTGTATGTAAAAAAAAATCGATAAAAAATATAATTAACATTATCCTTGCTTAATGAGTGAGATTAAAAAGCAAATAACCCGAGATCAATTGCTTATATCCGAAATTTCGTGTAGAGCACAATCAAAATTTTGTGGGTAGGGCTGTGCAGAGGTGCTGTGTCCTCTTAATATTTTACATTAAAACTCAAAATCAAATTTACCTTTGACATTGTGGATGTTTTCGAAATTACGGAGTAAAACGTCCAATCGACCAGTCGCAAATACGTGTTGCACTGGGTGAAATATAACTGATAATACTTCACATTCTGAACATAGTACGAATGGAATTGAGCAATGAATGCATTGGAAAACAATTTGTTGCGGATTTAGTTCTTGATTGCACCCGCAACAATTTGTTTCCCCACAATGAGTGTCCATGAGCAAAAATACAAATTCTCCCTTTCTTATGCTAGTTCTTTGTCGCGTATGTGCAATCAACGCGAACAATTGCTTCAAAAATACACCAAATAATTCACAATAAAAAAAAGAATTTTCGATTAAAATTCAATACATAATATTTTTTGTACAAACTGCTCGCGGTAAATTAACACGAATGTGTAGGCGTCCAAAAACGAATGTGGTAAAATTAATTAGCGAATCTACTACCATTCTATTATTTCAAGAAAATAATGAATCTGGTACCAGAGGATTCTCTTTCTGTGCCTGCAACTAGAAAACCCCTGACAAAATGTCAAGCGTTGAAAATATTCGCAATATTGGTGCAGAGTCAAAATGCTCACGGGAAATAATTAGCACGTAAAAACGGCAAGCAAAATAAAAATATTTTATTTTAAATTCCACCCTAAGGCTAAATACCCACACCACGCAATAAATTTAAATATCTATATCGTAATGGAGAAGAATGGGTTGGAAGTAAGCGAGATAGAACCACACTCTGTTTGGATTTATCTCCCCAACGAAATTTGGTACCAAATATTCGGCTGGCTAAAAGCAACGAGATACATTGCGTTATTAGGTGCCACTACAAAAGGGTTTAGAAACTTTATGGTCGAATATTTTCAGGCAACCTCACATTGGATGGGAAAAAATATGAATGTTGCGATTATTGGTTCTCCAGCAGTTGGTAATATTAATGGATGATATTAATATTTAAATTATAATCATACCCCAGAAATATAATTTAACGGACGCACCTGTTTTGCGAAATTTAATAGAACGTTTTTCTTCTACACTGTAGGCAAAACAACTATGCTCGCTCATATGCTGCTTCAATCCCGTCAACAAAACATCGACAATAAATTTCTGCATTATATTAGAACAAATCCGACGAGGGCAGTGACCGAGCAGTACAATACATTTTTAAATGGGTTCTATTCCCCTCATTTGGAGCACACACAGCATATTCATCCCTTTTACCTTAAAAATACCCTTCACAACTTTACATTTTTTGACACCCCTGGATGTTCTCGCCGCCTAATCTCAGCATATCGCATTTGCACTCAAGTAAGATATTGATATTACACAATAATGCATTTTATTTACCTTTCTTTTTTTGTTTTACAGATGAATACAGCAATATTAATGTTTCAAAAACAAAATACACTAGATTGCGATTGGCTAGTCAATGGAGTAACAGCTTTATTGACATCTTTAACGCACTCTCATTTTATCATCGCTATTAATTATAATCGAACTGTATTCAAACGGGCTGGTGAGTGTCGACAAGCAAATTTCAGCGCGTGATCCAACTGCAGCAAATTTAATTTGATTAAAATCACATTTTTTGAAGAATCAAATTCGCTATAATAATAATATTCATTATGTTGATGCACTAATTAACCAATTTTCTAATTAAGATTGGGAAGCGGATCAAAAACTTGTTCTAGAAAAGTTAGTAAAGGCAGTGCCGCCAAAATTAGTTCGGAACATCAAATTGATTCCTATTAATGCCCTCGTTGGATTCAATATTTATTCACCCCATGCTGGCGTAGATGATACAAACCTTTGGTATGTTAGATCCAATTCCCGAACACCAAAGAATGTAAAAAATAACGTATAAACTTGCAGGTATACCGGACCTACCTTATTTAGAGCACTTCATGCTATTTGGGAGAAGTTAGAGTATCCCGAAGAACGGTTGCAGTTACCATTCTCGATGACCGTAGTTCGCACTTACAACATTCGCGGATATGGCCCAGTGTTAGCAGGAGTAGTAAATAGTATGTATAAACTACTCGTATAAGGCCTCATCTAACCTGTTCTTAGGCGGATGTGTCAAACCGGACATGAAAGTTCGTCTAGCCTGCTCCGGATTTCCTGCAAAACAACAGCTCACTATTAACACAATTCAACATGCTCGTGTCAATATTGATGAAGCGAAATCATCTGACTACATTGGTGTTTCATTTACTTCCGCATCCATCACCAACTTGAAAGCATCCAATTTTGATGTTTTAGCGCGAGCAAAGTATGGCATTACCTTAACGGATGCAAATAATGCTCCGAAAAGAGTCAAGTCGTTCGTTGCAGCTATTGCAGTCGTAAGTGGAACTAGATCTTTTCTTAAGTGGCTACGACGAAAATTTACATTTCAATTAAGTCCGCACACGAAATATTAAAACAGTCAATTATTTGTCTATAATAAGTAGTGACC
>Ga0097678_1002341_pt1 | contig 15488 bp, 10 predicted proteins | sample ThiBiot_500_plan_2_FD_72847 | JGI IMG/M metagenome (GOLD analysis project Ga0097678, IMG submission 72847) | Wastewater bioreactor microbial communities from Cape Town, South Africa - Thiocy_expt_500_plan - 1398105537976 (version 2) (version 2) ...
AAAACCTATTGCTATTATATATAATACGACACACATTTTACAATCTGATTATATTGTTGAGAAATTATGCAATGAAGCAAGTAAAATAAAAAGTGATATATTTTATATTGGTAAATATTGGGATAGTTGTGAAAAATATATTAAAGAAACAGATGTTGTTATAAGTAGCAAAGAAGATGTAAATACTATATATACATATCCAGTATATAGAACTTTTTCACCCAATGGAGCATATGCATATATATGTAGTGTATCTGGTGCAAAGAAACTCATAGACAATTTATACAAAAGATTATTATGGACTAATATTAAAAATGAGTTTGGTTTAAAGGATAGTTCATATATTAATGTGTCTGAATATATGAAATACCAGGTTAAAAATGAATATCTATATGCTTTAACATATCATCCTAGTATAATAGGCATAAATACTTTAAATGACAAATCTAAAGTAGCATATGAATGTAGTGATCCCAGATCAGAAAATCAAAAAAGATATTGGTATTGGTTCATTATAGTATTGTCAATTATATTAATTATAATCATAGTTATTTTAATTGTGAGATTATCGCATCATATAATATCTTATTCAGGAAATAATTTAAAATTTTCAACCATTGATAAAATTGAAAAATTCCCTCTGATGCCCATCATACCATATGGACCATCCACATTCTATAAATATTGAACATTTCTGTCTTTGCCAAGACAGAGATGTTCATTATAAATATCCATTGGATATTTATTAATAGTAAATTAATTAATAACAAGTTTACCCATATTGGAAATCATATCCTTTGCAGAATCCATACCTGATTGATCTACATCTACATCTTGATCTTCCTCTATTATTGAATATTCTTCTATTACTGGGTATGTATCTGGAATGGATATGTATAGATCATCTATTTCATTAATAGCTAACAATTGATTTTGTTCATATTCATCTCCACCGTATAAATCACCTTCTGGATTTTTAACATATGATTCATCTTCAACAAATGGTTCTTGAATATCATAAACAATCTCTTCTTCCGTAACAAAATCTCTATCAGCTATTCCAACTTCATCCAACCATTTTGCATATACATTTATTAATGTTATGGTTACATCAATATTTTTACGAGTATCCTCTGTTAGCAAATCTATAACACTTTCTTTTTCTTCAGAATCAACAGTTACTCTAAGTATTGCTGTCACATTATTATATACACAGTCCCATGAACAATAACATCCCCTCCAACCACCTGAAAAATATGGTTCTCTAACTGCATGAAAAAAATGTCTTATCCTCCTTTCACAGTTATCACAATTTCCAGTAAACCAATCATTTCCACCAGTATCTGTTGTTTCATCATATTCCATTTTTGTATCTAAAAACATCCTAGGACCACCAAATGTATATTCATCTAAATTTTCAATATCAAATATTTTATATTCATCGTCTAGCCGCACATTAACCGGACCGTATAATCTTGTTAAGTCTTTGTTTTTCCTCAACATGATAAGCTGTTCATAATCTACTGTCATTTGTGATTTAAAATATTCCTTGTTGCCCTCAGTCATATTTTTCAAAATATTAATCAACTTCTCCCTCCCATTTATGTCATTCATAATAAATCCAGCATTATTAATGTCTTCCAACATCACGTCTATAATTTGACTATCATTTTTAATATCCAAAATTCTTTCCCTATAATATGGTAAATTGTACACATCAATGTCAAATTTTCTAATATAATCTGGAATAGGTGCATATTCATTATATTCTAATTCAAGCTCATCTAAATGCCTAATCATTGTGTATAAAGCTTTGCCATTAATCTGATTATTTCTGACAAGTTGATCGTTTGTTTCTAAGCCATTATTATTTATATTTAATAATTTATTTTCAGCTTCTATAATTTCCCTTTGCACATCTTCTATTTTTCTGCGTATATCATCTATTTCATTCTTATTTGGAATATGACTAAATATGTCATTTATTCTATCATAATATGATAATATATCTGAGTCATCTCTGTTATGTTTTACATTTAAAATATGTAAAAGTATATACGGAGTCTCCATAATCATAAAATATTTAATCAATTCAGGTATTTTATATCTTACCCTATCAGTTATTAATATCATGGATAGAGGCATGTCTGAATAAAAATCATTATATTTATCTGACAAAAATTTAATTTCTTCCTCATAATTGTGTATATCATCAGATCCTAATATATCGGATAACAATTCGATTATTTCGTCGTTGCTCAAATTTTGATCCTTTAAGTCATTTATGCTTATTTTTGATGACATTTTATTTGAAAATAAAATTTACTTTTTTTTTCAATTGTAAAGAGACATTATGGACTATATCAAAACGATAATTAATGAAGAACTATTAGAATTATATCACTTGGGATATATATGTATTAACGGATACCAAGGCAAAGTAGGAAAAGCTGGATTATCATGTGATGATCTCAATGGTAATTGTGGTTGTAAGAAAAAATGTATCAACAAATGCGAGGAAATATTTAATAGATGTTGTAATTGTCATGATAAACATAACTGCCACTGTCATGATAAACATAATTGTCACTGTCATGATAGACATGATAAATGTAGATGTATAGAAAGATGTAATTGTAAAGGGCCTTGTAGATGCAGAGAAAAATGCAGATGTAAAGATAGATGTCAATGTAGAGAAAAGTGTAGATGTTCTGGAAAATGTATATGTGCTGAAAAATGCAGATGTCATGAAAGAATAGATTGTCATAAGAAAACTAAACTTGATAGATTAATTATGGAAGAAATTGAAAAATTAATATGTTTTGGATTTATTAACAATAAGGGAGAAACAGGTGCAAAAGGTCCTACAGGTGAACCATGTGATGGAACAGGTATTTTGGCTGTTTATAGCGGTCTATCACCAATCGCTCCATTCTCAAATGTATATAACATACCTGCAAATTTACTCAATATTGCCGATGGTGTAAATTTATTATATCCTAAATTAGTAACATTGGTTACTCCCAATGGTTTATTACAAGGAAGTCTCAGATTACAATCTAACTTTTATGTTTTCACAGCAATAACAACATCCCCAATTAATATTCAACACGGTGATTATTTTGTATATGGAACTGTATTCAACTATGTTAATGTTATCAGTGAATTCACATTAACATATGTAACTGAAGTAAATGTGACTAACAATATAAGTTCATATACTGGTACCTTATATCCAGGCCAAACTGTTAAATTTTATTCATCAAATACAGGTACTTATATTGCATCAGCATTGATATCATCTGTCAGTGGTGGTAACGTCTTTATGATTTTACAAAATGGTCAACTTCACGCTAAAATACCAGCAAACTCATATGGTATCATTTTCGAATAATCGCAATTATAATCAATTTTATAAAAAATTTTTATAAAATTCAAGATTTTAATTATATATTTTTTGGTAGATAAAAGAGACGATATGTTATCAGCTTGTGACGATCTTATATTACGTGAAAAGATTAGAAATCAAATTTTCAAACTAATAAAATGTGGCGATTTTGACAAATTAGGAGCTAGAGGAAATAGGGGCGAAGACGGAGATGCTGGTGCAGGTATCTTAATTGAAAGATTATCCAATGTAGATATTATACTTACTGGTTTAAACAACATTGTTAGTAAAAAATCAGTAAATATAACAATGGATATTCCTAAAGATGGTTTATTCTTCACATGTCTCAATGTCTTCAGAAATGTGATCAATGGTGTTATTTTTGATTTAGGTGATAGATATCTGTTCCAATTATTTGATTTACCTCTTGGTGGAAGTTTAAATTTACAAAAAGACCCAATATTTACATATTCTTTTTCACCAGCATACGACACAATAATATCAAAAAATATTATTTTCACTTCTCCTCTCAGTGAAACATTTTATTCAGCAACAGGTAGCTTCTCATATCCCAGCGGTCTTTCACCAAATGATGCCGATATACTTGTATTCACTGATAAAATTTCCAATAGATTTATTGTAAGATCAGGATGTAATCAATTCTTAATTAGACTTACACAAATAATAGGTGGTATCCAATTCGATGCCATCCTTTTGGGAGTTTATTCACAAGGTGCATCATCACCCATTACTATCAAACCAGACGATAAAGCTAAGTCATATATTCCAATCATCCCAGATTTTATTTAAGTTAATACGAACAAAATTATAAATATAAACAAGAAATAAATAAATAAATCACAAATTGTGATTTATTACAAAGTGTAATCAATCTTAAAGATAAATTGCTTCCCTTGACAAGATATATTTTGGATAATTTCTCAGCACATTTTTTACAGCTTGACAAAAATATAGACCCTTTAAATAGTTTCTATATATTTTTTTGCTAAAATCAACATTTTCATTAACATCGTTATTGTCTTCTATTTTTTTTGAAATAATTTGTGTATTACAATACATATATGTCATATATAATTCATCTTTTACTTCATTTACATTTATCATAAGTGGTGGTAAGTCTGATTTATGAAATTTTTCGTCAGGGACCTTTTGCCTCAAACCAAAATGTAAAAGTTTACTATCTGTTGGATTTATCTTTCTTAGCCCCTTTCCGTCTTTAATCTCTGGAATATCCAAAGGATTTAAAACTGTATACCAATATCCATTACATGTAAATGATATATCAATTGGTGTGCTAACTTTTGTATACCTTATACCATTCTTCGAAATATATGTCAAACATTCCAAGAAAACTTGCTTTATTTCCTCAGCTTGTATATATCCAGTATCTGAAATTCTCAACATTTGCTTATCGTACGTGATTGTATGATTGTAATTTAGTCTTTCCATGCATAATGAAGATGCATATTTTGCATCTAGTTCGTTTATTTTTGATATTTGATATCTCATTTCCATGTAATTAACAATTGGGGGAAGTTGATATTCATACAATGCTGACGAGAAGAATACTGTATATGTGTCAACTATGAAATAACTCATTGGATATAGATGTATAATATCCTTGGTAATGTTTAACGGAAAATTATTTACAGCATAATATTTATCCCAATCATACAATGATATATTCCTGCTTATTTTAGAATAATATTCGGCTGCTTCATCTGATGTACATTTGCAAAATACCATTACACCGACAGGAGTTTGAACAGTCCTTACTTTAATAGTGTTATCTATTTCTACAATAATACTTTTAACTATGCTTCCATCTTCATCATATGACTCCACAATTTTTTCCAATTCTACATCTTTACTGCTTGTCTCTTTGTTCAATTCTTCAGTTGATTTTTCAAAATATCTGTATGTTTCAAAAGTATCTCTGAAAACTCCCAAAGCCCATGTATCACCTAACCATATGCACGTATATCCGTCCTTATTCATTTCGTGTATTTTTCCCAAATAATCCCACGTAAAATATTTTATTCTTTCAAAATTTCTACTATTTGGTATAAACTTGTCTTTAAAATGTGATGCCACAACATTACATCCATATATAGTTTCATCGTTAAATATGCCCGTATAAATAGATGTATATTTTGGAATTTCATGTTCATATCCATGGTCTAATATTACACTCGGTTCTTTGATTAATTTTTCTTTTTGATCAGGAATTACTTCTAACTTTTCAGATTCATTTATACCTGCTACTAATGGAATGGTCTTTACTTGTATATCAGTCTTATCATATGGATATGATTTTATATCATTTACAAATTCTGTTTCCACCCCTTTCATTAAATTAATTTTGTCAAAAGGCGTATGTTTAACATTGTCCAGCTTTTCGGGATACAATATATCATTTACAAATTCTGTTTCCACCCCTTTCATTAAATTAATTTTGTCAAAAGGTGCATGTTTAACATTGTCCAGCTTCTCGGGATAGAATATATCATTGTTGTTTCCAAACCGCGTATGTAATAACATTCTTTTTGATTATGTAAATTTTTACTTTTCTCTTTTTCTCCAAGATTATTTGGAAAAAACTGAACATTCGTAATAACGTATTAAAGTATATACACGCGATGCCAATATTTCCTTTAACTCTTTACTGTGTATATTATTATCATATTTCACCATTCCCTTATAATATTTTTCCAACATCAAATCTGAAACTTCCTGCTTTGTGAATATTTTGTACATTTTGCTGTTATGTCTTGTAAGATCAAGTATGAAACAGTCTTTCTTAATTACATTTTTAATAATATCAATGCCGTCTCTAAGAAAGTTTTTATAAAGTATGTCAAAGAAAAAAATTATAACACCCTCTATGTCATATTTCATATTAAAATCGGCATCGTCCCTTTCTAGGATAATATTCAGATATTCTATAGCATGTCCATCATGATTACCAGTTACTATACAAATTAATATGGGTACATCTACATAAACAGTTGGAATATCTGTATATATCCTCATTAACCCGTTTATATTTAGATCTTTATGTGCTAAAAATAATTTAATTGCTTCAACATTGCCATAATGAAATACAACTGAAAAAGGTGTAAGTTTATTATGGATATATTCATTCTTGTCGATGCTATTATCGTTCAAACATTTTTTTATTCCATCAATGTCGTTATTTACTATGTATTTATAAAAATCATTTACCATATCTTTATACATAGGAAATTTAATTTTATTAAATTTCCATCAACTTTCCATTGATATACAGATAGCTATTCGCAATCTTGCCATCCTCATCATAATATTCCCATATATTATCTTTTGTATCTTTACTATAATATCCATATGCTGACATTCTACCATTGGAATACTTCTTGTATATCCCATTTTTCATACCATCTTTATATATTATGTGTTCGCACGTTCCATCCTTATTATAATAAATCCACAATCCATTCATTAAATCATCCACATAAGATCCTTCCACTGACAAATTGTTATCCTCATATTTTCTGTACATACCATCTCTTCTGTCCTTTTTATAATCTACTTCCTCATGACTGTTTTTCGTAATGTTAAATCTCCACGTGTTTTCCTTTAAACCTTTAATATAGTAACCATATGATACAATTTGATTGTTTATATACAATTCATAAATTCCGTCTTTAATCCCCTTCTTATGCTCTATAATTTCATATTTAGAACCCTCATGATCCCACATTTCCACAATACCATTATAATTATCATTATATAAACTGTATCTGTGTGTAAGTTTATCATAATGATATCGTTCATACAAATTTAAACATTCATCATCTGAATATTTGATGTTATAAGATAGAGGTGAATCATGATGTTGTACACTTACATTTCCAGTGACTTTATTATTTTCAATGGGTATTACATATTTTGTTTTGTTTTCCAAATATATGGTAATATTTCCAGAAGTACTTCCAGGTTTAATATCTATTAAGTATGTCCTTATCTCCGCACCATAAGGAATTATATCCGATATATTTTTTGGAAGACTGTGTCTATACATGAATTTATCATAATCACCCATTTCCACATCTACATCTATTATTTCTGATTGTACATTATAATTATTTATATAAATGGGAGTACCACATGAAATTGATATATATGTATATAAATCCTTCAAAAATGATTGAACATAGACCATACACATCTTATAATATTTTATCTATAAATTATTATTTATAAACTAATTGCTTTTTGTGAAAAATAAAAGACAAGGCAAGTAAAATGTAAATATGATCATTGATCATATTTATACGCTATGATTTATATATTTATTAAATAATCAGCTGCAGATAGGTATACAAATTTAGGCTACAGTTGGTTGTTTTGGGGTGTAGTATTCAAATTTAATGTATTTTTTAACATTGGTGATTAGTTTATATATAATTGCTCTCGATTCTCTGAATAGTAAATTGCAATACAAATGGTTATAAATATCAAGTTCTTTGTTTTTCTCTTTGAGACTTGTATGTTCCTTATATAATGATAACATTGCTTCATACACATCATCTTTCATATATTTAAGTTCTCTTAACTCTTTGTGCTTCTCCATGAATTTGTCCATAATAAAATTGGAAGTATTCTCTAGATCATAGTAGAATTGGTCAAGTAGACATAACTCTCTATTTCTTGTGTTTATTTTATTGTTTGTATCTTCAAGTTTCTTGACATAATTTTTAAGTACTGGGGAAATACAATAGTAAAAAATATCATCCCAAGATGAAACTAAATATGTTTGTTCTGATTTTCTGTCATATTCAAAAACTGGATGTCCATCTAAATTCTCATATTCACGATATATATCTACAAGAACATTAAAATATCTATGATATGGTTCTGGATCATTTACTGTTACTTTTTTCCTATATGTGTATGCCTCTGTCTCAACTCTGAAAAATTTATTTTTTCCATTTTTCATTGGTACTGAAATTACAACAAAGTCGCCACCATAAAGTCTTCGATCCAAATTAGTATATGCTGGTTCAGATGGATTGAAGTACACATCTACAATTTCTTCGTCATTATATTGAAGAACCATTTCGTTTGGATGAATTTTTCTTGTGTTTTCATCATCAGGCCATACTTTTGCGTACTTAATTGGGTACAGGAATTTATTTGCTACTGAAGCTGTTATAGGTTTGCTGTTGATCATAGGTTTGATACCAATTTCATCCGTAAAGATGTCTGGCTCTGGAGTTTTATTGTCTTCAATTAATTTTCCCACATCAACTGGTTTAACATCACCTTTACCAATTTTAAATGTACCAACATAAACAACTCTTCTCTCATTAATACTTGAAACTAATGCTACACATGGATCTTGAACAATAAAATAATGATTATATGGACTGGTTTCACCTTCTTCTTCACTGAAAAGTTCCTCCAATTTGAAGGGACATAATTCATCAAAGACTTCTTTGAAATGTCTGTTATTACCCCATCTGCTTTTTGATGCATCGATTTTTCTTTGTGTACTGAAATAAATCACTCCCTTATGTTTGAATACTCTGACGAAGAATGATTCATAACCAATATAAATCTTTGCATTTTCATACACTGTTTCATTCACAACAATACATTTTACACCTTCTTCATCTACAAATTCTTCTATAGTATCTTTAGTTTGAACTGTTCCAATGTATCCTTGAGAACCAGCGACTGGAACCTTATTCACAAGATCAAAAATAATTCCTCTAACTGGTCTGATAAAATCATGATCAAAATTTATTGGATCAAACACTTCATCGTCATAATGTACATTTACCAAATTAATACCTTTTTCAGCATCAACAATTTTATCGGTAATCTTCCATAATTTGTGCATGTTTAAGGGTACATTGTAATATTCTTCAAGAAGATTTGCCACCAAACCGTTATCACTATTGTAGAATCTAGTTTCAACTGCGTCTGAAGTAAATTTATTACAGGCCTTAATATACTTACCATTCTGCCAATGTTGCTTGTATCCTTGGGGTTTATTATGTTGACCATTCCCATTCTTCCAGTTTTTGTTATTGGTGGGTACATTTCCAGCTGAGCCTGAATTTGAGGTTTTACCTGCACTTCTGACAGTGTTGTTATTATTTTGTTTTGTGTAATTCTTCTTCTCCATCTTTGATTTAGGATATTTTTTTTTATTTAAAATTAAAAAAAATTTATCACTTTTCCATATGTTGATCACAATAGACTGGTGGCTCTGAATTAGATCATTAAAATATTTGCGATATTTAAACGGAATGGATTAAGATGAAAAACATGAAATTTTTTGATTAATTAAACAACTTCATTCACTCTTACAATAAACAAAATATATCTGATAATTGGTTACATATATTCATATGTTAATATTATTAACACATGTTATCTGCTCATTCACCCATTTATTCAATAATCTTCGTCATAAAAATCTAAATATTCTTCATCTGTCAAATTTCCTAACACAGGTTTTTCAACAAACAATTCAGGTTTTACTTCTCTCAGCCTTGCATTCATCGTTTCATATACTTCAACTGGATCAGTGTAACAGTTTTTATATGGAACATCAAGAAGTCTAAGTGAAGTGTTATCATATCTTGGATGTGGTTCATATCTCATTGCTGATTCAATTACATCTTCATTTTCACATATAACATGAAGAGATTCTTTAGCTCTTGAAACTGCAGTAAAAAATAATTTCTTGTTAAGGAATCCACCCGGTTTTTTATCTTTTGGAACATAAAATATTACATGTTCCCACTCTGAACCTTGTGATTTATGAACTGTCATCGCCCACGATAAAACTAATATTTTTGTTGAAAATTCTTCCACTTTTGATAATTCATCTTCTTCCTCACTCTTCTTGACATTTTTCACAAATGTTGGTATATCTACTATAGCTGAATCAAATCTACATACCAACTTTCCTTCTGATTTTATATGAATAACAACTCCTTCTTGTCCATTATACAGCCCAACATTGTATTCATTTTCTGTAACCATTACTCTATCCCCAATACACCACTTGTTTCCAAATGAATCAATAATAAATGGTGCATTTGGTGGAACAAATATAGATCTACAGTATTGATTGAGTAAAGCAATAATATTGCACTTTTCACCATCTCCGCTGTAAAAATTATATGGTGAAATTATAGTTATTTCATTACTGATTGTTGCTGGTGATATATCCTGCTTTTTCATTATTTCTGATAAACAGTATACAATTGATTGTACTTGCGGAATATCACCTCTCACATATGAACAATTGTCATCCCATACAAAATCATTATACCTCTCCTCACATAATGCAGCAATATTGTTAAAAAGAACACTATCTTTTCTTCTGTGATCCACAACTAAATCAACCCTTGGCATATTTGATTTGAGTAACTCTCCAAAAAAATTTCCTGGCTCAATTGATGGAAGTTGTCTTGTATCACCTAAAAATATTATTCTCACTGATTTCTCCCCCTCTTCTTTACCACTGGATATTTTTGTTAAAACCTTCTTGATGAGACTTCCGTAATTCATACTGTTTTCATCAATAATTAAATAATCACACTCGTCCAATACAACCTTTCTGCTGCATAACATGTGAAGAGTCATAATGTTTTTTGATTCAGGTATTAATTTCTTGAGTCTAATACATGCCTTACCTGTTGGACATGCTATGTAATACTTCAGGTCCCTTAAATTTAGTTCAGTTACAATTTTTGAAATTAAATAAGATTTACCTGAACCAGGTCTACCATGTATGATACATCTACTTTTATTTAAAGCCATCTTCAGAGCATCAATTTGTTCATCAGTTAAGTCTTTACAAACATATGGTGTTGGATCAGTATCATTTATATCCTCGGATATAAGTTCTTTAGCCAAATAATTTTCAACCTCAGCTTGATGTCTTAAATATATGAAATTATATTTGATTTGACACTTAAAGTCTTTCAAAAGAATTTTTTGTAAATCTTGAAAATTTGGCAGCATAGCCAAATTAAAGAGAGGAAAACAAACCCATGATCTATCTGTACATTGTTTATCAATATCTCTCACAATATATCCACATTGAATCATTTCATTTGTAACAACTATACCGTATTTATTCACTATATCGTTACATTTATCCATGGGTATTTTTTCAACAATATATGGATTTTCTAAAAGCTGGTAGTATAAATATGTTATATCCCATCCTCTGTCAACACAATCTAATATTTCAGTCTTTGATATTCCCAATAAATATAATCTTCTCAATGTGCTGTTTTTCCTCCACCAATAAATGAATCTGTTACATTTCTGCTTATTAATTCCAATTGCATCTGCTAACCTGTCAGATGTCGTTTTATCAACCATTTCTCTCTCCACAAATGAATTTATTGTCTCCAAGATAAAATGCTTGTTACTGTTCCTTGTTCTGAACAATGGATCTTCTGTATCACTTACACCAGTTGTTAAAAATCTTGTATTATTCTTTTCTGCTTCTTCCGAGAAGAATTTATACATTTTTTCAGCTATCCCTTTTGTAATTGATCCCTTCAATGCTAACATAAACAATGTTATTATTGAATCATAATCAGCACATGGAACTGCTGTAGGTTGTACAACAAATTCATAATTATTATTTTGACCAACTTTCATCACTGTGCCATATATATTATCACCCTCAATAGTTGGACAAAAATGTGTGTATGAGACTGAAATAGTTTCTTCTTTTCCATTTATAATACATTTAACATCTATATCACTGTACCATTTGCCGCCTCTATTTTCTTTTTTTGATTTAGTAACTTTACCTTGTATATTTTCAATTTGTCTGTTCATGTTCATATTCATATTTGTACTCATATTCGTATTTATGTTTGTAATTGTACTATTATTTGCTATATACTATTCCCGTGATATTTCCGTTATGTTTAAAATTCAGATGATTTTTTAATTTATAGATCAATTTTTGTATTTAAAAATTTTTTTTGATTTTAAGCGATTGTAAACATGGATAGATACATATTTGGTCCGATAGTAGACGGTTATGTCCATATCATGTCGTATATAAATGGAAATTTTTATTTGTTAAAACCAGACCCCAATCCAAATTCTCCACCATATTTTGGATTAAATACAGTTGATACCACTGGATATAGTGAAACATTTAACATAAAAAGAGATGGAAATTCGTTTTACATGGAGAATTTACAGGGTTATTTTTTTGATTTTGATTTAGAAAGTGGTAATGTCATATTATCACCGAGAGGAAATCCATATGTAACATTAGATTACACATCTGATATAACAGAGGGAACAGATTTATTTTTTGGTGTTAATCTGAATATTATAAGCAATAGGGGGATATTAGAATTTAATGCAAAAACACCACAAGAAGAGAAAAACAATTTTCTTAATCCATTTGATCCTGATTATGACCCAGAATATTTTTATAAAACAGGAACTATATTTTTGATACCAGTAACAGCATATTATGAGGGCATATGTAATCAGTATAATAATGCTGTTATATATTCATATACTGATGATGATTCATATAAAATTATATATTATTCAAATCTTGAATTTTGTGAAAACACTGGAGATATGAAACCGTGTAGAGGTGGAAATTTATGTGGTCAGGGAAATTGTATAGGACCATGTGGTGATGCTGACATGGATTGTGTTCCAAGAGATGGATTAGCACTGTGTGGGACAGAAGGGGAATATGATACATCGGAAGGAATGACAACATGGATGGTTATACTTTTCTCCATATTAATTGTAATTTTGCTTGCAAGTATAGTCTTTCTGATATTTAAACTGACCAATAGACGAAATGTCAAAAATATATACACAATTGTACAGAATGATAATGTACATACAGTTACACCTACTGTAACCGATACATCTGATACAACTGCTATATCTAATATGCTCAACATTATTATTCCTGACAGCATGAATAGCATTTAAACAATTCATGACAATGATTATAATGTAATAATTGTCCACAGTGGCTTATAACCACTTTAAATATTTACATTTATACTGATTATTTATATTTACATTAATTATTTACATTAATTATTTACATCTCCATTGAATATCTATATTTACACTTACAATGAATATCTATACTTACACCTACAATGGATATCTATATTTACGTCTACAATGAATATCTATACTTACATTGAATATTTACATTTATACCAAATACTTATTCTCATGCATATGTTGAATGTTCATACATGTTGAATGTTCATACATGTTTTATATTTACATTTATATTGAACATTTACACTTATGTTGAATGTTTACACTACACGCTAAGTTCAGAATTTAACACCCTCGTGATTTTACAATTTTTAAAAAAATTTTTTTTGTCAATTTTGTAAATTTTTCAAGATTAAATTAAATAAGATTCACATGGGAAAAATTATTATTATGTAGATAATCCACATTTGATAAGTAGTTCTTTAATATGAAATAATACTACATTATAAGCTCGTTAATAGAAAAATTTTATTAAAATGTAATAGACTCTATTATATTTATATCATTTGAATTATTGTCGATTACTCCATGTTAACACCATCTATTTCAATTTTAAAGGATAACACTATTTGATAACACTAAACCGTCGGTTTAATGTTATTATAAATCTGTTACAATTCAGAAGAATATTAAACCCTCGGTTTAGTATTCACATCGATTTTAAATGATTTTTTTTTAGGAGAATACTAGACCTCCTAAAGGGTCTAGTATTCGTCTAAACAAAGAAAAAAATTAATATATATATATAAACAAATAATTAAAAAATTTCTAAAAAAAATATTAATATTTTTAAGGATTTTTACTGTCAAGAAGAAGTAAACCAGTAAAAATCATTTTAATTTTGGATTCTTTACTATCCAATTAATCCAATATGAGACTAATTGAAAATCATATAATTTTTGATAAATATCTGTAATTTTAAAGGACAACATTGTTGTCCTTTAAATCTGTTACAATTTACTATCATATAAATATGATTGTTATTTATACTATATAATTTTTTTAATTATTAATAAAGGAAAAAAATTAATATATATAAACAAATAACTAAAAAATTTCTAAAAAAAAATATTAATTTTTTTTAGAAATTTCACTGTCAAGAAGAAGTAAACCAGTAAAAATAATTTTAATTTTAGATTCATTACTATCCAATTAATCCAATATGAGACCAAATAAAAATCATATATTTTTTGATAAATACATGTAATTTTAAAAGACAACATTGTTGTCCTTTAAATCTGTTACAATTTACTATCATATTTTATATGATTGTTATTTATATTATATATTTTTTTTAATTATTAATAAAGGAAAAAAATTAATATATATAAACAAATAACTAAAAAATTTCTAAAAAAATATTAATTTTTTTTAGAAATTTTACTGTCAAGAATAAGTAAACCAGTAAAAATAATTTTAATTTTAGATTCTTTACTATCCAATTAATCCAATATGAGACCAAATAAAAATCATATATTTTTTTTGATAAATACCTGTAATTTTAAAGGACAATAATGTTGTCCTTTAAATCTGTTACAATTTACTATCATATTTTATATGATTGTTATTTATATATATTAATTTTTTTTTAATTATTAATAAAGGAAAAAAATTAATATATATAAACAAATAACTAAAAAATTTCTAAAAAAAAATATTAATTTTTTTTAGAAATTTCACTGTCAAGAAGAAGTAAACCAGTGAAAATCATTTTATTTTTGAATGTTTCACTATCCAATTAATCCAATATGAGACTAATTGAAAATCATATAACTTTTGATAAATACCTGTAATTTTGGAAGACAACATTGTTGTCTTCCAAAACTGATACAATACTTTATCAGATTTTATATGATTTTTATTTATACTATATAATTTTTTTAATTATTAAATAAAGAAAAAAATTAATATATATAAACAAATAACTAAAAAAATTCTAAAAAAATATTAATATTTTTTAGAAATTTCACTGTCAAGAAGAAGTAAACCAGTAAAA
>Ga0097678_1002355_pt1 | contig 15336 bp, 15 predicted proteins | sample ThiBiot_500_plan_2_FD_72847 | JGI IMG/M metagenome (GOLD analysis project Ga0097678, IMG submission 72847) | Wastewater bioreactor microbial communities from Cape Town, South Africa - Thiocy_expt_500_plan - 1398105537976 (version 2) (version 2) ...
CTCTTGACAATGCGAAGGCCAAAATTAGAATCCAATTAGGCGAAGCGTTGACAAAAGGTTTAGGAGCAGGAGCAAATCCGCAAATTGGACGAGAAGCTGCCGAAGAAGACCGTGAGATGATTAAAGAAATCCTCTCTGGTGCGGATATGATCTTTATTACCGCAGGAATGGGTGGTGGTACCGGTACTGGTGCAGCCCCAGTCTTTGCGCAAATAGCTAAAGAGCTAGGAATTTTAACAGTAGCTATTGTCACAAAACCCTTCTCATTTGAAGGCAAGCAGCGCGCGTTAGCTGCAGATGAAGGGATACGCCGATTAGCTGAGCATGTAGATTCTTTGATTACCATTCCCAATAATAAACTACTCAGTGTCCTAGGTAAAAATATTAGTTTAATCAATGCATTTAAAGCAGCAAATAATGTGTTACTAGGTGCTGTTAAAGGTATCTCCGATTTGATTACCCGTCCAGGATTAATCAACGTGGACTTTGCTGACGTGCGTACTGTTATGTCGGAAATGGGTATGGCAATGATGGGCACCGGCTCAGCCGTCGGAGAACAGCGCGCACGACAAGCGGCAGAAGCAGCGATTGCTTCACCACTGCTCGAAGATATTGATTTTTCAGGCGCACGCGGTATTTTAGTCAATATCACAGCTGGCCTTGATATGTCTATAGGTGAGTTCGAGGAAGTAGGCGATGTTGTAAAAGAGTTCATTTCAGATGACGCAACCGTTGTTGTGGGTACGGTTATTGATCCGGAAATGAGTGATGAAATGCGCGTTACGGTAATCGTAACAGGCTTAGGCGATACTCGTCAGCGTGGGGCTCAATCAACTCATCAATCAAATCATAAAGCACGCCTGGTCGAGACAATGAAAAGTGATGGTTCTTTTGATTATGAGCAGCTAGACCGGCCAGCGGTTGTTCGCAAACAGGCACAAACGTCAAGTAAACCTGGCAGTGAACATATTCCTGATGTAGACTATCTTGATATTCCCGCCTTTTTACGTCGTCGCGAAGAGGCTTAACATTGTTAGATTGTAAGTGGGTTGATAAATTTGTCAGCCTACTGCTTTAATTTTGTATAAGCTGCAAAAACTTGTTTCACTAGCATATAAATAAATAGACTAAGCTATTTTTTGTTGATAAAATCGCTGGGTTTTTTGCTTGCAAAAATAAAAATATTAAGAGGAATAAGGAACAAGGTGAGCACTGAATGATTAAACAAAGAACTCCTAAAAAAGTAATCCAAGCTACTGGCGTAGGATTGCATTCCGGTGAGAAAGTGCTCTTAACACTGAGGCCTGCTCCTGTTAATACAGGTATTGTCTTTAGACGTGTTGATTTATCGCCTGTGGTAGAAATACCAGCTTCTTATGAGCATGTCGGCGATACCATGCTATGTACTACATTGCATCATGGGCAAGTTAAAATCGCAACCGTTGAACATTTACTTTCCGCTTTGGCGGGTTTGGGTATTGACAATGCTTACATTGATGTCAATGCTCCAGAATTACCTATAATGGACGGAAGCGCGGCGCCTTTTGTTTTTCTGATTCAGTCAGCTGGAATTCGTGAGCAAAATGCACCTAAACGATACATCCGGATCACCAAACCAATTCGTGTCGAAGATAAGGGTAAATATGTACAATTTTATCCTTATAACGGTTATAAAATATCGTTTACCATCGATTTTGATCATCCAGCATTTAACGATAAACCGCAAATGGTGAGTTTTGATTTTTCAACTACATCTTATGTGAAGCAGGTATGTCGTGCGCGTACTTTTGGCTTCTTATCCGATTACGAAAAATTACGAGAATGCGACCTTGCTAAAGGTGGTAGTCTTGATAATGCCATAGTTGTGGATGATTATCGTGTACTTAATGAAGATGGTTTACGTTTTGAATCAGAATTCGTTACTCATAAAGTACTTGATGCTATTGGCGATTTGTATTTGTTGGGTTCAAGCCTTATTGGCGCTTTTGAGGGGCACAAATCGGGACATGAACTAAACAATCGTTTATTGCGAGAATTGATGGTTCGACAAGATGCGTGGGAGTATACCTACTTTGATGCCGAAGATTCTCACCCTGTAGTTTATTCAGAATTCTCTCCTGTAGAAGCGTAAATATCTCAAATGTTAATAGAAGACGGATCTTCGTAATCTTAATAAGACAAGGATGTTCATTCTTTCCTCTCGATTTTAAACGTACACAAGTTGACAATTCTTCAAATTTATCGGTATATCTATATGTTTTGTGAAGCAAGGAGCTGCAGCATGAACTTAAAAACACATTTTATTCTTATCGCTTTAGCCTGGAGTGGCGTTGCAGGTTCAGTTTCCAGTGCTAATTCAAATAATGCTCATCAGTCCTTACATTTAGACTGGCTTGATAAAAGTGTTCATCCTGGAGAGAACTTTTATTTATATGCTAATGGAAATTGGATGAAAAATAATCCAATACCGCCTGATTATGCTAGTTGGGGAAGCTTTAATGTTTTAAATGAAAAAGTACAAAATTTAGTTCACAAAATGCTACAGCAAGCCGCAGCTAATCCTCACGCCACCGCCGGAAGTATTCAACAAAAGGTGGGTGATTTTTATTATAGCGGCATGGATGAGCAGAGCATTAATAAATTAGGTATAGCGCCTTTAAAACCTGAATTTGCGCGCATCGAATCCGTACAAAATTTGACACAGCTTCAAGAAGAAATTGCTCATTTACACCGTATGGGTGTTGATGTATTTTTTAGCTTCGGAAGTATGCAGGATTTTAAACGTAGTGAAGAAATGATTGCTGCGGCATTTCAAGGGGGGTTAGGTCTTCCAGATCGAGATTATTACCTTAAGGATACGGCAAAATTCGCGCGGATTCGCCAAGCTTATGTAGAACATATTGAAAAAATGTTGCAATTATTGGGGGAGCCAAAGGCAGCCGCGCAGCAAAATGCAAAAATTATTATGGCTATAGAAACTCGTTTGGCGCAAATATCCATGACCCAAGTAGCACAGCGCGATCCCCATGCCATATATCATATTGTGGACAAGGCACAGCTTGAGCAAATGACCCCTAATTTCTCTTGGGTTAATTATTTTAAAGCTCGAGAGCTGCCGCAATTAAAGACGATTAATATGGGTATGCCTGAATTCTTTAAAGGATTAAATACCTTATTACAGGAAGTCTCCATAGCAGATTGGCGTACCTATATGCGTTGGCATTTACTGGATAGCTTTGCAGCTTATTTATCAAGCCCGTTTGTCGAACAAAATTTTAAAATGTCTCAAAGCCTCACCGGTACGGAAAAAATGTTACCCCGTTGGAAACGTGTTGTTGCAACCGAGAATGCTGCTTTAGGCTTTGCTATTGGTAAAATGTATGTTGATAAATATTTCTCTCCGGAGTCAAAGCAACAAGCATTAGAGATTTTAAAAAATATTCGTTATGTGTTAAGTAATGACATCCAACAGCTCTCCTGGATGACCCCAGATACTCGTAAAGCAGCATTGAAAAAGCTCGATCTCATGGAGGAGCGTGTGGGCTATCCCAGCAAATGGTGGGACTATTCGACATTGATAATAGATAGGGGCCCCTATGTTCTGAATGTATTACGAGCAAATCAATTTTTGGTAAAACGGGATTTGGATAAAATTGGCAAACCCATAGACCGAACTGAATGGGGTATGACACCACAAACCATCAACGCTTACTACGCACCATCAATGAATAATTTAAATATTCCTGCAGGAATATTACAAGCGCCTTTTTTTGATCCACAAGCCCCAGCAGCCGTTAACTATGGAGCTATCGGTTTTGTCATGGGGCATGAGATGACTCATGGCTTTGATGATCAAGGAGCACAATTTGACGGTAAGGGTAATCTAAATAATTGGTGGAAGCCTGCTGATCTACAAAAGTTCAAGAAAGCAACCCAATGCATTGTCAATCAGTTTTCTCAATATCAGGTCAATGGTGACCTACATGTTCAAGGTCCTTTAGTTGTAGGCGAGGCAACTGCTGATTTAGGCGGTATACTCTTGGCATATAAAGCATATCAACATTCTGATGCTTACAAACAGGCGAAAACAATAGATGGATTCACTCCGGAGCAACAATTTTTTCTAGGGGTTGCTCATGTTTGGGCAATGAATATCAGACCTGAACAATTACAAAATCAAGTAACAACTGATCCGCATCCACCCGCTCAATATCGCGTGAATGGAAGTTTGGCTAATATCCCACAATTTCAGCAAGCATTTGGCATTAAGGAGAACACACCTATGGTTAATAAAAATCGTTGCGTCATATGGTAAGGGAAATAACCTGAAATTAATTGCCACCCCGATCCCGGTAAGATAAACTAATGGCTACTAAATGAAGCATTATGAGAAAAAAATGACACAAGAAGAAATGATATGTCGGATTATTCGAATGATTGTTCAAGTTCCTTTGATGAACAAGACTTGCTGTGGTTAGCTTATGAGGAGTTTAATCAAGACCCCAACATATGAAAATGAAGCGGTAATTGATTACTTTTGTGCAAAAAATCCCGCTTATGAGCAGGCAGCAGCCCAAGAACTTTTCAAAGATTTATTAAGTTGGTTGTTATTTAATCAGAAACGTGCTCATGAAAATAAAAAAACGCATCTCTTCGGACCGTTGTTGGATCTAGATGAGATGTGGCATGCGTTTATTTTGCATACCCGCGCTTATACTGAATTTTGCCTGCAGTATTTAGGTGAATATTTACATCATGATATCGAGCCTGTAGGTTACGAACACCTGATAAGGGAAGAAGAGCTGCGAGGGTATTTGGAAGACTGTTTTCAATTCCTGGGGATTGATTGGGTAAGTAGACGTTTTGCTCTTGCTTTGGAGGTGGGGTATTAAAGTTGATTTTTTTTAGTGGTTAAATTTAAAAGAGCTTTTTTAAGCGGTTCGTAAGCGTATTTTTGACTTTCATTGAGCACAAGTTCTTTAACTTCCGCAGAGAGCGTGTATTTTTTTGTTGATATCTCATCTGTGCTCAGTTGCCCAGCGGGCTCGATAACTCCTATTTTAATGGAACTTAATTGATATAAACCTGCTTCTTTACGTAATTTATCCCGTAACTCGCCAACAACAAAACGCAACTGTGTTGCCCAAGCAGCATTCACCGTACTTAAGTGTAATACACCACGATTAAATGAGGTTACCTGACAATAAGGTGCAAATTCTGGCGGAAGAAACTTTATTATTTTGCTCGATAACTCTTCTAACTTTAAAGCCTTCTGACATAAATCAGCTAATTGTTTATTAATGCAGTGCGTGATCGGGCGCATAATTTATCAGGAACAAAGAAACATAGAATAGCAAATTAATGGGAAATACAATATTATATTTTAACAATAAAGTGAGGGATGTTGGTAGCTATGTTAGAAGATGCTCAGGATAAGAATATTATTTATTTTGCACGTATGCATTGGATTATCTTTTTTTGGCCAGTAGCGTTATTGCTATTTTCTCTAGGCTTACTTGCCTACCTCCCGCAAATAGAGATAATTGGTTATATTTTCACCGGATTTTCATTAATCTGGATCATGATGACATGGGTTACGTATTATTTTTCTTCATTTACAATTAAGACAAATCAAGTCATTCTACGCACAGGAGTTATTGTGCGACAAACAATCGATATTCCATTAAGCAAAATTGAAGCAATCGATATCCGTCAATCCGTCCTCGGAAGTATTTTACGCTACGGAATGGTATGTATCACGGGTACCGGAGGTACCCGGCGAGTGATTAATTACTTAAATAATCCACTCACCTGTAGACGGTATATCGAACACTTAATGGCCCAACAGAGCCAGTTACGATAAAGAGGTGATTTTATCGTGTAATTCTTTTTTTATTGTCGCATCAACAAATGCGGCATCAATAGCCATTCGAGTAATACGGTTCATCTTTTCGTCATTATAAGAATAGGCTTCTTGAACGCGTTGATACTCTAATCCTAAGGTGGTGCTCATAAAAGGAGGATCATCAGAGCTGATGCTAATCTTAATGCCGCGCTCAAAAAACTTCGGCAAAGGATGCTCAGCCATGGAGGAGAATAGACCTAAAAAGATATTACTTGTTGGGCAGAGTTCAAGAGTAATATCGCGCTCTTTCACCATCGCCATGGCTTCCTCGGAGTAAATAGCATTAACACCATGTCCAATACGTTGAATAGGGAGGCATTCCATCGCCTTAATCATGAACTCTGCGGGAGCAAATTCACCGGCGTGTACAGTACAAGATACACCAGATGCTGCAGCAATCTCATAAGCCTTTACGAAAAGCTGTGGCGGAAAGTTGGCTTCATCGCCTCCGAGGCCAAAGCCACTCACGCAACTAAACTCTTGCTGAGGAATATTGCGTGCTACTCGTTCTGCCGCCTCAGCCCCATAATGACGTACTGCGGTGATAATAATACGGCCGATGATAGCAAATTGGTGTTGAGCATCATCAATCGCTTGTTGGATGGCTGCTAAATGTTCTCTTGAAGGTATGCCGCTGGCTTGCTCTGCATGATCCGGGGAATACATCATTTCCACATAAATCGCTTGTTCTTTTGCTCGAGCATGTAAATAGTCAAAAGTTATATCATAGTAATCTTGAGGCGTTTTAATCACTGCGGCTAAAGTGTCGTAAACTTTAAGAAAATCAAGAAATCCCTTAGACAGATAACTGGTGCCATCAGCCGCTATGAGTCCTTCTGGCAAGTCCAGACCATTACGTTTAGCTAATCTTTGGGCCATGCTTGGTGTTATTGTACCTTCCAGATGGGTATGTAATTCCACTTTTTTTAAATTCATCGCTCAATCCCTGATTTGTTCGTTTTAGTTAATGGTAACTTGAATAAAAACGTTATAAAATATATGCAATCAATTCACCAACAGTTTTTTGAGAACCTATATTCTTAAAATTGATGTTTCTACTTGCTAGTTTAGGATAAAAATGAATTCTAATGATATCAATAAAGCTTATGTAAGTCCCTATGACGAGTTTCTTTATGAATTTGATGCAGAGCATCCTAAGTCTGAGTCACAATTAAAAGAGATTGCCAAGCATCAACGAATCGCCAGAATGCGCGATGATAAAGATTATAAAAAGAATGAGGGAGAAATCTGGGAAGGCTTTTAATTCTCATGTCTTGTGATTCTACCTGAATATATTTCTCGTAGCATCGCTTTTCTTTAAACAAAAATTTAAAATAAATTGAGTTGATCGGATAATAAAACTAGCGCTGATTTCTAGAGCTACCGATGGAGGAAATCAGCAAGGCGATCGGAGCTATTTGATTGATTAGGTGGAAATTATTCCAAAGCTTCTCCTCCGTTTGATCGTATGGAACATCTTAATTATTGAAACACTCATCATGTAATCCTGAGTCTTTTGACAAGGGATCCCAGCTCGAAGCCATTGTTAAAATCGGTCTGATTTATCCATTGAGCCCTAAGATACCCGTCCTAAGTCATACCATGCCACAATAAGGAGATCCCGCGCCAAGGCTCGGATGACGTAGAGGGTTTAAGTGCTTTCTAGTTTAAATACCAATCAAGATAGATTCTGCTTTCTTGGGGCAATGGTATTTTTTTGACTCACGCGTTTTGATGTATGACGCAACACGTCATACAGACCTTTTTTACGATATTGTCCCATGTTCAAAGAAACGACCTCCGATTCACTAAGTCCTGTTCCCATAAGTACATAAAATAAAGCCGTTTCCATCCGTGGATTTTGGTTTTTTCGCGTACAGCTTTTAATCCGCTGTTCGCAGGCGACTTAAGACGCATGAGCTGTCCTGAGGTTAAGCCGTTCCAATTGGCGCATCGGTTTGTAAATCCTTTACCTGAGCCAAGGGGTCACCAGCTAATAGTGGTCGCTGCTGATGTAGCCAACGACCTACATGACGAATGGTGGCCATAGTTCGATTAATCGATGTTGCCTTATAAGGTTTGCCCGTTTTCTCAGAAAGGGTCTTACATAAATTTTTTTGAAAATGTTTACTCACCGCCGGTGTCCAACTGTCGACTAAATCATGTCCCACTTCCATTTGGAAAAATTGAAGGAATTTCGCTAGGTCCTTTTTTTTCGCTTGTTCGGTTTTCTCAGGAGCGCCTTTTACATGGACTGAGTAATAATAAGACAACCATGCAGAAAGAGAGTGGGTATTAAAATGAACATCTAAGGGATGAAAAATCTTATCTATCACAAACTTTTGATTTTTCGAATTTTGGCGAGGCAGAAAACTAATAGGTTCCCTTTTTTATTTTTCCTCCATTATACTCTGTTTGCGATGGATAAGGTACCGGCCTGTTGTAAAAGGTGAAAAAAATTTACACACTCTGTTAAAAATGATCTAATTCATCAATTTTTATCGAAATAACAAGAAGTTAAATGCAAGGAAGAATTCTTGACAAAACGCAACACACGGATTATCTATTACTGGATAAATTAATACCTAAAAAGCACTTTTTAAGAAAAGTTAATGATCGCATCGACTTTTCCTTCATCAATCAGATTACAGATTCTTACTATTGCCCTAACAACGGGCGCCCATCGATTGCACCAGAATTATATTTTCGAATGATGCTGATAGGTTATATATTTTCGATAAAATCGACGAGACAACTGGTACAGGATATCCATTTTAATATTTGCTACCGATGGTTCTGTGGATTAACACTAACTGATCCTATACCACATCACGCAAGTTTAAGTCGTATAAAAAAACGATATAAGGTAGAAGTTTTTGAAAAATTTTTCCAATCCATTGTCCAACAATGTCATCAAGCTGGTCTTATTCAAAGTCAAAGCGTAATGACTGATAGTACATTGATTCAGGCAAATGCCTCGTTGAACTCGATGAAGCCAACAAATAATGAGATTCCTAAAAATATAAAACCATCTAAAGATGCATCTCTGAAAATAAGTGGCACATTTCTAATAAAACTCATCGCAGCAAAACTGATCCTGATGCAACTTTGGCCTTTAAATCAGGAACATTGAGAAGTTTAAAATATAAAGCACATGTATGTTGTGATAGTGAAAGCCGTGTAATTAGTGCTATAAAGATTACAACTGGAGCAGTACATGACTCTCAGCCTTATTTAGAATTAATAACTCATTTAAAGAACAAATTAATGGTACAAGAAGTTATAGCTGATAGGGCATATGGCTCTGGAGAAATTATTTCTTCTTTGAATGAGGCTGGTATTCAAGAATTTATACCATTATTTACTACACGCAGTGGTAAAACTCTCGATACAGAAATATATGGAATTCATTATGATGATATGAAAAAAACTTATATCTGCTCTGCAAATATTGAATTTATACCCGGAAAAGTCAATTCCCAAGGTTATATTTCTTATCGTACTCGCACAAAAGATTGCCGTGAATGCTCTTTAAAAACCTTTTGCCAAGCACCTCAAATGAAGAATAGAGAGATACGCGTTATGGCAAGGCATATTCATGCTGATTTATTTCGAAAAGTAAAAATTAAAATGGAGTCCGATGAATTTAAAGAAAAGTTACGAGAACGTTTATGGAAAATTGAAGGGATTATGAATGAATTAAAAAACCATCATTGTCTTTCAAAAGCTAAGTATCGTGGCTTAGATAATATGCAGATTCAAGCATACATGGCTGCTATTACCATTAATATCAAAAGGCTCGCTAATTTTCTTTTGTTTTCAATTAAATTACATCTTATGATCAATGACTGACTATCTTTTACAACAGGCCGGTACGTTATCCGTCACAAACAGGATATAAATGGAAAATAAAAAAAGTAGGAATTTATAGATTTGCTGGATTGCCACAATTCAAAAAAAGGAAAATTTGCGATAGATAATATTTTATGTCTTGAATAACTAAGCCTGCCAAATAAAATAAGAAACTTACAACACTAATGGTATTAGAGGACTGAAATATGAAATCAATATTTGTAGGTAGGGTGCCCCTACCTGTACAGTGTTAGTTCATCAATAACGGTTTCGCTTGCAATAGTGCATTAGTAGTAGCGGGAAATCCCGCATAAAGAGCAGTTTGTAATATTACTTCAATAATTTCTTGTTTTGTTGCTCCAACATTTAGAGCTGCTTCAATATGTGCAAGCAATTGTGGCACGGTATTTCCCATTGTTACACAGGATGCAATAATAGCCAGTTCTCTTGTCTTAATATCAAGACCAGATCTAGATAAAATCGATCCAAAGGCCCATTCAATTGTCATGGTTGCATAATCTGGGCATATATCCTGTAATTGATTAATTATTTGCTCTCCTGCATGCCCACCATGAAGCTCTTTTAAAAGTTCCATTCCAGTATTATAAAGATTAGATTGTATCGTCATTATATTTTACCTCGTTGATTTGTATTGGTGATTATTCTAGCAATTAGATTTTTAAGTTAGAATAGATGAAATTAACAATACACTATTGCGTATCTTGCAATAATGAGGAATGATGTTACAGGATGCTGAGATTTTCATTGCTGTGGTGGAAAAGCAAAGTTTTGCAAAGGCTGCACGACAATTACAGTTATCACCTCCAGTCATAACAAGGCATATTTCGAAGTTAGAAGATATGCTCCAAGTACGCTTGCTGCAAAGGAATACAAGACAAGTCTCTCTAACGGAAGCTGGTTCAATATTTTATGATAGTTGCGTTAGTATGATAAAAATATATGCTCTTTCATTAAAGCAATTGCGAAATTTGAGTGATGAGCTAATCGGAACTATCAAAGTTGGGATGCCAGCGTCAATTAGTAAAATATTTATAGAAAGCATAGATGTATTTTATTCAAAATATCCCAACATTAAGCTGGAAATAGTTAACGGTAATCATCTGATTAATTTATTAGGAGAGGGTTTTGACTTGGTAGTTCATTGTGGAGAGTTAGCTGATTCTAGCCTATATTGCCAAAAACTAGGTTCTTGGGAAAAAATAACATGCGCATCACCTGGCTATTTGTCTTTAGCGGGTATACCTGAAAAGCCCCAGGATTTAATAAAATTTAAATGTCTGGATCATTTTGATAATAAACTTAGTGAATGGAAGTACGTTATTAACAACAATATGGAATCGATTAGGATAGATCCTGAAATTTTGAGTACTAGTAGTTTCGATTTGAAGCATTTGGCTTTAAACGGAGCCGGTCTTGCTTATCTTCCAAGTTTTACTGTAGGAGAGGAAATTCGGCAGGGTAGCTTGGTGGAGATCTTAGGGAATTATAAAGTACCCAAACTCAATATGTATGCTGTTTATCCTGCTGTAAGATATTTAAGTCTACGTGTTAAGGTGATTATAGATTTTTTATTAAATTTAAATATTACAAGTATTTAAGGCCAAGCACTCCAAAATTTTTTCCCTAACATTATATGAAGCTGTCGGGATTTTGGTAAAAGGGTAAAAATAAATTTTTAATCTCTAGAGACTAAACTTCAATGGCATATTTGCCGTAACTTGACCCCTCATGCAATTTTTAATTTCTAATTTTAAAGTTTAATAAAACCACCGTTTTAATGAATTTAATATTTTTACTTGGTGATTTGTTCATTTAATATATTTATCAGTTCAATAAACAGTTTCAAGTAACTTAAGTATGAAATATTAACTTCACAACGTTATTTTAAACAACCACCATGTTCATTGGCTACGCGCGCGTTTCCACGACCAGTCAAAATTTAAATTTACAGCTTGATGCTTTAAAAAATGCTGGCTGTGAAAAGATTTATCAAGACCAAATGAGTGGCATGCTCAGCAATAGACCTGCTTTAGACAAATTACTCAATGAACTTCGTAAAGATGATGTTCTTATCATTTGGAAACTCGATAGGCTCGGGCGTTCGTTTAAAGATTTAATCAATTTAGTGAATACCCTCATTGAGCGAGGTGTGGGTTTGGAAAAGTATAAATGACCCCATCGACACGACTACAGGTCAAGGTCGATTAATTTTTAATCTATTCGGTTCGCTGGCTGAATTTGAACGAGAACTCATTAGAGAACGGACAATTGCTGGTCTGGACGCTGCCCGAGCTCGAGGAAAAAAAGGGGGAAGGCCTCAAGGGTTATCAAAAAAAGCTTTGGGAATCGCTCACTCCGCTGAGCTGTTGTATAAAGAAGGGATACTCAGTGTCTCCGAAATTTGCACCCAACTGAGTATTAGTCGTGCCACCTTTTATAAATACCTGCGTTTCCGTAAGATACCCATTTCATCCGAAAAAAAGCCCGCCTAATTGAACAAGCGCTTTATTTAGGGTGTGAAGATGTGACTCAAGATGTTAATGTGCGTCGGGCATTGCAAAGCACAGGATATTTAGTTTTTGAGGATTGAAAAAACCCGCTCCCTGTCAAGCATCGATGATTTACCTCAAAAGTTAGGGCTCAGCAAATAAAGGATTTGGTTAACGGGTTAAGCTATTCTGTACTTGATTTCTTATTGATATAAAACCTCTGTCCAAGTCATGGGGATTAGTTAATCTTAAATCTACTTACACTAACCATAACCGCATAAGATCAATGATATAAGTAGCCTTTTCCTGGCGATTACAATCAGCACTTGATCATTTTAAATATTTTATCATGATTAAGCAGGTCCATCTTTTTTCAAATTTTCGGCTGCCTCGTCAATAGACTTCACCATACGTTCAGTTTTAGTTTCTCCAAAGAAAAAGGACTGATTAATATTCAATTTTTTTCGTGAAACCAATGTATCAATTATATGAAAACTAAATTTTGCAAAAATCGCTACAAGACCTACACCAGTTAATGCTAATAGTATATTAGCAAGTATCGGTTTCCACTCTTGGCGATGTGCTTGCATTTGCTCATCTTTGGTATGAAGGAATGCTTTAAATTCTTTTTTAAATGTCTGTTCGGATACTTGCGGCGAATGTAAAAATTCTGTGAGTTTATTTTTTAATTCTGATGCATGTTGAACAACCATTCTCCCTTTTTCAGAAGGCATACCAGAGCCATAAATACTCATCGCATCGATAGCATCATATAAAAATTTTAGAGATGGATTATTGGCTATTAATCGAGGTAATAATTTTTCTTTAAATTCATTTAAACTAATAGTTTGTAGGGGCTCATGTTGTTCTGACTCTTCGAGGTTATACTCTATCGGTGCAAGAGGCTTAGCTGCTTGAAGTTCTTTTTTAGCTTTTGGATTTTCTAAAGTAAGTCCGGCGGGCCAAAATGTATTAACATCGAATATACCTGGATGCTTCCGGGAATGTTTGTAATCATCCAATAGCATAGGCTTGATCTCTATTATATCAGCGCTGTTAAACGTTGTATTTTGAGCTAGCCAAAAATAATCCCCATCAGCAGCATTTAAGATATTCGGGCCGTAACGTTTTTTCTCCGATGATTTTTCATCTAAACGACTTAAGGGTGTTTGTACTTTAACAATCATAATTAATTCCCGATGACTATGCTGATTGACTATTTCAACAGCCTCATCAAAGGTGACCCCTACTTGTCTTGACGTGTTGGAAAACATTTCGTTTAGGATATTCTTTATCTGCTCGAAATCAAACTTAGATGTAAAATTTTTATTATTTTCAGGGAGCTTAAATTTGTTCGCAGAATTATTTCCTGATTTATGATAGGGTACTGCAATATATACTTCTGTCGTGCCCTTTGGATATTGAGTTAAGGCTTCCGAAAGGGATTGGTCTTGCTCATTGGATTGAGGTGGTGTGTTGAATAGGTTCGATTGAGACTGAGGGAGTCTACTGCCACTTAAATATTGATCAAGTAATTCTTTTGTGTTGACAAGCTCAAAAGCACTGTTCAGGGTTTTAAAGGCCGCTTCTTTTTCAATTCTCACTTCTTCTGAAGCATTAACCCACTTATCTGGGTGTAATAGGAGTGCTTGTCTTAAATATGCTTTTTTAACTAGTTTAAAATCATTAGAAGGCTTTATTTTGAGTATTTCAAATATATTCACACAAGTTCCTTATACTTATAGCTGTGTTCATTATAAGATCAGATTGCGCCTTGGTCAATCGTGTTTAATTATTCTGCTGGATTAAGAAAAAGTAATATTAAACAAAAGAAGCTGAAGCTGTCAGACAATATGCACTATTAATAAAGAATGCTATTGACCAGAACAATATAAGTGATTTGTTTTCTTTGAAAGAACGACAGCTATTACTTTAGAGTAACAGAAACTGCGCATTAGTATGCAAAAATCTATACTTACTTTGAAACTCGTAATGAATATAGCAACAATCGATGTGACCACTTGAATCAAATTCTGCGAAATTGACCATATATGGTCAATTAGAGCCTAAGAGTGTATAGGACTTTTTCTTCCATCCTAATAACTCTGAGGAAGCTTGGTTCAAGTATGAATCTATTCTTGAATAGCAATATTTTGAATCGTGAAATAATAAATACTAGCCAACTGTTGCGCATCATTAGGTGTGTATGTCGAATAATAATTTTATTTGCCATAATAATCTCTATGGATGTCAGTTTGAGGTATACTTCAGGCTGACAGTAAATAAAAGTGATTATGATTATGGAGCACCCTATTTTTAAGGTTGAAAAACAAGACTATTTACAGTTAATAAAGATATGGGAGGAGTCTGTACGAGCGACACATGACTTTTTACCTGAGAAAGAAATACATGAACTAAAACCTCTGATTCTAAATAATTATTTTGATGCTGTTCTTCTTAGATGCAGCAAAAATATAAAAGGAGAAATTATTGGTTTTATCGGTGTTGCAGAGAACAAAATAGAAATGCTTTTTATCTCACCAGATGCACAAGGACATGGTGTTGGTTCGGCATTATGCCAGTATGCTATTAAATACCTGAAAGTAACCAAAGTCGACGTCAACGAACAAAACCATCGAGCAAGAGAATTTTACAAGAAAATGGGATTTAATGTTATTAATCGCTCAGAACTTGATGAACAGGGAAAACCGTACCCAATTTTAAATATGAAAATGGAAGCGTAAATTTTGACACGAATGGGGTCAATACTCCTAATAAAGGAATCAAGTACAGAGTAGCTCAACCGGTGAACTAAATCCTTTATTAGTTGAGCCCTAACTTTTGAGGTAAGTCATCAATGCTTGACAGGGAGCGGGTTTTTTTCAATCCCCAAAAACTAAATATCCTGTGCTTTGCCAATGCCCGACGCACATCAACATCTTGAGTCACATCTTCACACCCTAACTGAAGCGCTTGAAGAAGTGCTTGTTCAATTAAACTGGTTTTAATTTGCCGACTCTCTTTAAAGAAAAATGTTTGGTCCTGTTCTAAGCGATAAATCGCATCTCG
>Ga0097678_1002379_pt1 | contig 15156 bp, 11 predicted proteins | sample ThiBiot_500_plan_2_FD_72847 | JGI IMG/M metagenome (GOLD analysis project Ga0097678, IMG submission 72847) | Wastewater bioreactor microbial communities from Cape Town, South Africa - Thiocy_expt_500_plan - 1398105537976 (version 2) (version 2) ...
ATATATTAATTATATTATTTAAATAACTGTAAATAATATATTAATTATATTATTTAAATAACTGTAAATAATATATTAATTATATTATTTAAATAACTGTAAATAATATATTAATTATATGTAAATCATTTTACTATGTATGTTTGAAATAGTTAGTAAAATGATTACATAAAAATGTTTTTCCATAATTTAAAACAGGTATAAAATGAGAGTTGTTGATTATTGACTATAATAAAAACGGTGTTTCTGTACCTATTAATTTAGTAGACTCGTTGGAAGTAGAATGGTGTTTCTGTACCTATTGATTTAGTAGACTAGCCGAAAGTAGAATGGGGTTTATATTGTCAGAATTAGAAAATTATATCAAACTAAAAGTCTATTCAAAATATTCTCATACACCGTTCGCAATCAATGTGAACAATTGTTTTCTCGAATTTTATGGACAAACTTATATAATTTTTATTAATACTAAATCAAAACTATATAATGTGAATAATTTTGTTATTCCATATATTCATTATAATTGTATTAATAATACAATTATATTCATTATAATTGTATTATTAATACAATTTATATTGGTAATACTAATATTATAATTGTATTATTAATACAATTTATATTGGTAATACTAATATTATAATTATATTGATTCGGAAAAACTTGTGGCAAATTGGGTGGTTATGAGGATTGTATAGTTGTAGAATTAAAATGAAATTTACGATTAAGATTATAAAAACAAATTTTGGTAAGTAATATATTATTTCTTGACATTTATCTCCACAAATAAATCGTGTATTAGTTATAATTTATTGCTTTCTCAAATTTTATGGCTTGATTATATATCATTTTTAAATTAATGATTGTGACAAATTTTATGAATAAATGATTGGTTAACAATTAGAATACGACTAATATTCAACAATTGTTTTTAGTTTTATATAAACTTTATAAAAATAATAAATATATAAACAATATTGTTTATATTAAATGTTAAAGTTATTAACAATAAAAATTAGTTATTAAAATGTGTAGCATTAATAAAAAGTATTTTTATTTGAAATATCATGAATGTGAGATATTGGTGGATATATGCGTTATTACAAAAGCAGGTTATTTTTATTCTCTACTAAATTTTTATGCACAACAGGATATATATTTTGGATTAAAACTAGATATTTATAATAATGATAATGATAACAATGATAATGATAACAATGATAACAATGATAATGATAACAATGATAATGATAACAATGATAACAATGATAATGATAACAATGATAACAATGATAACAATGATAATGATAACAATGATAATGATAACAATGATAATGATAACAATGATAATGATAACAATGATAATGATAACAATGATAATGATAACAATGATAATGATAACAATAATAGATCACATTCAATTCTTGATATAAGTGAAATACTGGATCATTATTCAATAGAATTAAATGGTAGAATTGATGTAAAGATAATTGGAGAAACACTTAGAGTTATTATTGATATACTTTATAATAAAACAGTCAATTTACATTCTTTGGAACATAATTTAACTTATCTAGTACAATTAATGGATTATTTTCAAGTACCTGTAACTAGTTTAGATAAACTAGTTGAAAAATCGAATATATATGTATGGCAACAATATTATAATATATACACACATTATAATAAAGATAATTTAAAAGATAATGATATAATTACAGGTATTCAACATTATATACGTATCATGAATACTTTAAATAATGATAGTGAAGAAACAACACAATTAATAATTGATGAATTTATGTTCATATTAAAACATATACGTTTTTTAGCTAAAACACCAGATTTATATGGCAAATATTATAATCAAATTAATAACATTATAAAAAATTCTACATGTATTAATATAGAAGCAATACTTATATTTAAAATTATAAGACAAGTTTTGGAAAATAAAGCTTGTGAACGTATATATTAATTCAATAATATATTGGATGATATATTACTTGGTTAAGTTTATAACTAATAATTTTGTTTCTTGGACCAATAAATTCATCTCTTCCTTACTATTTATTTTTTGAGATATTAAAACCAAATAGTATTGATATGACATTTCTTTATTAATATTATATTGTTTATCGCTTTATTATCTGAAATAATTGTTACTTATAGTAATATTCTTGATAATCCTTTCATTAAAACATTATTTTATAGCCAATTTCTAAACATTTCTTTATCTATTTTTTAGATAAAGAAAGTACATATATCCCGTTTAAAAACTTTTTTGCATTTAAAATTCAATTTTATTTTAACATTTTATATTCTGATTGTTAAATCTAGATAATTTACTAATTTTTTTCCAGCCAACAATTTTTACGTTTCCAAGAAAAGAACATTGTTTTAATGTAAAATAATATATTATTAACCACCCATATTATTTTATATGTAAAATAATATCCTAATGTATGTGTTATATAATATTTTAATGTATAACAATATATTTGTAGTAATTTAACACGACTACAATAATTTACATAATTATAATAATTTACATAATTATAATAATTTACATAATTATTATAATTATTATAATTTATATAATTATAATAATTTACATAATTATTATAATTATTATAATTTATATAATTATAATATGAATATATAAATTGTCAAGAAGAAAATAATATTATCATTCAAAGATATCTCAATCATTGATATGTCGTATAATTTTATTAAACTAGAGAAAATATTTTATTGACGTGTAAAATATAAAGAAGAGATAAAATTATATAAACAGTAAAGAGGAAAAATTAACAAAAAGAATACAAAATGAAAAAATAAATAAAATTAAATTTTGAATACAAAAAGTAAGTTTTTAAACGGGATACATGTATTTTCTTTATCTATTTTGTAGATAAAGAAACATATTATACGGAATTATTTATATTTTCTATATAATTTCCTAAGGAAACATTATTAAATATAATAGATAAGCTTATTAATAAATTATTATAGATATTTTAACCAAAAAGAAATACTACCAAAACTAAGACAACCAATTCAAGGACAAATTATTTTTGTTGTTCATATAACAAAAATAGTCTAAAAATACATAATATATTTTCATTTGCGTAATCTTTGTTATCTTTTTTATTTTTACTCTTCCAAATATTTTAATTCCAAAAATATCACCTATATTTCCTTGAATTTTTCGATAGATACGCAGATTTATTTCTAAGAAATACGATGATGACTTAAATTTTAAGAAAAAATCAAGGAAATAATAGATGTTTTCGTAATTAAAAATATTTTCATTTTAACCAATTTACAATTTCCCAGTAAAAATTATCTCTTAATTTATTGATGTGATTAAGAGATAATTTTCTTGAAATATGGGTGATGTTTCAGGAATTAAAAATATTTTCGCTCGACTCAGAATTATTTTCTGAAGATGTTTACAATATGAATATAATTATGTAACTGTGCTAATCTCAATATTATTTTACACAAGAATATAATTCTATATCTTAATCGACTACTATATTATTTTTCAGGACGATTACGATATTTGTACATAATAATACAATTCAGTAACTTTAATGGTTAAGATATTATTTTACATAAGAATAAGAATTACATTTTATAACTTTTGCATTAATATATTATTCTACAAAAGGTTTAAGATATTTTACATAAAAATATAATTCTATAAGTTAAATGATTAAGATATTACTTACATAAAAATATAATTCTGTAACTTAAACGATTAAGATATTATTTTACATAAGAATAAGAATATTATTTTACATAAGATTAAGATATTATTTTACATAAGAATAAGAATATTATTTTACATAAGATTAAGATATTATTTTACATAAGAATAAGAATATTATTTTACATAAGAATAAGAATATTATTTTACATAAGAATAAGAATTACATTTTATAACTTTTGCATTAATATATTCTACAAAAGGTTTAAGATATTTTACATAAAAATATAATTCTATAAGTTAAATGATTAAGATATTACTTACATAAAAATATAATTCTGTAATTTAAATGATCGAGATATTATTTTACTGAACGATTAAGATATGATTTTATATCAGAATATGATTTTATATCAGAATGTGATTTATAACTTTGTAATTAATATATTATTTTACTGAACGATTGAAATAATTGATTAAGATATTCCATTACATGATATGTATTTGACAATATTATTTCTTAAACTAATAATTCGAATTCTTAGAAAGTTTACTATGGTTCTTGATTTATATTTACTTAGAATATTAAGTAGTATAAACTATAATGTGCATATAATACTATAATAGTAGGGAGTATAAATTTTGATAATATGACAATTTTAGGAATTAAGCTGATATAAATAAATTTTATCGGTCAATTATAAAAAATAATTTTATCGGTCATCAATCATATTTTTATGGACTACAAAAAATATAATCGACAAATAAAATGTTTAATTGCTTGCTTCTAGCTAAAATTAATAAAATATTAGTGGCTGTAATATTTTATTAATATGGTCATATATTTTATCGAATAATGTTTGGTTATAGAGAATATTATTCGATAAAATATAGTATAATGATAGAGTTTCTTTATCTCTAAAAATAGACAAAAAGAAGTACAAGTATTACGTTTGAGAATTTCCTTTTGAGTAACCAAAATTAAATTTTTTATTATTTGTAATATATTTGCTCATAAATAAAATCTACCTAAAAATTTACCACCAAAAAATTTTTATAGGTATTATGGTTAATATAATAATAATACCTATAAAAACTGTCAACTAGTTTATACTTCATGATTTGTTGTTGTATTTAAGCATAAAATCTACCCATTGCTTTTGTAAAATAGTTACTTGACGTACAAAAACTGTTGAGTTAACTTTCTGAATCGAATGACTTATTAAAACGAGGTGTATTTTCTATTAAAACCTATACACACCAGATACTTTATCTGATGGTAAATATTTACCACAATAGGGAACTTGTTCTATATTAGTTTTCATAAAATTCCAATTTCCAGTTTTTAATATTTTAATGCAACTGTCGCTCCTATTATACTAATAAACTCTTGAACATTTAATATATTGATAGTGAAATTAAAAAATAGAAAATTATTTTGCTCAACTATTAACATATTATCTCATATGAGAATATAAATATATTATTTTGTATAAAGATCAAAATGATTAACAATAAAAATTACTTGAATTATAAGAGATAATTTAATGCAATAATAATGTGATATTAATATATACAATATTAATAAACACAAACCATAAAAATTATACTAAATCTAAATACTAAAAGAAAGTATAAATCTTTAATTTAATTGATTTAATATAAATATTATTTTCGAAAAAATAATATTTATATTTAAAAATGAATATTATACTGAATGAAAATTCTATTGGATCCAGATTGCTCAAAAATAAATTCGAGTCAGAGAATATTGATATATATGAACTTGTCGAGTACCTCACTATACTTATTAAATTTATAATTTTAAATACAAAGATGGATACAAAACTTTGTATTTATTCTCTATGTGGTAAATATCTTGTAAATTTGGGAGAGGTGTTTTTATCTTTGTACATTAACGATATATTTTTAAATACCAAAGCACAAATATTATATAATAAAGAAATCAAATCAAAAATATTATATGACAAAGATGATAATTATTTTGACTATATTGGACAAGAAATGCTTGAAAATGCTGGAATTGATATGTATGAATTAGGTTCACAAATTTTAAGAGAAAATATTGATGAGATAAAAGATAAGGGATTGGGAAGATTTAGAAATTATGACTATACGGGTGATAAACATAAAAAATATGTATCAAAATGGGCAAGAAAATGGGATATTAGCAATAAACATATAGATATTTTAAATCGATTAGAAAAAGGGCTTACAAACCGTGATTTAAGAGTTTTATACGAAAATATATTACCCCGAAATATAATTGAAGTTGAAATTATTAATACAAATATTGATTATATAAAGTATGCAAATAATACATATGTTACATTATATAACGTATTAAAATATAACCGCGATAGTATAGAGGAATTATTGGAAAAAAGATACTTTTTAATACAAAATAGTCCCATATGGTTAAATAAAAAAGATTGGTTAAAGATAGGACGCGTTTGTGAATTTTGTGACATATCTCCTTATGAAGAACGTAATTTATTTGTCAACGACAATCTTAAATTCAACAATTATAATACAGTATACGATAGAATAGATAGATGTCTTATGGATAAATATCAAGGGAGTTATACAATAAAATCTAGAGATGGAATAACATATGGGGAATTAGCAAAAGCAATTAAGATGGCATCAACATCAAAATTTATTCCTCCTGTAGAATATAAAGGCGTTAAAGAATTAGAGTTAATACCCACAAATATCCCTCGTAAATTTAAGTTAAAAATTAAATTAGAACTAATACCCGATATAACCAGGCCATATTAATTATTTAATTATTTAATTATTTAATTATTTAATTATTTAATTATTTAATTATTTGAAACTATTTTACATATTTATTAGAGTAAATATTCTTTAATTCACAATTATTTACATCTAACAAATATATTATTTATATAAATAATATATTTCATATTAGTAGGTTTTATAATATGAAATATATATTATTTATTTGTATTGGATGGAAATTTGTCTTTAAGATATTTTATTGGTAAATAAAGTATATGGGATAATAAATTTGAAATAGTTTAATGACCAATTATATAGTTCATTTTACATATAATATTCAATAAATATCCTGATACCAATATTTAGCACACAACATAATATTTATCATATCAACAAAATGTGACAAATGATACGACACTACAATTCCACTATATATGATGTGATAGATTAACCATAATGTGGTTCTGAATATTCATAATCTTCCAAGTTTTTAGAAAAGTCTACTATTATTATTAATCTATATTTATTTGGAGTATCAAGTGGTATTAATTCTATTTTTGATATACCTCCATAATATTTGGGAGGTACAAATTTTGACAACATAACCATTTTTACAGCTTTAGCAAATTCTCCATAAGTAATACCATCATTAGATTTAATAGTATAATGACCCTGATATTTATCCCAGAGACATCTATCAATTCTATCATAAATAGGATCATATGTAGATTTAAAATCTTTGGCAATATTTCTTGGAATTGCAGATGTATTTACATATTCTTGGTAGGGAGAAATATCACATGTTTCACATGTGCGACCTATTTTGGGCCATTCAGATTTTTGTAACCACATTGTACTATGTTGCATATTGTAATATCTTGTTTGTAATAATTTTGAAAATGTTTTTATCTCTTTTTCATTGGTAATTTTTTTAATATATGGTTTATATTTACCTTTATTAATAATTTCCAATTCCGTAATATTTTTCGGTAACACATAAGTATACAGAAAATTCGTTTTACAACTCAACATTCCTTCATCTAATTTATTTAAAATATTAAAATAATAATCATTTAGGTCTAATATATTTAGTGCAAATGACAAAGAATCAGTATTAATTTTTTCATCACTTTGCCTCACTCCAACTAGATTATTAATCTTATCATTATAATAGTCGTATTTTTCATTTATCTTATGTATATCAAAATTACTACCAGAATCTTCATCTGATTGATAATCTTCATCTGATTGATAATCTTCATCTGATTGATAATCTCTATTGGATTCATCTTCATCTGATTGATAATCTATATTAGATTCATCTTCATCATAAATTTCATCCAATTCATAACTTTGATCTTTACTAATATAAAGACGCTTATTTTTTTCTGAACCATATTTATAGACATCCTTTTTATGCTTAGCTTTCATATAAATTATATCATACAAAATATTTATCTGTAATAATGTTTCTAAAATAAACGCCATATTATATCCAAGACCATTCTTGTAACAAAGAGAATATAAACACATATCAGAATCCATTTTTATATTAAATGTAGCAAAGAAAATAAGTACCGTAAGATAACTTAACAACTGATCAATATCAATATTTTTATCAGTGTCTTGATATTTTCTTCTCAAAACTTCAGATCTCACTGAATTGCTGTTCAACGAAATATTCATCCCACTTATTAATTTTTAAATTAATAAGTAAAATTATCCCGTTTAAAACTTTTTTTGATTCAAAATTTAATTTCTATTTACAAGCGTTGTTTTATTTATAGCTCATTTGCTAATTATCTCCTTCATAATGTTTGAATAAATTCTCATAAAATAAGTAACATAACAAGCAATATAATAAGTAACATCCAAGTATAATTATAAAGTACAAATATTATGTTAATATTCATAATATTTAGTAAACAAGATAAATATTATTTTCTGAAGATAATTTAATTTACTAGAGAATAAATAATATTTGCTGGGGAATAAATATTATTTTCTGAAGATAATTTTAATTTAGTAAATGTAATTTACTGAAGAGATAAATGTAATTTACTGGAGAGATAAATGTAATTTACTGAAGAGATAAATGTAATTTACTGAAGAGATAAATGTAATTTACTGAAGAGATAAATGTAATTTACTGAAGAGATAAATGTAATTTACTGAAGAGATAAATGCAATTTACTGAAGAGATAAATGCAATTTATTTACTAAGAAAATAAATTACATTTACTCAAAATATATTAAATATTTTAAGATATTTAATATATTTTGAGTGATTATCCATATAAATAGTTGATATTATATTTAGAAACTAAATATAATAATGAATCTTAATATTGAAAAGAAAGTTTTTAAAGCAAAAGATATGCATTTCTGTACCAAAAAAATGGATAAATGAAGTCATTAATAATATATAAATATGAATTATTAATTACGTGGGTGAGATAATGTATTGGAATTCAATACATTATAACAATAAATAGAAAAATAATAGAAAAATAATAGAAAAATAATAGGAAGATATTGCGATAAATATAAGATTTATAAATTGAACTATATTTAAACTACATAAAAATATTTAACAATTTATATTATAGTCCCAACAATTTAGTGCGTAATTTTTTGCGTTTGTAATTTCTAAAAATACGAGACGCTATAACACCATCCGTTTTATATTGGTATAAAAAATAGTCCAACATATGAGGTTCACTCTCGCGTTTCACTATAAAATTGAGAATTATTGGGTTATGAAAATAATTATAAAAATCATAATTCAAAGATGACAATTTGTACAAAATATCATTATTATTTAGATATTTTATAATTATTAATAATACATCGTTAGATAATTTATTATGTATATTATATTTATAAATATAATCTGGACTATGTATTATCCGTTTATTTGATATTTTTTGATTTTTTGGATTTTCATCATTTTTAACAAAAAAAGTTTTATGTGCAAAAAATCCAAGAGAAAAACTTCCTAGTGAGAATAACAATATACTATTCAATTGCATTTTTTGCCATTTTATTAAAAATAATTATATCATATTTAATAGAACTATCTTAAATATTAGTATATAAAGTGTAAAGTAATTATAGCATCTTATATAATAATTGTTTAATATATTTTAGCTTTGTAAATGAAATAGAAAAATATTAGTATTTTGTAAGGTAGATAAGATTAGATTAAATAAAGAAAACTATGATATCTAGATATTGATATCATAATCAATAAATATAGAGGATAATAAAAATATTGAGTAATGATATTTTTATTTAAACGGCTAATATTTAAATAATGTGTAATATAGTACCCTATCTCTATGTGAAAAATTATCTCGGTTGGCTGATTTAACAATTATATTTTCTCTAAAATATTTTTACTATTAACGATTAACAATTAATACATAAATTAATACATAAATTAATAGATTAATAGATTAATAGATTAATTAATAAACAATCAATATAATATTTACAGATAAATATTGGTTAATGGGAGAAATAATTATATTATTTTATACTTGATATTTATCTGTAAAATATAATATTTACAGATAAATATTGGTTAATGGGAGAAATAATTATATTATTTTATACTTGATATTTATCTGTAAAATATTAGAATAATGCATCAATTGTCATCTAACATGAAAATTTTTTAGTAATCATATTTACCTTAAATGTGATGTTATATATAATTTAAAAATAGAGAATATTGGTATGATTATAAAAATGATTTTTTAAAACTATAAAACAGATGTAAAAATGAGAGTAGTTGTTGATAAAAGTTTTAAGTATTTACGTGGTGTTTATGTTGATATTGTACCTGAAAGTAAATTTGCAAGTGAATGGGGTTATGATATGAAAAATCTGATACTATGTAAACTTGTGGATAAAAGAAATGGGGGATGTTTCCTTAAAAATAAATTATCGGAAATGAAATGGGATGGCTTATCGGGTTGTTATCAGTTTATTGACTATAATAAAAACGGTATTTCTGTACCTATTGATTTAGTAGACTCACCAGAACTAGAATGGGAATTTATGTTACCTGAATTAGAAAATCATATGAAAGTAGAAGTGTATCCAAAATATTCTCATGCAGCATTCGCAATTAAAGCAAACAATTGTTTTCCCGAATTTGATGGACAAACATATCTTGAGTAAAAGATTTAATAATAATTAAAAATATAGTAGAAATATTATTATATTTTTAACTAATATAATATATGTTATAATACAATTATGAACAATTTATATGAATAATGTAATATATAAATATTGCAGCGTCATGATTAAATAAAGTTTCTATATCTGAATATATAAGAAGTGTATTTATCTGGTGCGAAAATTTCATTTTAAAATTTATATTCAACCGTTTCATTCTTACCTGTTTATCAATAATATTCATCCAAGAGATAAATGTTATTGATGAAGATTTGCTAATGCATAAATAAATATTTATTTGCTGGATTAAATAATGTTATTTTTTACAACTATATTATTTTTGGATAATTATAATCTTTAGAGAAACAATATATCAATATATTGTTTCTCTAAAGATTAAATTAAATTATTGAACAAAGTTTTAAAAGAGGGAACATAACTGATCTACATATTTTTAGGTAAAGAAATTTTGTACATAGTAAATTCATAATTAATATAAAAATAATGAATATCTTAATAATCAGACAATTTATTTGTAAAAGAATAAATGTATAGGATTGAAAAATAGAATAAACAAACATTATAAAAACGAGGAATAGAAATTAAGTACTAATATTAACTTAAATTTATTTTGCAAATAGGATTTTGTTATTTTTATTTCTTGGATTCCATAGAACTTTTCATAATAGAGGAATTTGGAAACCATAACCATTTTTATTCCTTCAGCTAAGTCGCTATATGTTATTCCGTTTAAAGATCTTATAATATAATGACCATGAAATTTATCCCACAAACATCTATCTATTATATGGTATATAGGATCATATGTAGATTTAAAATCATTAATGTAATCCGGAATTTTTGAATAGTCAACAAGTGATTCGTATGAAGAAATATTACATGTTTCACACATATCTCCCATTTTTAAATGAGTATCAGAATATTGTTTACTATTTTTTTCTACATAGTAATAGTCAGTTTGTATTCTTTGAGTATCTTTTTCCCAGGTATATTCGTTATAATTGGGAATATGATTGTATAGTATTTCAACTTCTACTATATTTTCAGGTAATATAATCATATTAAAAGCCGTATTATCTTTATTTAATAGATAATAATTAATCGTATTTAAAATATTAAATTGACTGTTATTAATGTTCCATTTCCTTTTTTGTTGCAAAAGATATTGATACGGACTATTTTGAAACAATTCTTCATCGTCTTCGTCGTAATTTTCGTGACTATCATCTTCATAATAACCTTCTATAATATTTTCTACAATATCTTCATCTTCGTTAAATTTATTATTATTGTAATTGGTATTTGCATAATTTTTTTTGTATTTTTGATAGGATTCTTGTACTTTTTCATATAAACTGTAATTGTGTAAATAAACAAATATATCTCTAATATTAATCATTTCAAATTCTGATCCTGCTGATGAGTAAAGACACATATTTTTATCCATACCTGTATTCTCAGCAATATATGTTATAAGTACAGTAAGATAACCATATAAATCGCTAATATTTATAAAATTATCACTTGAATTTTTATATCTCTTTTTCAATAAATTAGAACCAATCTGATTATTCAACGAAAAATTCATTTTATTTATAAATAAAATTTTCCTACTAAGTTTTTTTATCTAATATGTTTAAAAAATTGTATCGTTTCCTCAATAATTTTTTTGGGATGTACATTAAACAAAAAAATATACATATAGCAAAGATTTCTTTACCTAAAAATAGGTAAAGGAAGTACAAGTATTCCGTTTAAAAACGTACTTTTTTGGATCCAAAATTCAATTTTATTATTTTATTGGAAAGAATATTCTGCGGAACAATGTAATTATGTAACGTATGATATTAATATATTCTTTAAGAATTATGCTGTTTTGCAATATTATATGTATTCCGGAGAAATAACAAAGTATTTATCTTTTCAAGGATATTGTTTATATTGTTGAGTAATAAAGCATTTATCTTTTCAAGGATACTGTATGTATTCTGGAGAAGCAATAAATTATTTATCATTTTTAAATATCATTTATATTTTTGAGTGGTCAAGCATTTATTATTTGAAGGATACCTATATGTATTCTGGAGAAGCAATAAACTATTTATCATTTCAAGGATATTATGCATTGTGGAGAAGTAAAAAATATTTATCTTAAGTATTTATCTCAAGTATTTATCTCAAGTATTATATGTATTTTTGGAAAGTGATAGAGCATTTATATTTTCGTGGATATTATATATTCCGAAGAAGTAATAAAGCATTCTGAAGAAGTAATAAAGCATTTATATCTTCGAGGATATTATTTGCATTCTGAAGAAGTAATAAAGCATTTATATCTTCGAGGATATTATTCGCATTCTGAAGAAGTAATAAAACATTTATGTTTTCGAGCATATTATTTGTATTCTATACAAGTAATAAAGAATTTATATCTTCAAGGATATTATATGTATTCTGAAGAAGTAATAAAGTATTTATATCTTTTCGGGGATATAATATCTTTTCGGGGATATTATATGTATTATAGAGAAGTAACAAAGTATTTATCTTATCAAGGATATTATATGTATTATAGAGAAGTAACAAAGTATTTATCTTATCAAGGATATTATATGTATTCTGGAGAAGTAACAAAATATTTATCTTATCAAGGATAAAATTTATATTATAGAAGTAACAAAGTATTTATCTTTTCGGGGGATATTATATGTATTCTGGAGAAGTAACAAAATATTTATCTTTTCAAGGATAAAATTTATATTATAGAAGTAACAAAATATTTATCTTTTCAAGGATATTGTTTAACAAAAGAAGATAATTATGACTTTGTGATTAAGATATTATTTAACAGAATACAATTATGTAATATAAGAATACAATTATTTTACATTGCCATTAAGATATTATGTTAGAGAAGAATACAATTATGTTACTTTACGATTAAGATATTTTTATATATGAAGATTAAGATATTATGGAAGAATATAATTGTTTAACTTATAAGATTAAAATAATATTTAACAGGAGAATAGAATTCTGGTAACAGTACGATTAACATATTATTTTGCATAAGAATATAATTATGTAACTTATAAAATTAAAAATATTATGCAACAAAGAATATAATTAAGTAATACATACTATTAAAAAATATTTAACAGAAGAATACAATTATATATCTTAATCCTTAAGATATTATTTACATATATATAATTTTATACAATTAATATCAAGATAAACAAACAGTGCAAAGAATGTTTATTATCGGTGAAGAATTTTATTCTGAAAAATTTCTCATCAGGGCATATTTTTAGCGATAAAGTTTTGCTTCAGTAAAATTTTGCTTTTGTACAAAGTTTATTTTCGATCGTTAGATTATAAGAAATTCTGATCATAATTTTATCGGAGAGGATTTTATATCTCTTATTAATATTCACATAAATTCTATATCTTTATAGGGGATTATTAATTACAAATTAGGAATAAATATATAAGCATTAAGATTGAATAATCTATATATTTATTTTTGAATAATAAGTTTCTTTACCTAAAAAATAGGTAAAGGAAGTACAAGTATCCCATTTACAAAACGAACTTTAAAAAACGTTAATATTCAGTTTTATTATTTTATAAAGAACAATTTTTAACATAATTATGTAATATATAATTAATATCAAAAATATGTTACTTATACTATTGGGGTATTGTTTATTTATGAATATATATCCATAACTTATAATTATAATATTTACATAAAAATGTAAATCCATAACTTATTATAATAATTATAATATTTACATAAGAATGTAAATCCATAACTTATAAGATTAATATTTTTGAATATTATTTGCATTCTACAAGTAATAAAAGATTTGTATTCCTGAGAAGCAACAAAGTATTTATCTCTTCAAGCATATTTATTATATTCTGGAGAAGTAATAAATACTTTGTATCTCCAAGAATATCATTTATTTCATACTAAGCAAGAAAACATTTATATCAACAAAAATATTATTTTATTTATTGAATAAGGTAGAATTTAATTCTTGTTAAATATTATATTTCGACAATGATTAAGATATTGTTTATAAAAGATCAAGATAATTATGTTACTTTTCGATTAAAATAATCTTTTACAGAACAATAAACAATAAATAATCTTTTACAGAACAATAAATAATATTTACAGAAGAATATAATTATGTAACTTTGCGATTAAGATAATGTTTTACAGAACGATTTAAATATTGTATAAACAATAATATAATTAAGTTGTTTATACAATTAAAATATTAAAATATTAAAATAATATTTTAAAGAACGTTTAAGATATAATTTTATGGAAGAATAAAATTATATAACTTAGCGATTATGATATAATTTAACATAATAATGAAATTATATAACTTAGCGATTATGATATAATTTAACATAATAAAATTATATAACTTAGCGATTATGATATA
>Ga0097678_1002387_pt1 | contig 15131 bp, 22 predicted proteins | sample ThiBiot_500_plan_2_FD_72847 | JGI IMG/M metagenome (GOLD analysis project Ga0097678, IMG submission 72847) | Wastewater bioreactor microbial communities from Cape Town, South Africa - Thiocy_expt_500_plan - 1398105537976 (version 2) (version 2) ...
TACCTTGAAGAAGGGGTTACATCCCATGATATAGGGGTTTCTTCAGGAGTTCCGTTAGGAAAGCAAGCGTGGATGTTGTTCCGGATGCACGTAACAATTTCGTCCGCTTTAGGCGATTTAATTGTGGCTGAGAACGCTTTGGAATCGAATATAATCTAGTGTACTACATTAATTCCATACGACCAATTTATTCAATCAAACGTCCATTAAATTTGGGGCTATTTAATAATTTGTGCAGATGCCGTAGTTTTTGATGTTACGACGCGTATTATATATGCTTTACTTTTGATATAACTTACCTCTGAATTATTTGGTGAGCGGATCTTTCCTAAGGCCAGAAAATTCACGTCGCCTCCGGTCTAATATAAAATAAAACCACGGTTAATTGATATATAATTAGTGCAATCAATACTACGTCAATAACTGACCTCAACTTTCTTCTTAGCAACCTTGAGTAAATATAATCTGTAATTTCCGACACATAATATTTTTTTCTCGCTGCCTTTTTTTGAAATTAGGTCAACTAATCCCATAAACGAGAATTTATCTCCTTTGGAATTAGCAAAGGATTGAACCAGCTCTATATAAAAGAAGTTAAAGAAAATAAATGATTTGATCTAAGTGCTGGGGAACTAGAATTGTAATAATATCGGATACGTTGATCTTCTGATGAGAAAGTATCTTCAGCCATGGTTGGGCGTGTTGATCTCAAGGATTGTAAAAGTTAAAAAAAATCAAGCTTGAAAAAAATGAAAATTCGACAACCGTCCGTTTCCGAAAACGGTCTGATTTCAGAAGTACGACGAACAATTAATGATTATGGGTTGTGGCGGCGTGATGGTCTTTTCAAGAATTGAATTTTTGTTCAGTTTTTGATCAGACCGTTGTTGGACGCCGACAACTGTCCGAAATCAAATAAAAATTATGTTTTAATTCAATTGAGTAACATTATTATGCTACATACTGCGACGCGTTTAATAACCAAGGACATTTAACCACGAACATTGAATAACACGTGAATTGTAACATTCTGGTCCCTTTCTACCCCCTTTTTATATCTCTCTCTCTCAAAGAAAAATATCAAATAAAATTTAGTCTGGAAAGAAACGCAAGTAAAGTTCGGGAGATGAGTAAGCAAGATCTTGTCTCAACCGCTCATCCTTTTATTAATCGCAATTTATTTTAATAGGCTCAGAGGATAAATTTTTGCACCCTTTCTTGACTGCTGTAGCGGAGGGTGACGTGGAGAAAGTGAGAGGCATCCTGGAAAAAGAAGGTGCGGGCGTTAAAGCTATTCTTTTGATTATCAGGCAAATATAATAACAGTCGGTGTGATTATTACCACAAGACATAGTTTGGGATTCTTCTTATTTTAACTGTGAATTTTAAATTAGATGCCGACGTGGATGTAAACTACAGAGACCCTGAAAACAATTACAGCGCATTCTTAATATGTAAGTTATTATTTAACACTCGAATTGCTCGGCGCGAACTGATTCATATTTGTGCAGCTGTCTGGAAGAGAAATTCTATGCCAATGCTTCAGTATTTGAAATCAAAGGGCGCTGATTTAAACGCTCGAAATAAGGTACTTATAAATACCTTTTTTTTAAATAACTTCTCACTCCCCCCCCCCTTTGCTGTCTATCTCCAATTCTTTTTAAAGCTAAATTTCGTTCACCTATCTGTTAACGATAAGCAACAATTATTTCTATTCTTATTCGTGATAATATGTAGTGGGGAGAAAGCGCGCTTCACTTGGCTGGTTACGGCGAGGATATGGAAATTTTCAAGTGGCTCTTGGAAATGAAAGACGAGAATGACGAATACGTCTATTCAGTAGAGCTAAAAACTGAAGATCAACAGAAAACTCCTATCCATTATTGTTATTCCATTTCTAAGATCAAAATGTTGCTTGACCGGTACGATCTTAAAAAAAAAAAAAAAAATAATTTTTATTAACTCTTATTACGATACATATTGTGAAAAACTCTTCATTGACTAAAAAAACTCATTATATTATCGTATATTTAGTGGTGCGAACATCAATAGCGTTTCAATTAAAAATGAAACCCCTCTGCAGTTGCGTTGCGATAATGGCGTTCCGCAATTAAATTTGATTAAGTATGCAACTATTATGCTATTATTATAAATGTTAAATTCTTCTTCTCAGATTTTTGGTCCAAAACGGAGCTGATCCTAATATAGAAGACATTTATGGGCACACAGCTTTATTTTCAGCCGCAAGAAATAACGCTGTCGAGTGCGTCAAATTCCTAGTAGAGGTATTTATTGAAGCGATTTGACGAATAAACCAATTGGTTTCTGAAATTTCGTTTAGGAGGCAAATGCGAGTGTTATTCATACTGATAAGAAGGGTCGTAGCGCGGTGGATGAAGCGGATAGGTTTCACATGAATGATTCTGCAGTCTGGTTGTGGTTAGCTGGCGCATCCACTAAAAACGCTAAAAAAGCTGAAAGTACGCAAAAAAAATTACTTTGCGTTTAATTGACCATATTACCATAGAATTCAATCACTGCAGCTGGATACGTCCGTACGTATTTAATTCGCCTGCAGCAAGACATTCAGCAAAGTCGTTTGTGTAAGCTCAGATCCAATATTTTTAAATTTGGAATTATTTGGTTTGCTGAATAGATTTTTAGTTTTGATAATAAGTTGTACATATTTGCTGGTCGAGGATATGCTAAAGGATTAATTAACGATCTTCCGGACTCAAAAAATCCCAAGTTAACAATGTCCAGTTTGCAAGACGTAATGGTCGCAGATTTAAGTACGAAAAATTGTTAAAATTTCGCGGCGATATAATTATTGCTAATTTTAGATCAAATGGAGACTACTCTGATTATTCCCGTCGATGATATTTCGTTCAAAACAGCGAACAAATTGAACACAAATCGTTGTGGACCAGCTGCAAAGATTATCGATGCAGAAATGCTGAAGATTGAGGGCATTGTTCCGCCCAACGCCGCCGAAGACGATAACGTGGCGTGCGTTCAAGCCGTTGAACCTTTTACGCCTGAAGACAAATTTGGTTATTATGAGGTGACGGTGTTGGAAACCTGCGGGGATGGACAGTAAGTAAAATTTTATTACCATTTATAGCGCTTACATGTTATAATAGTCTTTCTATGTGAACAATCTCAAATTTTTTATTATTTTTTTTAAATAAAATAGATTTATCGGAGTTGGTTTGGCTAATACAGACTATGATCTGACTGATATGCCTGGTTGGTACGGAGGGTAAGTTGATGTCATATATATGGTATTAGAATATTTTATGCCCGTTTTTAACATTCTCAAGTTCGTACGGTTATCATTCGGATGATGGCCGCGCATTTCATGCATTTTCATCGCAAGGAATACAGTGGGGGCCGCAGTAAGTCAATTACAATAGATTAAAATACAATTCAATCCATTTATTTTATCGATAAAAAACGTTCAGGTTTTTATCAAATTTATTCCTAACAATCACTTCGTATTTAATAATCTCTATTTAAAATGTATAAATTGTAATGTTTGCGCCGTACAAAATTTTGAAGTTTATTTTTAGATTCGGCACAAAAGGCAATGTCGTTGGCTGCGGAATTAATTTCGAGACTCGCGAAGTGTTCTTCACGCTCAATGGAGAGTTCTTGGGTCAGTTCACTTTGTAGTTGTTAAATAGGGTGTTGACTAAATATGGTAATCCTTTTAATAGGTGTGGCATACAAGGCAGTTCCGTTGGCCGCATATTATCCTTCTGTAGGTGTCGGCAGCAAACCTGGCGTTAAAGTCTCGTTTAATTTTGGCGCGCAGCCATTCAAATTCAACTTTGAAGTTCGTAAGTAACTTAATTTTTAAGGACAAGATTGGTCAAAAAAAGAGTTTTATATAAAATTCTTTTAAACAAAACTCAACACACGAAATGTATTTATCGATTATAATTCTTGAAGGATTAATGCTTCCAAAAATTTATTCCTAATTTGGAGTATATGCAGGCAGTATGAAGTTCACTGACATTTCCATTGCGAACGAATTACCATCGAATCTGTACTACGATCAAATATTACCGATCAATTTGCAGACTGAAATTAACGAGCGACCGGCGACTGAATTGATTCAAGTTATCGACGCGGCTACTTTACTGCAATGCTTCACCTTAGGTAAATATGTCCTAAATATTTAGTCTTCACAGTTTAATATGTCCGTAGTGGATATTTTGTTAATTTTTGAGTTTTCAAGTCGGATGTACTATCTGTTCTTTAATGCAAATAACAATAATAATTATTATACGCCTTATTTCGCAACTTTTTCGTTTAATTCTAATATACCATTGAATGGTTCCGATTTTCGGTTTTTTTATGAACGTTGAAACGCGCTTACATTTCTTGAAGTGTTTAAAGCTCTATAATAATTTAACATTTTGCAGTACATTTTACGGATACTCAAACCTACGAATGGGTGCAGCGAAATACAGTACGAATAGGCATATGGAGAATTGATCGTCCGGATTCGCAGAGCAAAAAATCTGTAAGTGGATAGAAATTAATAATTTAATTAAATAGTACAAAAAAAGTTGTGGGTGACACATAAAGTTAATGAAATTAATAATTACTTATTATTATTAGCCGCAAGTGCAGTATTGGCGAGACGATGAGCGAGCTATAATCTACACATTGTTTTATAGCGACAAATTTATCTATTTTCATGTCATTTTAAAGTCGATTGAAACGGCGAGTTCAATTTCGATCGATACCGAAAAGACCCAAGCATTGAAACTACGCATTGAGGAGTTATTAAATGAACAGACATCAAAATCCACGGTACGAAAAAAAAATTCTTTTTGCTTTCTCTTAATTAGCAGATAGAAAGTGTTTCTTGAACTAATTTCTTTATTTAAATTATGTTTATTTTATTTTGTCAGCATTTCATATTAATAAATACTCTTGTTAGGCTACAGTATGGAAGCTCCTGGAGAATAAATTGTTGTTTATAGTCAATAACAATTACTTGGAAATTGATATTCGTAAGCAAAACGAGTACTCTCCTGTGTATTATAGGACTATGATTCTAACGAGACTTAGCGTCATTCGAGTTTACCGAGCGCACGACGAGTGGGATTGCTCCATTCTTGGAATTGCCGGTTACTACGCAGGTGGACGACTATTTGGTTACTTTTGGAGGTTGGGATGGCAAGGAAATGAATTCTGAGCTTCACTTCTTTAATACCAGTACGTAATTACTTAGTCTTAACTTTTTTTCTTCTTCTCTAGTTAATTAATAAAGTTAGATAAACCAGGTTCATTTTATCTAGCGATATAATACTAATATTATTTTTATATTTTTTTTTTTTGATAGAAACCGCTACGTGGTCTATTCCGCATATTAATCCAACGTTGATTGTACCAAGAGCCCGCAACAATTATTGTGCGGGAGTATTTGAAGACGCAAAAGTATTGACGAAGAATTACGAACTGGTTCAAAGGTAAGCGAATCCGGTAGTCGAATGATAAATCATATATTTATTCGCGTGGTAGTAATGCCCCTACCGTAATTTACTTCGGAGGATGGAATGGTCGTGGTCCGGTTGATGATTTAGAAGTTTTGTTTATTGGTAAGCTGCTGGATCTGATTAGCTTTGGAAAACTAAAAAACAAAACTTTAGAATCGAAAAATGAGACTGATCCTCTAGAATATGCTTTGAACAACAAAGATATACATGACTTTGTGATCAAGATTGCTGACAAAGTGATTTACTCCAACAAAATCATTTTGTACTGTAGATCTTCTTTTTTCAGAGAATTACTCGAAAAGGATTTAAACCAGAATGAAATTACTCTAGACATTGCATACGAACTTTTCTACCCACTGGTAAGCAAACAAAACACTCTATATTTCTATCCCGTTTAAACTAAATTTTCTCAGATCCAATACTGGCATACAAACCAACTAAATTTAGGACTGTTATCCGAAGATAAATATCGTTCGTTTGTTACTACAAGTGACCTTTATAGTCCTGAACATAGCAGAAGGCTCGCCGAGGAAATTATTTCGTCAGTAGTTTCCGCTCCCTCAACGATGGCTGGCGATATGTCTAGGGCATTAGGAGATAATAATGTAGTAAAAAGGCTGTACGATATTGATTTCTTAGTAGAAAATACAGCAGTATCTGCTCATAAGGTAATATATTTAAAACTTCCTTGGTCTGGTGTTGTAATACGAGCTAACTGCTTTTTTAGGCAATAATATGCGCAAGATTAGAATTTTTTAAGCGAATGTTGCTTGGAAATTTGAAAGAGTCGAAAATGAAACAGATTCCCATGGAAGAAATAGAATTAGCTTCGTTCAAGGTCATTCTAGGTATGTCATATTCATTAATGTATATACTACATTTATATTAAACATGCCTCCATAGAGTATTTATATAAGAACGAAATCAACTTGGATGACATCAGCGATATAATTGTGGATGTGTTTGTCGGTGCGTCTCAATTCGGCGTTAGAAAATTGAAAAACGATATAGAGTCTGTTATATGCTTCAATTTGAATGAAGAAAACGTCCTTTCTTTGTTCACTTTAGCAGATCAGCACCACGCTATGAAATTACGCGAAAGTTGCGTAATATTTATAAGACAGCACGCAAGAGAACTAAACAATCAGCCCGAATATGCTAAAATGATCGAAGATATTGATATTTAATTATTCGATGTAATATAATTGGTTTACAAGCAGATCCGGCATTAAAATAAACTTTTTCAATTCAGGGTGGGGGGTAGATCTATCTCTCCATTTCAAAACAAATACCTTAAGAGTGAGAATGTCATACAGCTCGGCATTACAATGTTCGTTCTCTAATCCTCACTACAAGAAATATTTCATTTTTTTGGGAGCGAGAAGTCCACGGAATTTTCATTATTTTAATTTGTTTAGAATTTGGTATCATTCACCCCCCCCTCAGTGATACTAGTTATCAACCACATCTCATATGTAAATATACCCGTGCTATTACAATAGTGAATGAGGTGAATCGGGTAATATTTTTGGCACACAAGATCTGAATATGAAATCAAGCTACTTAGTTTTAACATTAGCTGTCTCAGCTATTTTATACCAGGTATTTATAGTTTAATAATAGAACAAGTAACAAAAACTTTAAAACAAGCTAAAATCGTAATTTTTAATTTTAAAGAAAATTGCCTAGTTTATTCTTTATGATTATTTAAAGTAATATATATTTTTTTAATATTAAAATAGAGTTACGAGCTAACAATTATATTACAACTAGAGTTTTGCACAAGATTTGACTCTAGAAAAATATGAGGAAGGCCCTCCACGAAGAGGCACACCTCTGTCATACGAAACATGCATGAATTGTATAGAAAAGCTAAACGGCACGTGTTGTGGCTCAAATTGTTGTCGCTCAGGCACAATCTGTTGTCAATCTGTTTATTCTTCATTGACCAGCTGCTGCGACGTACGAAACTCCAGAAAAACTCTTAAATATAACACTAATATGTTATTCATTAGCCATCGAGTACTCAGTGTAGTGCATCTGGTACTTGCGAGCCTCTTTATAATGCGCCGCTGTCTTATTCTTCCAATATCTGTAAGTTATATAATTTTTTCAAAAAATAATTAAAATTACTTCTATTTGTTTATTTCAATTTGCACGAATATTTGAAAGACTCGATGTTATTAATAATATTTTATATTAAGATTAATTACTCATAATTGTACTTTAGATAATTGGCAAGTTCTACTGTTTATAATGTGGGTGACTATAATGCTATGCGCGGGTATTTGTAGAGTTTGCGCTCGTTATCGCCGCCGGCAAGTGATCGAGATTAATCAGGCTGATAACGCAGCGGTCATTGTTGTGCGACCTAATGAACGTGCACCATTGTTGATGTTTCCGCAGGTAACTTGGCTGCGATCTACTTTTAATTATTCTCAAAAAAAGGAAATTTTTTTAAAGTCTAGCATATTAGTTTGATTCAAAGCACACAAAATTATATTAATGTGGTATATCAGGGAGGACAACCAGGTCGCATTACAGCGGCGAAGAAAGGTCTTACGACAAGGCAGATTATGGCTTTACCGACAAAGATCTTCAACAAACAAGATTATTTGCAAGAAGGCGCGGATGTGGATTGTGTTATTTGTTTATGCGAGTACAACGAAGGTGATTTAATTCGCATATTACTGTGCGGCCATCATTACCACGCACAATGTATCGACAAATGGTTCTTGGAAAATTCTGTTTGTTGCTTGTGTAAAATGGACCACTCTCACCTGTAATATATAAAACATAGATCGTAGTGGTTTTATCACACTCCTGGTTGTATTAAATCTAATTCGTGAGTTCAACCGGATTCATAAAATTTTTTTTTAATTGCAAAAAAAACTTTCTTCTACCTAACACGCGTTAATTTACATTCAAAGTTCAATGTTTCGCATCGCACGACATTGGAAAAAGGTTACGGGATCCTTTGCCGTTAGCGCAGCGTTGGGTGGGTCTGTATTTTTGACAGTGACCAGCAATAAAGAGGATCCAGAGAAAAATCGACAATTAAGATTAAAAGAAACTCAAGTTAAAATACCGTCACGCGAAGAACACCTTGCAAAGCTCAAATCTAAAACTTTGTTTGACGTATTAGTTATTGGCGGAGGAGCTACCGGAACGGGAATAGCTTTAGTAAGTATAATTATTTTTTACATCTTTTATTTATAATAAAATTACCAAGAGGTGCGATGTTAGTTCAATTCATGAATTTATTTTTATTATTAGATCCTGCCCGCCATAATTTTTATCATCTTTTACTTCTTACGAGCATATGTATATTCACAATTAATACAGATATTCATTGACAATTTTTTTTTTTACCATCCATGACACTAAATCCGCTACCTTAGGATTGCGCCACTAGAGGCATTAATGTCGCCCTCGTAGGTTCGTTAAAAAATTAACAGTAATTATTAATTTAGTATTAATCTTAATCTATTTTACCTTAGAACGCGAAGATTTTGCAGCGGGAACATCAAGCAGATCCACCAAACTTATCCATGGAGGCGTTCGTAAGTAACTGCCTTGTTATTAAAACAAAATATTTGAGCTTATTCTACGATAAAATCTATGCTAAAAAACTAAAATTGATCCTCAGTACAATGTTTTTGTAATTATGATTTTGAATAGGATATCTCGAAGCTGCTATAAAAAATTTGGACTATAGTCAAGTTCACTTAGTATTTGAAGCGCTACACGAAAGAACTACATTCCTGAACATTGCACCACATCTAACTCGAAAACTTCCTCTATTGACTCCTTGCTACAAGTATAAAATACTAGAATATGCGTATTAATATTAATATTATGTTATATTAGATGGTACGAAATTCCTTACATGTACACTGGCCTTGCGATGTACGATCTGCTTTCCGGAAAAGGAAAACTTGGAAAGTAAGCCTCAAAATATCTTACTAATACTAAAATACTCATACACATATCATGTACTATTAGTACAGCCGTTATCTCCAAATCTAAGTCGCTCGAAAAATGTCCGCAGCTGGCAGCGGAGAATTTAAAAGGCACGATTCTGTATTACGACGGACAAATGAACGATAGTCGCATGAACGTATCTTTGGCCACTACTGCTGCTGTTAAAGGCGCTGCACTCGCAAATTATGTTGAGGTCGTTGAGCTCTTAAAAGTAAGTTGGATTCAAAAAAAAAAAAAATTTATTTGCGAATTCAATAATAATAATATGAATGCATGGTATTTTTATCCAAAGCTTAATTTTAATTGATTTATTTTAAAAATATTCTTTGTGTCGAGATATGTTCACCGACTACGGATCCTCGGCGAATTACTATTTTGTTGCCACGATTTGATGTTATTTCCTTTTTAGGACAAGACAGAACCGAACAAATTGATCGGTGCGAGAGTAAAGGACAATTTGACCGGTGAAGTGTGGGATATTAACGCGAACGTAATTGTCAACGCAACCGGGCCTTATGTAGGTACGTATTACTTAAATTATTACATTAATGTGGTAATAGCCATGTAATTGCATTGAATTTTTTTAATATGATGTTAGTTATTGTAATATTAATTTGACTTGGACAGATCACATTCGGTTGATGAACGAACCGACCGCGCAAAAAATGATCAAACCGAGCAATGGCACGCACATTATTATTCCGCAAAAGTTCGCTTCTAAAGACACCGGAATATTAATTCCCAAGACTAAAGACGGACGCGTGTTATTTTTGTTGCCGTGGGAAAATCGCGTCTTAGCCGGAACAACAGACTCGGAAGCGGAATTATTGGACCACCCAGTCCCTCAACAGAAAGAAGTCGAGTTTATTCTCGAAGAATTGAATCGAATTCTCGCAGAGCCAGTGACACAAAACGACGTTTTGTCGGTTTGGAGCGGAATTCGACCTTTGGCCAAGCCTCTAAAAGTCAAGGAGCACCAAGACACCAAAGCGATATCACGCGACCACGTGGTTGAAGTCAGCGATAATGGTTTGTTGACGATTACTGGTGGCAAGTGGACGACATATAGAAAAATGGCGCAAGATATTGTGGATCGAATTTCAGATCGAGAAGAAATGAAGCAAAAAATAAAGGTAAGAATTAATTTCATTTGCGAATGGTATATTTAGAAATGATATTTAAATTTTCAAATCATTTGCAATCGTTAATGTTGAAGCTAAAAGATCTAATTTTTTTTTTTTTTGAACCAGATCAAGTGTTTCACCGATGAAGTGCCATTAATAGGTGCGCGGGGCTATAATAGCGAGGATGTACAAGAAGAATTGAAGCGGAAATACCATCGGTACAGTAAAGCGGAAAAAAAGCACCACCCATTCGATGACGATATTGCGGAACATTTGACCCATTCTTACGGCTCTAGGTACATCGCAAATATAATGATATATTCATATTATTATTAAATATATTTATATATTTGATATTGTGGTACATGTTGGAAAACATTAGTATTTTATTTTCAAACTAAAAGAATATTAGAGTGAAAATTAACATATAATAATCATTCTAAAAATAGAGCCGCTTTGATTGGTCAATTAGCGGAACAAGGTTACGGACAACGATTGGCTCCAGAGTTTCCTATTTTGGAAGCTGAAGTTGTGTACTGCGCAACAAATGGTACTTTTATGTTAAATATATACTCCTAGTCCTCAGTATTAACTTTATAATTATTGTCGTAGAATACGCGTGCACCGCTGTCGATATTTTGGCGCGAAGAACTCGATTGGCATTTTTAGATACCAAAGCCGCGCGAAAGGCACTTCCGCGAGTAGTAAGCTATATAAATAAACAGTATAATTTAGACTTTGTTAGAGTAACTTTTGATTTTTTTTAAAAGGTTGAGATTATGGCGACAACACTGAAGTGGGATGCGAAGCGAAAACAAAAAGAAGAACACGACGCGTTAAAATTCCTCGAAACTATGCATGTCAGCCCAATAATCGTACAACAAAAGTAAACTGCAAATTATTTTGTCGTTATATGTTAGAAGGATGTAAAATTCATTTATTTCAAAGTTTTAGCAAATTATTTTTTCAAATTCTTTTTTTTTTTTTTTACATTAACTTCAGTGCTTTGGATTGCGATGCAGCTTTCTTCTTTTTCTCAATATCTGCGTTATACATTTCCATTTTTTGTTTCTTCAAGGCTTGCATGTCTTGGCTAGCTTCTTTTTGTAGCTTTGAAAACATTTGCGCTGATTGCGAGTAATTCGTGCGATCCGTTTGAGAAGCAGCAACAATGTTCTAAAAATTTAACCATCAGTCATTGATCTTTTCATAATTTAACAACAAATGTATTATTAACATCCATACCTTGCCCTCCTTAATTGTTTTCATAGTGTCCTTCATGCTGGTCTGAGTCTTGACAGTTCCCGCCAATTTTTCTTTGCGCTTAATCTCGTTCTCTTTGGTCTCCTCGCGCACTTTGTGGTGATGTTTTCGTCGTCTGCGAAGTCGTTTTTTATCACCAGAATCGAATTCTTCTTCGGACTTGAGCGCAATTTTATCTTTTTCGTAGATTTCCTAAAAAGGTGATTGAGTCAGACTCAAACGAACGAGTGAAATTTGTACCTCAGGCGCCAAGCGTTGAGCATCGCTAACAGCGACGGGCAAAATTTCTTCCATTTGAATAGCAGCGACATCTTTAACTTTGGAAATTTCAATGTCGTCCCGCACTTTTGTCGGCGCGAATTGTGCATGGGCCAACGCATCCAGCTTGAAACAAATTTTTCTGAATAATTTAGCAACTTCTTGGTGTTCTTTTGTCATTTCAGTCTCTTCAACCACACCAGCCGTTTGTTTCAAATAATCTGCTTCGTACAACTCGCTGAGACTCTACGGACAAATGAAATTATTAGGTGAGCTTATAAATGATTGTAATAATTGTTAAGTACGTACCTTTTTGCTCTTAGCAGTGTCTAATTCAACAGAAGTATCACGATGGTCTCCTCTGAAATCAGATTTTAGCGCAACCAACAATTGTTTGTCTTGGACTTATTTCAGCTTACCTCTTTGGCTTTTCAATTCTTTTAATTACATCGTCAAAAGCTCCATCAATAATACGCTGTTTGATAAGGTCTTCAACTTTTGTAGTAACTTCTTGAGTAATTGTAGGCGCGACTTTTGTAGCGTGTTGGAACTCGATTGGTTCTTCGAGTAAACTGTTTACTGGACGCTTGTTTGCTTGAATCTCACCGAGTAATTGCCATCCTCGGCCTTCAAGATTTTCTTCTTCGAATTTTCGGATCTTGTCGTCGAGTCTTTTTTGTCTAATCTCGTGACGAGATTTGCGTTGCTCCTCAGCTGCGAAATAGTTAACAACCATACAACAATGACATCAAAACTACTTACTCATATGTGTTTCGTCTTCGGATTCTTCGTCCATAACTTCTTGTTCGAGCTGCTTGATCTGATTGTTCATTTTTTGACGATCTTTTTCATAATTAGATAAGAACGCGAATTCGTCGTCATCATCGATATCATCGTCCATGTCTTCATCGTCTTCGCCATCAGCCCTGTACGTAACAGCTCAGTACTAAGTTTTATCAAAATTATTTTTGCCTTGACAGGTTATTTCCAGGATTGTTTTTTTTTTTAAGGACAAGTATAAATTGACCATTAAAATACGTACTTTGGCTCAGCAAAGAAATCAGAATATTTGGCTTTGCTTGGATCAAACTCTTCTTCATCATCATCTTCATCTTCGTCCTCGTCTTCCTCGTCATGTTTGACCATTTTCTTTGTCTTTTTAAAGAACGCTTCGAGTTTTTTGTCTTCTTCATCCATTTCTGAAAACATAAACCCGTTAATTTCTCGTTGCAAAAAGCCGTTATGCACAAATTCCCAACATTGGACATAATAGCATGTAGCAAAGAAATATTATTTAATAAAATTAGAGCTTGCCTCCTTGAAAGTCACCAAATCCATCGTGTTCGCCGTACATTAGATCTCGCGCCATTTCGTCGTCGTCCTCATCTTCTTCGTCCTTTTCGTCATCGTCATCGTCGAAAAAGTTGTCACCTTGCTCCTAAATGTTTATGATTTTAAACCCAGATCTCAGAGGGAATAAATCCAGATGCGAACTTACATCAGCGTCGTCTAAAAACTTCTCAAGCTCTTCTAACTTAAAGAAGTCATCGTCTATCACTGAACCCTTCTTCTTAGCGGTATTTTTGCTTGCCTTCATGTCTTTCTTCGCATTTTTGTCCTTCGCGCCACCAACAGGTTCTAGTTCGGGAAGATCTTCGTCTTCGTCATCTTCCCCAATATTGTCGTGTAAGCTACCATCCATATCTTCATCGTTTTCATCACCGATGATATCGTTCATATCGTCCATTTCGGCATCCATTAGTTCTTCGTCTTCGGAGTCCATCTACAAAGAAAAGTAAATTTAGGTATTCTACTATTTATATTTCGATTCAAATTCTTATTAAATGGAAAATAAGCGATTAGTATATTTCAATCAATCATACTTCAGGTAATAAGTTTCCAAGATCTAACTCTAGATCGTCGTTGTTTTCTGTTAATGTATCCAAGTTGGCCTCAATAAAGTCCAATAAAGGTTCATTTTGCATGTTTAACTCTTCCCAAATTTGTTCGCAGTCAAAACCGTCCACGATCAACGACTTGAGCGGGCCTGTCAGATTCTTCATCTTGGGAAGTTCATTTCGTTTGGCTTAACAAGTTAAAAAATACATGTTAATAAATGAGATAATGGTTGTTAATATAAAAGTTAAAATGTCTGATTTAGATCGCGATCGGAATCTGGATTTACTTATTAAGAAACGTTAGAAAATTATTTTAAACCAAAAAATAATTAAATCGCTGCGATTAATACTGCAATAATAATATTTTAGTCCTTACCAAGGTCAAATAGTGTTTTGGTAATTTTTGTTAATTTTGTTTCAAGGTCCTGATCTTCTCGCACGAATTTTTCAGGGTGGGCATTAATGTCCGAATTAAATACATTTAAAACTTCGTCTATTTGTTGTTCTGCATGTGTTGCTAGTACCAATCTTTTGTCAGCCGTTGTGGATGAACTCATCTTGATCTGCAGTTATTAAGCCAATAAAAATTTGTTATATACAAGAGTCTTGTGTGCGAAAGACGGCAATCAAAAACGAAAAGAGATTAATTTTTTTGTTAAAATAAAAACACAATTCGATCAGGGTCCCACTAGCACACAGTTGTAGTATTGTGATAATGAACAACCTCATGATAACCCCAATTTGCAAAACGCTTTATAAAGAAGTTGTAACTTTGTCATTACTCAAACTACGCGGTGATCCCTCAACTGTATCACTTGCATAATATTTATGTCTTTATCAATCATCACTGACTTCACTCTCTCGCTGTACAACATACAAAAAAGTTTCTTCTGGTGGCTCTTCTGGGCTGAACAACTCTTTCACATTTATCTCGCACACGTGAAATTTACTCGTCTTAGCGGCCTCCATGAATATATCTATTGTTTTTAGGTCGCGTGCTTTGTACCCTAGTAAGAAGGTTCCGTGCGGCCTTAACAGTTGATCTACTGTGTTTAAGAGAAGCAACGGGATCTCCAGATCACGCGTCGATG
>Ga0097678_1002403_pt1 | contig 15061 bp, 14 predicted proteins | sample ThiBiot_500_plan_2_FD_72847 | JGI IMG/M metagenome (GOLD analysis project Ga0097678, IMG submission 72847) | Wastewater bioreactor microbial communities from Cape Town, South Africa - Thiocy_expt_500_plan - 1398105537976 (version 2) (version 2) ...
TCCATTTTCATAATTTAGATTATCACGAGAAAATGAGTTAGTTACTTTGAAATTCATAATCTCCCCCAACTTCTTCGTTTGCCACTCTCCTTCAAAGCCCGGAAATCTCAAAGGGGGAACGTTACCTACTTTTAATTTTTTATTTTCCATCTCGATGACTCAATTTTCGTTAGTAAAAACATTAAGGATTTAAAAAATTAAGAATCAATTCCCAGCTCTTTCAAGTATCCACTGATTTCCTTATCCAACTCATCTCGTTTTGCTTCCAAAGATTTGATTTCCTGCATCACTGCCTGAATGTCGATTTCGGGTTCTGGTTCAAAAGTATCAACATAACGAGGAATGTTGAGGTTGAAATCATTCTCCTTTACTTCTTCAAAACTGGCTATATAAGCGAATCTTTCTTCAACAATTCCTGTTTCCATTGCCTGATCATGAAACTGCGTGAAAATGTCTGTAATATGCTGAATGTGTTTTTCCCCTATGGAATTTTGATTTTTTCCCGGTACAAAATCTTTGCTGGCATCAATAAACAGTACTTTCTCTTTGTTTACTTTTTGCTTGTTGAAAATAAGAATAGCAGCCGGAATACTTGTGCCAAAAAACAAATTGGAAGGTAAGCCTATCACTGCTTCAATCAAATCTTCTTCAATCGTTTTAGTACGAATTTTTCCTTCAGCAGCGCCTCTAAATAATACACCATGTGGTACAACCACACCTGCTTTACCCATATTATTCAACGATTCTATCATGTGTGAAATGAAAGCCCAATCTCCTTTAGATTTCGGTGGCAAACCTCTCCAAAAACGGTTGTAAGAGTCACTTGCTAAATCATCGGCTCCCCATTTGTCCAATGAAAAAGGAGGGTTGGCTACTACCGTATCGAACAACATTAAAGCATCTCCTTCCTTGTGCTTTGGGTTTCTCAACGTATCTCCCCAACGTATCACAGCACTATCATAGCCATGCAGATACATATTCATTACAGCCAATGCCCAAGTACTACCATTTGCTTCTTGACCATATAACGAAAAATTATTATCACCCACTTGGCGTCCTGCTTTGATTAAAAGAGAGCCTGAACCACAAGTAGGATCATAAATACGAGAACCTGGTTTAGATTTGGTTAACTTAGCCAATAATGTAGAAACCTCCGCTGGAGTAAAAAATTCTCCTGCTTTTTTCCCTGAATCAGATGCAAAATTAGCAATCAAAAACTCGTAGGCTCCTCCAATGACATCGTTATTCTCTAAATGAGAAGAAGAAAGATTTAAAGAATAAAAATCGTTCAATAGATTACGTAATCTGGCTATTTTGCCTTTTGCATCTCCCAAATTAGAACTGTTAAAATCAATATTTCTAAAAATATTAGATCCATCGTGACCGCCTAATTTTTCTCTGTTTGCTTCCTCCAATTCCGCTAAAGCATGATTGATCATTTCCCCAATCTTTGGATTATTACGGTTTTCGTATAAAAAATAAAAGCTTGATTCTTCAGGAACTATAAAACGTTCTCGCTCCAATGCTCGCTTCACACGTTCTTCATTCCCATCATATTTTTTGGCATATTCTTCTTTTTTCTCATTGTACACATCGGTTACATACTTTAGAAATAACATGGTGAGTATGTAATCTTTATATTGAGAAGGATCTATTGTACCACGAAAGGTGTCACAAGCTTTCCATACGGTATTGTTGATGTCTTTTTGACTTACTTTAGTACTCATTTTGTAGTTTTTTATAAGTTACTGTATTGATTAAATTTTCTTTAAGAGTGATTAGCTCCTTTTGGATAATAACTTGTTCTTTTTTTAAGAAATCTAATTTTATAATCTGCTTTTGTGTGTCTAAATTAGGAATAATAATTTCCAAGTCTCCTAATTCTTGTTTTGTGACCGAGGGAATATTCTGGGTCGTCATTTTAGAAGCAAATACTTTTAATGTTTCAGGATGATTCAGATACCAAACCAAGAACTCAGGCAGAATAAGATCATTCTGAATAGTTAAAACCAGAAAAGAAGCACTGGCAATAGTAAATGAATATTCATTACGGAATAAGGTGGCAAAAAAGCGTCTTCCTTTAGCATTGAATAAAACCTCGTTATATTGTAAGAAATTTTTTTCGATAGCCGGCTTTATCAAAACGTTAGCTTCAAGATCCTTTCTTAAATTCCCGCCATCATCATAATCAGAAGTTCCAACCATTCTAACATAGGCATCGGTCAGTTGCTTTTCATCATTGTTAACGGTTTTAGGAACCACCATTCCCGACCTTATAGTAACAATATCTGATAATTTAAACTTTTTGTTCATTTCTTTATTTTTAAACAAGCTCTCCGTTCTGTAAAAAAACAGAGAACTTGAAAATTAACATCAATTATGAGGATATTCCGGACCTAACCAAACTTTATATTCCAAATACTTGTCATAATAATATATCCATTCGGATATCCACGGAATTACTTCGACTAAATCAAGGTAAGGTTTACCTTTTAAATCAAAAACTGGATGATACAAACAAAGTGAACCATCACCGTTAAAATGTGTATCCGCACATTTAATGAGATTTTTAGTTTCTACCATTACCCTTTCAAATCTATTAGAAAAAAATGGAGAACATAGCAGTTTAAAATGATATTTTCTGTGATTCAATTCCAATGTGCCTTTTCCTTCCAGTAATTTTCCTTTAACCTGAAAAGATAACCATTTGAATTCTTTTTCACATTCAATCATCGCTTTATACAAAAAGCCCATCCAGTATTTTTGAGCTCGTTCTTTAGGATTCAGCATAAAATCCATGACTTCCATTTTTTACACCTGATGAGGTATTAATTTTACCACTAGAATCTGTATAAGCTGTTCCGGAAAGCAATGCGGCTAATTGAGGATTTCCTTTAAAACTTTCTTCAAGCTTAACCAAAGTTTGGATGTTTTGTTTGTAATATCCATTTCCAAATAAATCTTTATAATTCTGTTCATTGGTAGAGTTGGATAAAAACGTAGTGACCTTTCTCTCTAAATCTATTACAAATCCCACATAACTTTCGTAATGCTTATCAGTCCAAGAATCAGTGAAATTCTCACGCTTCTCCTTATCTGGATATAAATCTATTGGGTTATAAACCTGAAATCGAATTCCTTTATACTTATAATCGTCAGCTAAATGTTTCATCTTTGCCATCGCATTTTTAAGTGCTGCTTGAATTGATAACTCTTCGTCATAGCTCTGAGCTAACAAGGTAGTTAAAACAATACTTGAAATAACTGGAGTTTTAACTAAATCTTTATTTTCATAATACAAATCACGGTAACGTTTTATAATTTGGACCGTTCTTTGCAATGGAGATTTAACATATACATCTTTTGGCAAATCCTCAGTTTCTACTTTTGCTTCTGTAAGCATCACAAATCGTTCTGTAAGCATAAATTGAGATTTATGCTTTTCAGAAATATTTTTAAACCAAGCATCATACCCCTTTGGATCGGTGCGAGACCAATCCATTAAGGTTTTATCATTTGGTATCATCAATCTTGTGCTGTCTGAAGTGATTTTACATCCAGATAGAATATCCATGTGAAAATCGCTATTATAGTTGATTCTAATGCAACGATTTTTCTTTTGAAGTAATGGTGAATAGGTTCCATGATTATCTAAGACACGGAAAACTTCGTCATAAATTTCTTTGGGTGTATGATTTAAATAAGAATCATCTAATTTTAAAACAATATCTAAATCGAATTCCTGACCTGGTAAAGGTTTAATAGTTGTTCCTATTAACAAAGAACCTTGTGCATACACATTAACTGTGTAATCTTTAAAAAATTCTTCATCTTTATCAAAAACATCATTCACTGCTTTATAAGCAGAAATCATCTGTTCTTTTCTGGTATCATCTAATTCTAAATTAGCCGCTGCAATAGCAAGTAATTCTTCCTTTTTAAATTCTTCTTCTTTGTATTTTGTATAATTATTTCTCATTGATTAAGTATTTTGTGTGTTCTCCAATTTTAGCAATTTGTTCTTCATGCTCAATTACTATTAATTTTTCAATTTCGCTGATGTCTACTACCATGAAATCACTACCTAATTTGCGAGGATTTTTTAAAAGTTTTTTCAGCTCTGCTTCTTGTTCCGGAGTTGGAAGAAACTCAACAATGTCATAAATCAAAACTTCATAACATTGATGAAAAGTACTGTAACCAAATACTTTCATCGTTTTTTGCACCTCTCTGAATGATTTGGAGTAAAAAATATCTTTATCAAATCCATGGTCTTCAATAAGCTCTTCGTTGAATTCACGGTCATAGGTTGTTTCACGGTTTTTTCTGGATTCAAACCATTTAATAACATTTAAAGCATATTTACCTTTCACTCGAAAACGTAAATCGTCTTTGCTAATATCATCCGATTTGATTCCCTTCGCTCCGCAATCTTCCTTATATCCCCATTTTTCAAATTCTGAAAAACCGTTATTTTTTTTGTAAACACCACCTACAGGTTGTAGTTGGTCTTTAGTACGGTGACCACGAACTAACAAAAACTTAGAAGTACCAGGAATTTTAATTCTGATTAAATAACTGATAGAAAATCGAACATCCTCATTTTTTATCTTTGTAAAATTGGACTGTAAATAGGTATAAATTTGATTTTTGTTATCTAGCAACGATTCTGTTGCTTTTTTTATGATAACCTTACCAGCAGCCATACCTAAAGCTGCTAAAACTGTGTTTGCTGCCATTAGCTTAGATTTAAATATTTATAAAAATTGCTTAATAGGGCATTATAACCAATGAAAACTTGTGTATATACATATTAATACATAGTTTTGCAAAACGAAAACAGACTATAATACTCTAATAACCATAATGAGGTGACTAGCCTCAGGTGATGTATTGTTAAGCGCAATACGGGGATTTTATAAGTCAAACATCAAAAATATCTTAAAACCAAATCTATGTGCAGTAGAATTTGGTTTTTTTTGTTTTAGTAATTCTTGTACAAATATACGAAAAATTTTTTATATAAACAAGTAAAACACCAAGTACGCTCATTACAAAATAAATTAAAATATTTTTTTATAAATATAGGAAGTTGATTTAAAATAAATTACATATAAATTAAATCGTTATTTTGTAATTAATATTTTTTTGAATTGCACTTTTAAATTAAGATAAGCTTGAAAGACAAACAATGAAATAAAAAACTTATTGGTGTTATTAAAAAAAATTACAATTTGAGAATAACATCTCAAATTGTAATTAGTAAGTGAAGATGATTACAGTATTTAATAAGCTTACTTATAAGAACTATATTTATTTGATTGGTTTCCAAAATACACTTTAATAGGTACAGTAGAAAAATTGATTTCTTCTCCTGTTCTGTTTAAAATTGGAATTAAGAATTTGTATTTAAGTCTGATTTTATCAAATTTGATTTGAATTTTTTATTTTGTGAAGACAATGATAATAACTATGATATTTCTATAACAAGAAAACAATCAAAATGTAATATAAGAATTAGTTAAGTATTTACTATTAATTTATGCTTGCATCATAAAAATCATTTTATTTTCCGTTTTTACCAACAGGTTTAAATTTCGCAGCAAGATCAAGCATCACCACCTGACTTCCTGTAAACGGATTATAAGACGGCTGATAATCAATATAGCCCGAGGAATGGAGATTCTTCAGGCATTTATGATAGGTGGCTTTTGAGCGGATTTTACTAATACGCATCACTTCATCGCGGGAAATACTGACCGGATTTCGGAAACGGCTGAAATTCCAGAACTGGAATAAGGCTAAATAGAGGCTGATGTGTGATGGATTAAGCGTATGATCCTGAGCCACCTTTTCATAGAAAGCTGTGAGGTGTTTGATATAATTCATAATTTGGTTCACTGTTATTAAATATCATTACTTCTTTTTCAGCATTTCTTCAATGTCTTTGTAATTGTAGTATAAAGTTCCACCGACACGAGTATAAGATAGAGTTCCATTGATACGAAGGTTTTGCAATGTTCCGGAAGAGATTTTTAAAAGTTCTTTAACCTCTGATGAACGTAACCATAATTTCTGTTCAGAAACTTTGATACTGAATAAATTCTTAATGTCTTCCAGCAACTCAGTTTTAAATTCTTTAAGGTCTTCTTTGGTGATTAGGTTTACAATCATAATTACTTCATTTTTGTTTTTGACTTAGTTTCCTTCTACAAAGTTGTAGTATTAAAATATTGAAAACAATAGTGTTAGAGGGGCGTGGGCTAAATAAGAACAATCTGGATGATGCAGGAATCTTTCGGAGATTAAAAAAGAATAAATTGGAATCTACTAGATGGTTTACAAAGAAAAAAAGACGAGTTCCGAAGTCTTTTCCCCTTTTTGCAAAAAAGGCAAGAGAGTCTTGAATATAAAACTTGAAAAGTTTGTATATACAAAGACACATCTTGCGGTTAAATCGGTGTTATTTTTTTCAGAGCTCTGAAAATCGGGAAATCAAATTGTCAACATTTTGTAATTTACTGAAAATCAGTATTTTTTTTGTAAACGTTTTTTTAGAGCTCTGAAATGGGCAAGCCTACAATAGGGGCTTTTTTAGACCGATGCCGGCTTGTATCTATTTTACGCAGGCTGACAGATAACGTGTAGTTATTTTACCCACCTTCTGAACTTACCTGTATTTTTTTACGCAGGCTGGCGGAAAGCCTGTATCTATTTTACACATCTATCTTTGAAGAGTGCGTAAAATAAGTACAGGTCAAAAGAAAACGTGTAATTTTTGCAGCGCTATGGATATTTGAATCAAAATGCTCATTTTTTGAGCAGGTTTTAAAATAATCCGTGTATATTTTACGCAGGTTTCCGGCTTACCTGTACCCATATATGAAACGTATTTATTTTGTTTATTTCTATTCTAATCGAAATCTTAGTAAACCTTCTCAAAGTTTCTGATCGGAACTGCACTTATTTTTAACATTAATTCTCATTCTCAATCAAAGGTTTATATCAAATATGATCTATTTTCTTAATTGCAATCAAGAAAACAAGAACCAATGAAAATACCTGCTAATTCCAACAAATTCCCTGTCCAAAATTTTAGAACATTTTATATTATTCTATTTTTAATATTACAATTTGGCTTACTCAAAGCACAACCTGGATGGCGAGATGCTACAAAACGCTACTTTTATACAATTATAGATCAAAACGGAAAGGAAATCTCATTTAAAGAGAATGGAAATTACAGCATAATGATAGATGGTATTTTATATAATGGTGCCAATATCCCGCAGAATCCCATAAGACGTGTTTCAAATACCGATAAAGAATATCAAAATCAAATACTTATCAATGACTTTTCTTTAAGTATTCCTCAAAAAGAAATTGTCGAAGAAAACACTAAACGACTGGAAATAAAAATCATTTATAAAAAAGATACAATGTTGATATGCCAACCTTCCGGAACTGGTGGTATTTTGGAATCTTGGGATCTGCAGGATAAATTAAGTGAAAAGCCTGAAGCAGATTATAAGCTGCCATTTCTAGCCGGACATTATTATTTTCCAAATTGGAATAAATACATCTCAAACAAATTACCTAAAACAAATGGAAAAGTAAAATTTTTAAATACAAAGAACTTAAACCAGCAATACTTCATCATCCCTAAAAATATTTACAATTCAAGTTTACTATATAACAAAAATACATACGGAAATCAGCGGGAAACTGTTGAAGATCAATATGTAATAGATCATTTCTTTTTGAATGGATATCTAACTTTAGAAAAAAGAACAGAACAAACAAAGATGAATAATCTATCTGTAAAGTATTCCTGGATGGGAAAACCTGAATCTACCAGAGATCCAGATCGTTTCTGGGGAATGGTTGATATCTCAGGGGATATAACCACATTTTTTTCTTTACAAAAGGAAGAAAATAGGATGGAACTTTTCCTTCCAGACAAAGATGGATTGAATTTTACCTGTGGAAGCCCTTACGTGAATTCTTTCAGTAAAGTGATCTATTTACCGGTATGGATAAAACAGGAATCTAATAATTATAGCTTAGTGACTTTATACAATAAGATACCACCAGAAAAATATATTTACAGCTCAAAAGATGAAGGTAAAACCTGGCAAAAGGATAAAGAAGCAAAAAATATTTTTGACAAATATTCAATTTTGGATGTGAACAAAAGTCCAAGAAGGGTTGCTTTTATTGATAAAGATTACGCAGTAATTTATTACAAAGAGGTTATTGAGAGGAATGAAACTAAAAACAGAATAAAGGTACAAGGTATATATTATTTACTAAAGAATATGAAAGTTATCGACTCTCTAAAAACGCCTAAAAACAATAACTTTTTGGAATATAACGAACTATCGATTCAAAATAACTCTGTGATATTAGGTAAGTACTGGCCAGATCAATATTGCAACGTTGATTTGCAATTATCGTTAAAAAAGAGCAATGATAATTGGAAGTTTCAAGTAGATGAAAAAAGGTATATTCAGAACTCCACCAAAGAACAGAATTTTCAAAAAAAAGATAGTATAAAGCAATATGAAAATTTTCAGCTAATCAATAATCGCGAGCTGATTTTTAAAAACGGGTCAGGAAAGATGATTTTAAATGATGAATTTTCTGATTATTCTCATATTAAGACAATTATTGAGCGAGATAAAGAGATTTATTTAGTTAGTTATGAATCTGTCTTTTTATCCTTTGATGGAGGAACCAATTGGTATATATACCCTGCATCTATTTTACCAAATACTTACTATTATCTTTTAGATATTAACAGTAAAAATGAAATTAATTACTTTAGCAATAATCGAACTGACAGCAATAATAGCATAACTACAAAAACATTCTATAAATTCAGTCCAAAATAGATTTTCAAAAACGAAGCCCGATGGATGGATGTAGATACCAGAAACTTTACGATTTGAGGAGTGTTTTAGACATCCATCCAACACAACTTAATTAAAATTCATCATTCGCAGCAAACTTCTCTCTACACTGATGCTGATACTCTTGCAGCGACATGCCATAGATCTCTGAAAACAGTTTTAGAAAGTTGGAGCGCGAGGCAATTCCGCATATCTTGGCTAGAACTTCCGTTTTCTGATGAGCTGCTATAGGATCTTCTGCGAGCAATTCGGCGATATACTTGATGCGCAACTCACTTAGGTAACGGTTAAAATGCATTCCTTTCTCTGTGTTAATGTAGGCAGATAGATAATTAGGGTTTGTCCCTACTCTTATGGCAATTTTTTTCAAACTCAGGTTCGGTTCCAAAAACTCTTTTTCGTCTTCAAATTTCTGTAGATTCTTCCAAATTCTGTTGCGAATCTCTGCACTCAATGTCCATTTTGGTGGCGAGACATCAGGCTCCAGTTCATCTATGTCCACACCTGCTAAGACCATACCGTACTTTTTCTCAGGCTTCTTTTCCAGATAAGTGTTGACCGTGAACACAAATAAGACCATAGAGACAGCTACAACGCCAGCGAGGATGTTCCTATAACGTTGGGCAGTACTGGAATATTCAATATTTATCTCTTCCAATTCAAACCTCGTAGAAAGATAATGTCTGTCTTCTATGTTTGTTTTTTCAATTTCGTGGAGGGTATCAGCAAAAGATAATGTCTCATCCATATTTGATTTTTTATGGGCATTCTCCATTAAAATCTTATAGTTTTCCGTAAGCTCAGGAAAGAAAAAATAATGTTTCTGATAAATAGAATCTACTTTTCTAAAAAAACTAAAAGATTCTTGTTGTTGGTGCTGAGCCAATTTATTCTTTCCCAGATAAAAGTAGATCACCGATACCCAGGCAAAGTCATTTACCCTGACCAGTTCCGGAAGTGCACGATTAAGATCGGCAATACTTTGCTCGTAATTTCCTTTGCGGAATTCGGAAATGCCTTTAGATTTAAAAAAACAGCTCCTTAACTGGGCGAAATCTAAATCTTTGGGTATTCCCCTCTTGCCTATGTCAATTAAACGGTCAGCGCTATCATCATCTCCCATTTGCTGGTAGCAATAGATAAGCTGATGTAAACTGTTATAATAGCCTTTGCGCATATTGTACAGGGAATCAGGGGAATTATTTTTCAAAATCTCCTGTCTAAAGAAAGCAGAACAAGCCTCAAATTGACTGACCGCCTCATCATAATATCCCATATAACTCTTAATTACACCCAGATGATATAATATATTATACTTTACATATGGGCTAGTGCTATATCTGGCGTAGGATAACGCTTTAATATAATCATCCAATGCAGATTGGTAGTCTTTAAAATTAAAGTAAGACACAATTCCCCTTCCAAGATAAGCAGAGGCAATAAGATCGTTATTACAACTGTGCTAAGCGGAAGTTATTGCACTGTCTGCATACAGCATTTTGTGGTATCCTGATGACTCAAAATTCAGGGCATCTTGGTATGCATATGTTAATTCGGAATAATTTTTTTCTTTTTTCGAGAGGGCAATTAAAAGGTCAACGTAAGAAAGTGCTGTAGTATCATTAACCTTCTGGTGATCATACTTTTTTCTGATCTGATGATAGGCCACATTGTCTGTGCTCTGCGCAACCCATAATTCCGCAGTGGAAACCAAAAGCAATATAAATAACCTGAACATCTGCACGTTACCTTCATTTTATTAAAACCTTTTATAAAATTACGTTATTTTTTATGGAATATCCAACTGTTTTGTAAACTATATAACTAAAATGCCATCCATCCCGGTTCTTATTTACACAAAATAACATTTGATGTGATGAATAAGCATCATTTGTCTTTTTGAGCACATTGTCTAATTCCAACTTATAATCACTTTTATGAAAAAACCATAGCCTACACCTTGCCGCTCTGGGATTTTGATACAGAGAATCAGTTTATAAACTGGCATCAGACATAGGAAACAGGCATCGTAAATCATTTTTTTTGTTGAATTTCTGTTTTACATTTGATCAGTAATTGTTTGAAAAATAGACATATACTTTACACAGAAATACTATCAACAATAAACTAATGTCATGAAATATTTAAAAAAAATAATACCATTTGCGGTAAGCATTTTCTTTGTTATTCTCTTCTGCTATGCAGCTATCAGTAAGGTAATGGATTTTAAGAATTTCCAGGTTCAGATTTCAGCATCACCATTGTTGAATGGATTTTCGCAATTCCTGCCTTACACGATAATTATTGTTGAATTTCTTATTGCAGGATTGTTATGCTACCGGAAAACCAGAACTATGGGACTAATCGGTAGCTTTTTTTTAATGCTCATTTTCACCGGATATGTTGCTTTACTATTAAGCACAAGTAAAAATCTGCCTTGTTCCTGCGGAGGAATTCTAGAGAAAATGAGCTGGAACCAGCATCTGTATTTCAATATGAGCTGTGTCACTCTTTCCGCAATAGCTTTTGGTTTAAATCTAAGATACAGCAGGCCTGCTGAATAAGTATGTTACCGTAATTATTTACGGATGATCGATCGTGACTGGATTTGTAATTAATGTTCAACCTTAAAATAGACAGCCGAAAGCTGTTTAACAACCCGAAACTTTAAATGAATTTATTAACAACAATTTGTCAGGAAATACGAAAATGCGGTATGTGGTACGGCAAGTTTTTAAAACTATGGGTACAATGAGTAATTTTTATCGGTTCATCCGTAATTTACTGGCAGGTTTCTAAAGTTTTTATGGTAATCTTTTTTGATTTAAAAAAGACCGGAATTATGAAATTTAATCAAATTTTGAAAGCCAATGCGGTAGCCATCGCTGCCGTGATATTCTCTGGGGCAGTGATGTCCTTCAAAGTGATGGAGAAAAAGTCTGCTGACAAACAGTACTTTTACAACAGCAGTGATGTGTCAGAAGGTGCTTTTGCTGAGGTAGCTAACTGGCAGGAAGGAACAAGCCCATCCTGTATTACTTCAGGAAACAGACCTTGTTCGATGACCGTTCCGGAAGGAAGCAGCCTGAATGATGTGATCGACGGGCTGACCAACGCCCAGATTCTTGCGATTCACCCAAGTGAAAGAAGACCTTAACTGATCAATCCTTAATAATGCAGGGCTGGAAAATTTCCAGCCCTGTTTTGTTTATCTCGGATTCTGCGGCATTCCGCTCAGAGTAATAATGTCTTCAGGAATGGCTATCGCATAGCGAGGGTCGTTCGGTGGTAAACTGTAAGTTTGTCCTTTAACCGTCCTTGTCAGCGTAATATTAGCCCCATCGCGGTTATACCTTTTAAGGTCTGGCCATCGGAGTCCACGGATCAGAAGTTCTTTCCGCCGTTCTTTTAGAATAATATCCAAAGCCTGTGATTGTGAACCAGCTGTTATAGGAAAAAAGGTTCCTGTTTTCCAGCGCTTAATGAGAAGATTGTTAAGGTCATTCATTCCCTCTTGAACCCGGTTTAACCTAATCTTGCATTCAGCCGCCATCAGATACAACTCGTCGGTGGCAACACTTACGAGCGGACCGTTGGCATTATTGTAATACGCTTTGAACAATACTTCATTCGCCGCATTCTTCCCGAAGAATACACTCTTCCGCAGGTCATTATTATCGTACATCTGGTAAATATGGTCAGGAATTTTAGCCGGAATCAGATGATATTCGTATTTCATCGCGGCCCAGAGCAGAACCTCTTTGTTCATTTCGGCAACAGGATAATCTGAATTAGGATTGAGGGTATTAAAATCCATCAACTCGCTATTGATGCTTAGTGCCGCTTCCGTATTGCTGAGCGCTTTCTCATAATCACCCATAAACAGATAAGTACGGGCTAAAAGACCATAAGCCGCTGCCCTTGAAATCCGCATTCCGGAGATCTGCTTCGGCAGCAGTAGTGGAATGGCCGTTTGAAGGTCACTGATGATTTGCTCATAGGTCTGCTTAATCGTTGACCGTACTGATGGAATATTCATATCCGGATCCAGTCGTAGAGGAAGTCCCAAGTCTGTTCCTGCAGTTTGAGGATTATAAGCCTTACACCATATCTGCGCAGCATCCAGGTAGCGAAAGGCACGCAAAGCCAATGCCTGTCCTTTGATGTTATCAGCCTGCTCGCCCGTATAATTCTTATCCTTCATATTGAAGAGTACGGCATTACACACATAGATGCTCCGGTAGCAGGCTGACCAGTCATTTCCGGAGGAAATGGGAGTAGCCACATTGTCTGGCATCCAGATATAAAGTCGTTTGGAGGCCTCGAAGCTTAATGCATTATAATCGGCATCCGTCAGGTAATAATCATCCGAGCTGTTCTCACCGCTGGAGGCAAAATCCACATTCAGAAAACCATAGTTGTTGAGCAGCATCTGATTATCTTCCAGTTTATCGGGTGTGGCCAACTTCAGGTCTGACTTTTCATCTAAAAAATCACTGCAACTCAAAACGGATAGTATTACCGGTATTAGTAATGATGATTTGAAGAGTGTTTTTATTATGTTGATTGTGTTGATCGTTTTCATACCTCTGATTTTTAATTTTATATTTTTAAAATTTAGCTTTCAATCCTAAAGTATACATTACAGGAGGCTTTACCACATAGCTGCCCAGATTAACATCAGGATCTATCCCGCTTTTGCTTTCCTGCCACAGGATTCCTAGGTTGCTGATATTGGCGTAGAGCTGTAAGGCTTTAAGCGGCATCTGCTGCCATTGCTTTTTGCCGATCTCATAACCCAGGTTGATGTATTGCAGACGGATATGATCACCCTTTTCGATAAGAGCCGCCGAACCTGCATAAAAGGCATCCCTGTTGGAGTTGGTCTGGTACTGGTTGGAAGGCACATCGGTAAATACCTCATCTCCGGGTTTCTGCCAACGTAAGGCATAATCGCTGTGCCCAACCCAATCTTTAAAAAGGCTGGTGTAATTGATCGAAGGCCTTCTGAAATAATATCCCAGCTTGTAGATGATCCCTACATCCAAAGTGAATTGCTTATAAGAAAAGCTATTCGTCAAGGAACCGTACACCGTAGGAATGGCAGAACCGAAATATTGCAGATCCTTTACATCAGCTCCCATCATCTTGGCGTAATCCTTACTGATCTCGCCGTTCAGATAACCTCGGGGGTCACCATTCTGTGGGTCAAGCCCTGCCCAGCGGTAAGCGAGTATGGAGTAGACCGGCAAGCCTTCAATTCCTGAAATGGGAACACTGGAAAGCACAAAGTTCCGGGCAATAGTACTGTTTGGATAGTATTTCGTCACTTTATCCTTGTACGTGCTGAAATTAGCTGTAGTCTGCCAACGGAATGCTTTATTAATGTTGATGGTCCTTAATTCCACGTCAACACCGTTACCTTCAATACCTGCCACATTCCATATCAGGCTCGTTAATCCTATGGTATAATCCAGCGGAACTTGCCCGAATAGGTTTTCTCCTTTTTTACGGAAATATTCCACGGAACCGGAGATCCGGTTATTGCGGATTGCAAAATCCAAGCCTGCATTGACCATCCTGACCGTTTCCCAGCGAAGCTGTGGATTGTAATAGTTGTCAAATCTTGCCATCTGTTCCTGGGTGTAAGTGGAAACACCAAGTATCGACATTGTGGTCACGGCAACCATTGCAGGGTTGATATTACCATTATAACCGTAAGAGCCTCTTAGCTTGAGCTCAGGCAACCAGCTGAGAGGATAGAACTTTTCATTAGAGACATTCCAGGATATTCCGGCCGACCAGAACGGATTCCACTGGTCATTGGTCTTCAGCCCAAACAGGTTGCTGGCATCTCTTCTGGCACTTCCGGAAATGGTATAGCGGTTATCAAAAGTGTAGGCCGCATTGGCATATACGGAGACGAATCGGTTATTGGTCTCACGTAGGGCATTAGGGTTATCAATGAAGGAAGTACCACCTGTGATCAGCGGGTATTTATTTTTGAAATCCACGGTACCGAATGAAATGTTATTCGGGTCATAGCCGTAATATCTGGTATTGGCAGACTGGGAATTGGCATCCCGGACCTCTCCGCCGGCAATCGCAGAAACCTGATGTTTTCCAAATCCTCTATTGAAATTAAGCTG
>Ga0097678_1002462_pt1 | contig 14751 bp, 11 predicted proteins | sample ThiBiot_500_plan_2_FD_72847 | JGI IMG/M metagenome (GOLD analysis project Ga0097678, IMG submission 72847) | Wastewater bioreactor microbial communities from Cape Town, South Africa - Thiocy_expt_500_plan - 1398105537976 (version 2) (version 2) ...
CATATTATTATTGTTATGCTTAATATTATTATTGTTATGCTTAATATTATTATCGTTATGTAAATATTATTGTTACCCATATTATTATTGTTATGCTTAATATTATTATTGTTATGCTTAATATTATTATTGTTATGCTTAATATTATTATCGTTATGTAAATATTATTGTTACCCATATTATTATTATTGTTATGCTTAATATTATTATCGTTATGTAAATATTATTGTTACCCATAATATTATTATCGTTATGCTTAATATTATTATCGTTATGTAAATATTATTGTTGCCCATAATATTATTATTGTTATGCTTAATATTATTATCTTATGTAAATATTATTGTCACATTATTATTATCGTTATGCTAAATATTATTATCGTTATGCTTAATATTATTATCGTTATGTAAATATTATTGTTACCCATATTATTATTATCGTTATGCTAAATATTATTATCGTTATGTATAATAATATTATTACCCATAATATTATTATCGTTATATAAATATTATCGTTATACTAATTATTATCGTTATGTAATTATTATCGTTATGCTAATTATTATCGTTATACTAATTATTATAGTTATGCTAAATATTATAGTTATGCTAAATATTATAGTTATACTAAATATTATTATAGTTATGTGAAATTATCGTTATGTGAAATTATTGTTACTCATAATAATATTATGTATCTGTATGGAAATATTATTGAACTAAACATTATGTTATCTTCCAAATAATATATAACTTTTAAATTATATATTCAACTATATTATAAGCTCTAAATATCAAGGCGACAAAAATTTAACTGGGTAATTATAAAATACTTTATGAAGTATAATTTTATAATATTTTACATAATGCAATAATAACTGATAAAGATATAATAACACTAAATTTTATACCAATCGTTTTTGAAATAACTATAATCGTTTTTGAAATAACTGTAATAGTTATTTTTTGATTAGAGAAATAATATTTACACAACCATGTTATAATATTATTATTTATAGATTCTTATTATTTACATTTATGCATAACAGAACAGAATTATAATTTTTGAGTAAAATAAAATTGAAAATATTATTTTTTGGAAAAGAAGATTTGCAAAAGGGGGGAGGAATTGTGCTTCTTTTATCTATTTTTTAGATAAAAGAGACATCGTAACCTAGATGGGATATTTTTTATATCTAGGTTACGAACTATTTGTTTTATGTAAACATAATATAAAGTTACTAATTTTATATTATGTTAATGCTTATTAGACTATAAACAAAATATCATTTGAATATAATGAAGTATAATATTGTTATAATATTGTTATAATATAATACTATCTTGGAGTAACTATAGAAAAAGACATACAAGATAAAAATATTATATCTGTTATAATACAGATATAAATATAATATACCAAAAAATAGTTGCAATTATAGAAACAATTATGGGAAGTAATATGTGAGTACAAAATCGAGAATATTTATTTACCTAAAATAGGTAAATGAAGTACATGTCTCCCGTTTAAAAACTTCATTAAAATTGATAAAAAATCAATTTTAATAAATATTTTACTTAATTATAAGTATGCAAAATATAATATAAGGCTAAAAATATACATATTTATACCCGAAAATATAAAACTACACAAATGGTTATTCCAAAAATTGTTAACCTCTGTTTTTTGGTTTCAGAGAAAAATACACATTGAATTATGTGGTAAGAAAAATTATACATATCTGATGTGATTAAAAATATAGAGTTATTAGTGGAAATTAAGTAAAAATGACTGATAGGTGAATTGGTGATAGTATAAACTGAATAATTTTGTTACAATTAATATAAATTAAGTAAAAATGGCTAAATCACTTGTGAATTGATGATAGTATAAACTGGATAATTTTGTCGAAAATTTCATAAATATTTGATAGTGTTAAATAATCAGGATGGTTTAAAGTTTCAGGGTATAGCGAAAAATTAAATATTGAAAGCATAATTAAATAAACAAAAATAATGAAATAAGTTACAATAAAACTAAAAATTTACATGGATAGTTTTAAAAATAAAGTTTTAATATCTGATAAACATAAAATAGTGTTATAGATTGTTATATGTAAAAATTTAGTATTAATAGTTTATAAAATAAATCTTGACGTAATTCAAGATTTAAGTAATTATCCCCCTTTTAATATTAAAGAGATAATTAAATATGAAGATTGTTATAATTTTTGGTTAAGGGTAATATTAAACATAGGCAATTTATTTAATATAACATAATATTAAATAAAACGAAAAAGTAGAATATTAATAGTATTAAACATAAATTATTAATAGTATTAAACATAAATTATTAATAGTATTAAACATAAATTATTAATAGTATTAAACATAAATTATTAATTAAAATAATTTTTGATGATATTAACATAGCTACCAACAATGCATAAAGGTTGAGAAATACGAAGATTATCGATAGAGAATTGTGAATCAGAAGGTTGATGAGAAAGTATACAGGAAGGTGAAAAAGAGGAGGGCGAAGGAGAGAAAGAATGAGGAGATTGAGAAATAGAAGGAGGGGAATCATAAGAGAAATAAGAAGAGATAGTAGAAAAAGAAGAAAAAGAAGGACTAATTAGAACTTTTGAGTCATGAATATTTTTATAGGATGAAGATTTATGGGAAGGAGACCTATCGGTGAGCAAATAGTTATCGTCAAGAGAATTGAAAATTAATGACCCAGAAGAAGAAATATTATTCTTGGAGAATGATCCAGTAGAAATATTATTCTTGGATATAGCAATAGGATTTGATTTTTTAGGGATAATATTTTTATGAATATCACTGGTCAAATTAGATTGTTTATTAGATAAATGCAAGGGTGAATTAGTAGGATTATTTATTATAGAAGTATGATATGATTGATAAAGAGAGGAATTATGAGTAAGAGGAGAATTGTGAGTAAGAGGAGAATTGTGAGTAAGAGGAGAATTGTGGGTAGACATGGATGAAGAATTATGGTGAGTGAGAGAGGAATTGATGTGAGAAATTTTATCAGAAAGAAGAGAATAGGAATCATGAGAATAATCAGGATGAGAAAGAGAATCAGGATGAGAAAGAGAATCAGAAGAATGGGAAGAAAGGGAAGTATAATCGGAGTCAGAGGAATCAGAAGAAAGAGGACCGAGATGAGAGAAAAGATCGTCTGAAGAAAAAGAAAGAGAGAAATAAGGATGAGAAAGAATATTGGAAAAATCAGGACGGGAAAAAGGATTTTTATCAAGAAGTTTAAGTAAAAAATCTTGTGCATGAGGATGAATTTTTACAGAAGGAAAAAAGGAAGGAGATGAAGATTTTAATTTTGAAATAAGAGATGGATAATTTTCGGCTGTATAAGGGAATTTATTATAATATAGATGGTATAATATGACACCAAGAGACCAAATATCTACTTGTTTTCCATATGATGATTTAAATAAGATTTCAGGAGCCATATAAAGAGGTGTACCACAAATAGATTTATGTAAATCATTGTGTTCAGTAAGTTCTGTAGCAAATCCAAAATCTGCTATTTTTAAAATACCATGTTCAATAAAATTTGATTCATTTTCTATAAGAATATTTGTTGATTTTATATCTCTATGTATTATATTTTTTTGATGAAGATGTACAATACCTTTCGTTATTTGTAACATTATTTTTTGTATATATTCTTCACTCAACTCTCCTTTTTTCTTAATTTTTTCTACCATTTCACTCAAATTTAGTTCACATTTTTCCATTATTATGTATATAAATTTTTTACTTTTTTTTACATCTATCATTTTTACTATATTTTTATGTACTATTTTTTTTAGTAATATAATTTCACTCTCTAATTTCTTTAATATTTCTTGTTCTATCTTTCTTGATATCACTTTTACTGCTATTTTCCTCCCTCTCTCATCTTCTCCTTCATATACTTCAGAAAACGCTCCTTTGCCTAGTAAAATCGGTTTTACTACATATTCGTCTATTTTTTTTATTTTCCTTATCATTTCCCACTATTATGGTTTATTTTTATCACTTTTTCTTTACTTTATTTCCATTTTTTTCTTGTTTCATATACTCTATTCTTATTTTTATTGATTCTTTCATTTCTATTTTATTCCTTTTCTTTGTTTTCCTCTCCTTCTTTAAATTTCCTCTATTTTTCTACTATTTTTTATCCACAACATCCCTTATTCTTTTCTCCCTTTTCTTCTCCATTATTCAGTTTTTTATAAAAACTATCCTTTTCTATCAATATTAATATCTATCAATATTAATATCTATCATTATCGCTATCATTATCACTATCATTATCACTATCATTATCATTATCACTATTACTATTGTTCACTATTACTATCATTCACTATTAGTATCATTCAATATTAATATCTATCACTTTCGCTATCATTATTAGTATCATTCAATATTAGTATCATTCAATATTAATATCTATCACTTTCGCTATCATTATTAGTATCATTCAATATTAGTATCATAATCATTATTAATAATGTCGTACAAAAATGTTACAATTAACGTGATTATCAATCAATAAATCTGTTTTAAATAATGATAACATTAACTGATATAAATTTCCTTTACCTGAGAAAATAGGTAAAGGAAGTACAGTTCCCCCTTTGTAAAAACGGACGAAAAATGAATAAAATTCATTTTTAATATTTTTATCGGTTTGTAATGTTTATGATAAATTAATATAAATTAAACTATAAATATCTTTATAGCGCACGTCAATTAAAACTATAAATAGTTTTAATTGATATCAAAAAGGTAATTATTTTATTAAATACAAATATTTTTCCGGAATGCGACAAATATTTTTCCAGAACATGACGAATATATTTATCCAGAATATGATAAGATACAATAAATATGTTTATCCAGAATACAATAAGATAAATATTTTTCTAAAATACGATACATTTCTCCGGAATACGGTGGATATATTTCTCCAGAATACAATAAGATATTATAAATTTATTTCTCTAGAATAAGGTAAATATGTTTATCCAGAATACGATAAGATATTATAAATATATTTCTACAGAATACAAAAAATTATGCAAAAAAATAGAGAAGGAGAATTATGGAAGAAAAATTATGGAAGAAAAATTATGGAAGAATTAGGGAAGGATGAGAATTATGGAAGAAGAATTATGTAAGAAGAATTATGTAAGGATGAGAATTACGGAAGGATGAGAATTACGGAAGGATGAGAATTACGGAAGGATGAGAATTACGGAAGGATGAGAATTACGGAAGGATGAGAATTACGGAAGAAAAATTATGGAAGAAGAATTACGGAAGAAAAATTATGGAAGAAAAATTATGGAAGAAGAATTATGGAAGAAAAATTATGGAAGAAAAATTATGGAAGAAAAATTATGGAAGAAAAATTATGGAAGGATGAGAATTACGGAGAAAAATGGACGAAGAATTATAAAAGAAAAAAGTCGGAGAAATAATAAATTAGAAAAATGGGAGGAGAAAATGGAAAAACAACAGAAGAATTGCAAGAGAGAATATGTAAAGGATTATGGAATGAGAATATATTAGGAGGATGATTAAAAAGGTATAAGAGATATATTTTATATTGAGACATTTTATTATTAAAAATGAGTTTAATAGTAAGTTATAATATAATAATACAATTGTATAAATATATTATTATATTTAATAAATAGTAAAATAATATAATAAGTGTAGAATGTGGAATGTGGATGTTTCATAAAAAATAATAAGAGTTGATTGTTAAATATAAGTGTATAATTAAAATTATAACATAGAAAGGTAGATATATTAATATGTAGATTATATAAAATGCATATTAATATGATGAAAAAGCTTAAGGATATGGATATAAAAATGATGGGTTTGTGTATTGGAAATATATTATATAATTATGTATAAAGTAAGAATGATTGAATACAGAAAATAAATAGTATAAGATAACAAAATATTGAGTAAAAATTGATGCAAAGTGTACAAGATTGAAAGAAATATGATAATATAAAAGAGATAATAAATTATTAAATATAGTAATAATAAAATGTTATTACTATAATAAAAAATGGAAAGTATATATGATTTTGATATAAATAATGCAATAAAATATGATAATAATTATGATTTCGATAAATTGGATTTAGAGGAAGTAGAAAAAAATCTGGACGATTTGATAGAAATTTTTGATACAATTTCGGATGCAATAGATGATCAAGAAAAGATTATTTCTGATATGGTTGTAACAATGGATAAAAATATTAACGATATACATAAAGGAACTGATGATCTTATCCAAGCTCATAATTTTAAATCGATAGCTACAACAATAGCTGCCGTAGGTATAGGCGGTTTAGTAGGCGGTTTAGTTGCTGGTCCTGTAGGATTTATAGTTGCTACGAAAACATCATTAGGAATATCGACAGTTGTAGGAGCAGGTGTTTTAACAGGAGCAAGTACTTTGGTAGGTGCAACAACAGGAGCAGCAACCGGTTTTATATCAAATAAAATATTTAATAGTTACAATATATCTAAAGATTATATAAAAAACAAACTTAAAAAATAATTCACATACGATAAATTATAGAGTAAAAATTTTATCAAAAGATTTTATAATGTTGTCTATATAATTTGAGAATATAAAATTAATTATAAAAATATGTATTATAATTAATTTGGGAATAAAAGATAATATTTATAAATAGATACTATTTATGAATATCAGATAATATTTATGTTTATAACATAATTTATAAATATATGGAACTAAGTGAGAAATTATTAATAGATTAATAGATTAATAGATTAATAGATAACTAGAGCAATTTTAATTCTTTTATTTCTTTCATACTATTTTTCAACATAGGCTCAAATATTATACATGTTAAACTTCCAGATGGAACTTGTGTTTTACCTGCATCATGAACAGCATAACAATTAGAATATAATTCAGTTAAAGATTCTATAGTAGATTGAGAAGATTTAAGACAAACTTTGGCAAAATTATTATATTTCCATTTAGTATAACAAGTGGAATTTTTATTCAATGATTGTAACATTTTTTGTATAGCATGTTGAGATTGAGAAACTATTTTACCATTAGACATTTTGAGATCTGCATTTATTAAAGTATATACTACATATTCCTCTGTCATTTTTATTATTGTATTAATTATTTTTATATTCAAATTAAATGTATAATTGTATATAACATGTATATACTATCTAGATATAGATAGTATAAATATTGAGACAGTATATACAAGAATATTTATGCATGAATTTATAAAATTATAAATAGAAGAAAACGAAAAGACACAAATAGTTATTTAAAGAAGATTTATGTTAAAATTTAGTGTTAATAAAAACATATGAAGTTATTTTATGTTTATGGGACGAGATAATAAGAAAATGAAATTAACAGACAGGAGAAGAGAATTAAAGCAATAGATAAATAATTAAGTATAATTATTGATGATTTGATAAATATAATGTTGAGATTGGATAGCATTAAAGCGAGTGAGACCAGTAAAAATATCTATTTGATCAGGAGTATATAAAAAATTAAAAGAATTGAGATAACCACCAGATGTAATTATTTGATCAGGATCATAAGAGATAGAGTAATGAGGATTAAAAATACGAGGAAGATAAATAATAGTAGGAGCATTAGGGGTGTGAAAAACAGAAATAATTTCATGACCAGCACGAGTAAAGTCGATAGAAGGAAAAGGAAGATTTTTACGGATAGAATAATTATGGGCTTTTAAAAGTTCGGGAGAATGATGAACATTGAGAGAAGAATCTAATATAATAATAATGTCTAAATTGCGTTCTAAGAGAGGAGGAAGAGGTAAATTAAAGTCAAGACCAGCATCGATCAAAGTTAAATATTTATTATTGGAGAAAGGAGAGTCAAAATTATAAGAAAAATTATTTACTAAAGCAGGATAAAATCTATAATCACCAACATTGTAGGTTTTTGCATTATGTTGCAAATTATTAAATATATTTTGTGGCAAATTATTTGATAAATGGGATAATATTTCGTTCATACTGGCAGAAAAAGCAGATCCCCATATACCCATTAAATAACTTAAGGGTGGTTCTTGAATTATTCTTAATGAATAACCATAATCGAAATAACTATTAAAACTCCATGTTGGAATAAATGAATTCATATATCTACTACCTATTTCAATAGGAGTATACTCCATCCATTCATATAAATTGGGAGAATTAGAATAATTGTCGGCAATTACACTTGTATAAATAGGAAAAGGATATCGACCTTTATTAACTATATTTTTTTGGTAAGATAGTCTATAATCACCCTCTAACAATTTATTTCTGAGCAATAACCCGTATATATCAACCATTGATATAGGTTGATCATGTGCATATTTTTTTAATAAGTCACCATAATCCAAATTGACACTTAATATATTACTCTGTAATTTTTTTCTTATATTTTGTTTTAAATCTGCTAATTTATATTCCTTACTTATCCATGGCGCTATACACCATGTTGATCCCGATAATGATGATATATATTGCACTGTGTCTAATACTCCTATATCTTCTAATCCCATCAAAAAACCCAATGTACCTAACATAGCTCTACATCCGCCTCCGCTTGCACATATACCTATTTTCGGAATGTTTACTATATCTTTGTCTAATATCTCACCCAGTTTTTCTCTTATTGTTTCGTTTCTTTTTTCTATGATATATTTTTCTTCTTCGTTTATTTCTTTTCCTATTCTTACTTTTGCACTTTTCCCGTTATGTTCCTTGTCATTATAATATCTCTTCAAATATTCTTTTGTTATCCATTCTGCTTTATTCTTTACAAATTTCCAGTAGTCTTTAAAATTATTGTATCCATATTCCATATTTTTTTCTACTTCTCTATTCATATATTTTTATTCTTTATTATATTATTTTCTATATTTTTCTTCCATTATTTGTTTCTTTATTATATTTTCCAACTGTTTTGATATTTGATTTAATCTAATGATTTACTACTAATCCTCTAAATAATTCATATTTTATCTTCACTAGGTTATTTAAATGTATTAAATCATATACAACTATATAAATTTTATATCAATCCTCTAAATAATTCATAGTTTATCTTCATTAAATTATACATTATTTAATAATTCCTAGTCTCCACTTAATTATTTAACTTAATTCTATATAAATTAACATATTAATATTGCTACTTTAAATACAATATTTAATTTACTAGTGTCAATAAAGAATTATATTATATGATGCTTATTATATGATGCTTATTATATAATGCTTATTATATAATGCTTATTATATAATGCTTATAATTATATTATATGATACTTATTATATGATGCTTATTATATGATGCTTATTATATAATGCTTATAATTATATTATATGATGCTTATAATTATATTTTATGTGATACTTATAATATAATGCTTAGAATTATATTATATAATGCTTAGAATTATATAATATAATTCTAAGTGGTATAAAGAAATTACATATATAACAATATTAAAAATGATAAAATTAAAAGTTATTTTTAATCAAGAAATGAATAATGAAATAAAGGCTTTGTATTTGCAAGAAAATACTGAAGAAAAAACAATAGAAGATAGAATGACAGATATAGAAAATAGTGTTTCAGAAAATAGAAAAGAAATGGAAAAAATAAAAAAACAAATAAAACGACCAAAGCTTTATAGAAAAATTGTTCATCTTGATTGGATTTACAAATTATTATTAGTTTATTTTGTATATTGTATTTTTGTAACATATGGATCTATAAGCGAAACTGTTAATAGGACAACACAAATGTTTTTCTTTTTCACAATTATACGTGATATGATAACATTCAGTGTTGATCAGACATATCTAATAAAGAATATTAATGTTAACAATAAAGAGAACCAAAATACTTGATAATTAAATATCTTATAATAAGTTGTATGGAATTTATATATTATAAATTCCATATAATCATCAATAAATTTGTATTTTAACATGTTTTATAATTTTAAAATTTCTATGTAGATATTTAAACAATATAAGGCTACTATAAATATTAATTTACAGTATTGTAAATTGCAAATAACATCAGTTCTTTGAGGATATATCAGAGCATACATTTCGCATATTAGTGAATAAGAATAAACTTATTGTAAAGGATATTGAAACTAAAAATTAAGTCAATATTTATTTTACTAATGTTTTAACAAAATTTTTGATGTTCTTATTATCGACCCATAAACATAAAATAGCGTTATACGTTTATAATAGGTTAAATCCAAACATAAACCTTTTTAAAACAGCAATTGACCCAGTTTTTTGTTCTTGAGAAGAACTCATTTTATATGATCTGGTTGTATAGAATTTATTTCTATTATTTCTATAACAAATAGTATATGTTAAATAAAATATAATATGATACATGATATAATGAATATAAAAACATAATGTGATAGTACAAATAAAGAAATATAAAGAAATATAAAGAAATATAAACAAAGAATAATATAAGATAAATATAAAACTCAAATAAAATTAAAAAATACATCACAAAATCTAATAAAATATGGAAAAAAACTTAACATTTAGTATTTATTAAATGTCGACCAATATAATAAATACATCTTTATTTATGGATAAACTTGAAGAATCCGAAAGAAAAAAATATTCTGGTTTAACAAAAAATTTCCTAAACAAGATATTAATAACATTAGCAAATGAATCTGATATTAATACTTATGATGGTATTATGGGATTAGTTAATGACCATTTTCATGATTTTGCTATTGAATATTTGGAAGAACAAGATAAAATAAGCATATTCGAAAAAAAATATAGAGTATTTATAGATAAATTAAATAACATAAATATGACACGTGAATGCAACAAATATTTTAATTATATTGTTGATAATAAAATACATTTGAAATATGATTGGGAATTAATATATTTTGATCTTAGTAAAAATGTATCAATTATAAACAAATCTCTATTTATTAAAATGTTAAACAAGTATATTATTCACTAATATACAATATAACATTGTTTAATATGTTATAATAGTATGTTTAACATTACATCAGTGTTGAATATATTATAATATTATAGTCAAATATATTATAATATTATAGTTGAATATATTATAATATTATAGTCAAATATATTATAATATTATGTTTAACAATACAACAGTGTTGAATATATTATCATAGTAGAATAATATATAATTGTTGAATTATGCAATGTATAAATATTAAGATGAAATAATTTCCATATGGTTATGGAACTCAAAAAAGAACAAATACAATAGATTAACGAAGAAATGAAAAAATAATAAAAAAGAAAATAATTGGATGAAACAAAATGTTTATTAACAGAAATAAATTTTGTATTGAGGTATATAAAAATATAGCGCTCCATTTTGACCAAGTATTTAAACAGAAATGTTATCTTCATGGAAATATAATATATGATAATATAATAATGACAGAAAAGCAAATAGATACAGACCAAAAAAATATATTTTTGAAAAAATACAGTGAGATAATCTATATACCTATATGTTTTATTAATGTAATGTATCCCAACATAAAAGAAATAGTAAACATAATACAAAAAATTGAGGGGTGTAAGGATATAGTACAAAATAATAAATTTATATATTTAACAAAAGACAGTTACCAATACCAAATAATCATAACAAATAGAAACTCAAAAATGGAGTTTTATAGAACTATAGATTTTACAATTAATTCTTTTTACTGCAATAAAAAATTGGAAATTAAATGTTTTGATAGTGCTAATTTCGATCTATATAAATCCCATATTTTAAATAAAATGTTAAAACCTACACCAGGCTTTTTATATAATCTTAAAAAACAAACTGACAATTTACATCGTTCTAGTTATAACTCTTGTTCGTTTGCTTGTCAACTTTTGGGTCGTATTAACCGTAAAGAGTCAGAAAAATTCTCGTTCAAAGAGGATAATATTATTAAAATTAACACCATACCCCATGAATGTGATATTTGTAACGATATCTCTTCCAGTTGGATTAATCCACTATGTTGTTCTATTTCTGGTTCCTCTATTTGTATTTCTTGTCTTCAATCTCATTGCGATTCCGTTGTTCGTAATTATCAAATACCATCTTGTCCTTTTTGTCGTCAAAATATCGTTTTCATTAAAAATTGATTTTTCTTACATTTATTGCAATTTATACACTTTATATTAATATATACTAATATATACCTATATACTAATATATACCTATATACTAATATATACCTATATACTAATATATACCTATATACCTATATACCTATATAATATAATAATATACAATTATATTATTATATACGCTTTATACTGATATACACACGTTAATATATTTATTAATAGTTAAGTATTTAAATTACTTAAACATAAAGATTATATAATCGGTTAATTAAAAATAATACTGTAGCTAAACATTTAAGAAAATTGTATATACGCATTATATAATATAATAGTATTTGCACACTGGGATTTTTATTAAAAATAATTTAAAGATTTCATTAATAACCTTAGCAATAATTTGCAAATTATTATATGATTTTTATTTATTAAATAAAACATAATGTTTAACAATTCGAAATCCGGTAATTTTTCTGTTTATAATAATTTACGAACAAATAATAATAATACACAGAATAATAATCACAATAACACTAATTATTGTAATAATTTCAATACTTTTACCAACCAGAATTATTGTAATAATTATAACCAATCACCTTGTACTAACAATATTACTTCTCAACCATATTGTGGTAATAATCAACCAAATTATTGTCAATCTTATAATACTAATGTTTGTAATTATAATCAATGTTATTGTAACTATCAAGTGTGTTCCTATGGATTTCAAGGATTTCAGGGTAAAATAGGATTTCAAGGTACATCTGGAGATCCTGGTTCTATAGGATTTCAGGGTTCTATGGGATTTCAGGGTTATAACGGGGCTCAGGGTGTCGCCGGTGCTACTGGTGTTTCAGGGCCTCAAGGTAATGTGGGATTTCAAGGTATTTCAGGTGTTCAAGGATTTCAAGGTATTGCAGGTGTTGAAGGTATTGCAGGTGTTCAAGGATTTCAAGGTATTGCAGGTGTTCAAGGATTTCAAGGTATTGCAGGTGTTCAAGGTTTTGTAGGTGCTCAAGGATTTCAAGGTGTTGCTGGTATTTCAGGTTCTCAAGGTAACAATGGTGCTCAAGGATTTCAGGGTGTTGTGGGTAACAATGGTACTCAAGGATTTCAAGGTGTACAAGGTAACAATGGTGTCCAAGGTGTTGTAGGATTTCAAGGATTCCAAGGAGTTCAAGGAATTCAAGGAATTCAAGGAATTCAAGGTATTCAAGGTATTCAGGGTTTACAAGGTATTCAGGGTTTACAAGGAATCCAAGGAATGCAAGGTATTCAAGGAATTCAAGGTATTCAAGGTATTCAAGGAATACAAGGTATTCAGGGAATACAAGGTGTTCAGGGTATTCAAGGTATAGAAGGTATTCAGGGAATACAAGGTGTTCAGGGAATACAAGGTGTTCAGGGTATTCAAGGTATAGAAGGTATTCAAGGTATTCAAGGTATTCAGGGAATACAAGGTGTCCAGGGTATTCAAGGAATACAAGGAATACAAGGTATCCAAGGTATTCAGGGAATACAAGGTATTCAAGGAGTTCAAGGATTCCAGGGTATAGAAGGTATTCAAGGTATTCAAGGTATTCAGGGAGTTCAAGGTATTCAGGGAGTTCAAGGTATTCAGGGAGTTCAAGGTATACAAGGTATTCAAGGTATTCAAGGATATCAAGGTATTCAGGGAGTTCAAGGTATTCAAGGCATTCAAGGTATTCAAGGTATTCAAGGTATTCAGGGTATTCAAGGTATTCAAGGTATTCAAGGTATTCAGGGAATACAAGGTGTCCAGGGTATTCAAGGTATTCAAGGAGTACAAGGTATTCAAGGTATTCAAGGTATAGAAGGTATTCAAGGTATTCAAGGTATTCAAGGATATCAAGGTATTCAGGGAGTACAAGGTATCCAAGGAATTCAAGGATATCAAGGAATTCAAGGATATCAAGGTATTCAAGGAGTTCAAGGTATCCAAGGATATCAAGGAGTTCAAGGAGCTCAAGGAATTCAAGGATATCAAGGTATACAAGGTATCCAAGGAGTTCAAGGAATACAAGGAATTCAAGGAGTTCAAGGAATTCAAGGAGTTCAAGGAATTCAAGGAATACAAGGAATTCAAGGAATTCAAGGATATCAAGGAATTCAAGGAATTCAGGGTATACAAGGTATTCAAGGAATACAAGGAATTCAAGGTATTCAAGGAATACAAGGAATACAAGGATTACAAGGATTACAAGGTATTCAAGGTATCCAAGGTATTCAAGGTATTCAAGGTATCCAAGGAATTCAGGGAATTCAAGGAATACAAGGAATACAAGGTATTCAAGGTATCCAAGGTATTCAAGGTATTCAAGGTATCCAAGGAATTCAGGGTATTCAAGGAATACAAGGTATTCAAGGTATCCAAGGAATTCAGGGAATTCAAGGTATTCAAGGAATTCAGGGAATTCAAGGTATTCAAGGTATTCAGGGAATTCAAGGTGCACAAGGA
>Ga0097678_1002468_pt1 | contig 14721 bp, 9 predicted proteins | sample ThiBiot_500_plan_2_FD_72847 | JGI IMG/M metagenome (GOLD analysis project Ga0097678, IMG submission 72847) | Wastewater bioreactor microbial communities from Cape Town, South Africa - Thiocy_expt_500_plan - 1398105537976 (version 2) (version 2) ...
GGCCAATTTAGCCAACAACGACAGTTATACTTTGTCGCCAACTCGAGGAGCTGCACGCGATTTTTCGTTGCTGATCACGGATCCAAATTTGATGGCTCTTGCCGCAGCGGTTCGTACCAGTGCTGCGGTTAACAATACCGGTAATGGTGCGATAAAACTCGATACGGTGCTTAATACAACCTCGGTTCACGATCAATATCGAATTGATTTCATATCGCCAACTCAATTTAATGTAATTGATGTGACTACGGCCACAACCGTAGCTGGTCCCTTACCGTTCACGCCCAATACCGATAATATTGTTCCGATACCCGATAGTACCAATCCTTCTTATTCAGTTGTGCTTTCTGGTATGCCTAATGCTGGTGATCAATTCACAGCGCAATACAATCAGGGTGGTTTTGGTGATAACCGCAATGGTTTATTGCTTGCAGGGTTACAAAGATTACCTGTTTTTGATAATGGCAATCAAAATCTGTTCGAATGCTATTCTGATCTATTGTCCAATGTTGGCGCACAAACGAGCTTAGCTTCAAATCGCGCGGCTGCATTTGACGTACTACACAAGCAAGCGCTGAATTTTCAGGAAAGTAAAAGTGGCGTGAATTTAGACGAAGAAGGAGCGAATTTAATTCGTTTTGAACAGGCTTATGCAGCGGCGGGTAAGTTGATGGAAGTGTCTAATCAAATGATGCATGTACTCTTTGACATGGTGAGGTAATCAATGCGTATTTCGACAAATCAGATTTACCAAAATGGGTTAAGCAGCCTGTTGGCTCAACAAGAGCGCGTAACCAATTTACAAGAACAGTTGGCAACTGGACTAAAGGTTAAGTATGCGTCCGATGATCCCATTTCGTTTACTCAGATTGATTGGATGAATCAAAGAATCAGCACTACTGAGTTGTTACAGAAAAATTGTATGAATGCCAGCAATGCGCTTAATCTGGAGGAATCAGTATTATCCAATTGTGTATCCAACTTACAGCGACTTCGTCAGATTCAAGTTGAAGCAGGTGATGGCAGTAAATCAGAAATACAACGTCAAGCACTCGCGACGGAAGCTCGTGATATTTTGACGCAAATTCAGGCATTTGCAAATTCAAAGGACAATGATGGTAATTACCTTTTTGCAGGCGCGCAAACCGGAACCATGCCTTTTAGCTTAGATGCTACGGGTCAATATATTTACAATGGGGACAGTACGCAACGATTCCAATTGATTGCTCCCAGTTTGCAAATTGCCATTAATGATGTAGGTGATGAAATTTTTATGCGCATACCTGATGGTAATGGTGATTTTTCCGTATCCGCAACGGCCGCGAATCAAGGAACCGGAACCATGACTACCGGTGCGGTTACCGATAGCAGTGCTTATATTGCTGACGACTACACTGTAAATTTTGCGACCAATAGTGCGGGGCAGTTGGTCGTGATGGTAAGCGGTGCTGCTACTGGTACGGTTATTCCTTCTTCGGGTATTGTCGATGATGCACCGTTATATCAAATGGGGATGTCTTTAAGCTTTAATGGATTAACAGTTGAAGTATCTGGAATGCCGCAGCCGGGCGATTCATTTCAGATTAAGCCATCTGAAAATACATCGTTGTTTGCAACCATCCAAGATATGGTTAACAATTTAAATTTACCTTTTACCACTGCGGTAGAGAAAGCCGCGACCGTGACTGAGAATAATCAGCTTATGGCACAAATTGATAGTGCATTAAAAAATATTACCAATATTATCTCTAATCTTGGCTCTCGTTCAAATCAGGTTGTCAGTGCGCAAGAGTCTAATCAGGATATGATTGATGCCAGCACCATAACTTTAAAATATCTAAGCGAAGCTGAACCGACCATGGTGGCAACGCAGTTTAATTTACAATTAGTGAGCCTTCAGGCTGCACAGCAAAGTTTTGTCCGGGTACAAAATCTCACAGTCTTTAATTACCTCTAATCGGTTAACTAAAAAGAGCGGGGTTCCCGCTCTTTTTATGCAATGGCTTCTAACTCATAAATCCAGCTCACCCAGCGATTGTGCATAAGGTAGTAGATGCCACAAGAAATAGGTAGGGAGTACATGGTTGCCAGGTGCGTGGCATAGTCATTGAGTTGTTGCTTATACTTACTCTGCTGTTCAGCATCATCCTTCCCGGTTTTGAAATCAATAATCCACAGTTTGTTCTGATCGATAAAAAGTCTGTCAATAATGCGTGTAGTCGGGCGTTGTTGATGTAGGACTAGTAACTCATATTCATTTTTTTCTTGCTCATGCGCAGACATAATCCATTGCCCCAATGGATCGTGAAAAAAGCGCGTAATTTGATCTTTTATAATCCATAAAGCCTCATCACGTAGCTGTTGGTCAAATCCTTGAGTGTCCAATGAGCGTTGCGCAAGCTTCCACGGCACTTGGTCAATATCTTTAGGGTGGTGATCGCAAATCCATTGTAATAGTCGATGCGTTATGACCCCTACAGTACGCATCGTATTTATCGTAAACGCCTGAGGATAATGAAGGCTGCTTTGAGTATGCAGTGGTTCCTGATTTTCATAAAACGTAAGAGGAAGACAATGTCGTACTGGATAAGAATTTACTAAAGGAAGTTGTTCTTCTTCTATGCTGGTACTAAATTCCTGTTTATTCAATAAACTACGAAAAGAATTTTTTGCCCCTTGTTCATGATAATCAAATAAATAAAGGCGTGATTTGGCACGGGTAACGGCTACGTAGAGGAGCCGTTGGGCCTCATATTGATCTTTAATTGCGTCCAGTTGACCAATGTAATCATAAACTGGACAATTTTCATGGTGCGCGGGCTTTATAGGAGACATCAATAAAAGATTATCTTGGGCCGGAATAGGTAAATAAAGCCAACGAAGTAAAGAGTTTTTGCCGCGATTCGGGGCGGTTCCCAGTCCTGGAAGTATAACGGTATCGAACTCTAAGCCTTTCGATTTATGAATCGTCATGATGTGCAGATGTGCAGGAGTCGCGTCGCGGGAATAAAGTTTTTCTAACTCTTGCTTAAATTCTTTACGGTCACGTAATCGTCCTAGATGTTCATGCTGATCCAATAGCTGCCAAAATTGCTCTAAATCCTCATGATGCTCAGGTTTTATTATTTCATGGTAATGAAAGTGTTTTAGTGTTTCACGAACCCAAACGGATAAACTTTGTTGGTAGCGGTGGCTCAGTGCGTGATGCATTACCTGATAAAAATATTGGGCGCGAATTTTTCCTTCATCGCTCAGTGCTCTTTGCTCCAAGAGGCTGGCTAAACTTAGGTAAATCGATTTTTTAGGATTTAGGGACGCAATCATGTGGAGATCCTCAAGTGCTAATCCGACTAAAGGACCCCGAAGTAAAGTAAGCCACGCCAATCTATCGGCAGGGTAAAGCAAGGCTTGCACAAGCACCCACACATCCCGTAAATGGCTCAAGTGCGCTAATAAGGTAATATCGCTTCCTTGGTAGGGGATTTGATTAATCCGCAAACAACGAATTAGGGCGCTCAATTGTGTTCTTGAGCGCACAAGTATTGCAATTTGTTGCTCGGGGTAATCCGCTAATTCTTGACGGATCAAAGATATAAGGCGTTCTGCCTCGCATTCTTTGCTGCTGGTTTGAATGGCAAATACCCCACTTTCAGGCTTTTGTTCAAGAACAGGAGAAGCCGCGTGATAAGATACAGCCCCCAATTCCATATTGACTGCTGCAGGAAATATGGAAATAAAATGTTGATTGACCCAATGAACAAGGGCTGGGTGGGAGCGAAAATTGGCACTCAATTGGAGAAAATGCAAGGGTACATTACCGATGCCATATTCTTTGGCGCGAAAAAACAATCCCACTTCTGCTTGACGAAAGCGGTAAATGGATTGCATGGGATCGCCTACTAAAAATAAGGTTCGACCGTCTTGTGGCTCCCAACCCGAAACTAATCGCGTAAGCAGATTAAATTGCGTGATCGAAGTATCCTGGAATTCATCAATGAGGAGGTGATGAATGGTGTAATCCAGATATAAGGCAAGGTCTGTAGGATTTTGCGCATCGCCTAGAGCATTTAATGCCTGCTGGCCAATTTCGGCGAAATCGATTTCATTATGCTCTTGAAAGACAAGCTGCAAATAGCTTACCAATAGTGGGAGGAGGTCAAATAGCGCGTTTAAGGCAGACCACTGTTCTTCGTTGTAATCTGGATCGGGCAAGGAGCTAATTTGCAGTAAGCTCTTAAGAAAATCAGGATAGTCTTCAAGTTGCTGCAACAACTCCTTGCTTGCTTGTTTTAATGCTTTGTATTGTGCAGCAGGACAGGCGGTTGTAGTCAATCCCACATGGTGATCAAAACTTTTACGCAACCGTCCATCGCCGGTCAGTAATAAACGAGATAAGGCTTGAGCCATAATCTTATCGCATTGCGAAAATTGCTCCCAATTTTTTAACATAGCGCGCGGCGAAGACGGGTTATCTTCAATGTGGGCTAGTGCTTGTGCACAGCGCACTAATTCGTCCCCAAGGATTGGTGGTAGCGTTTGCGTGAAGCGCGACAGTTCAAGCTGTTCGATGAATTTTAGCGCTTTGATAAAGTCGCTTTTGTTCTGCGCTTTGGCATCGAATAGGGGGGCTAGCCATTGCTCACGATGGGTCAGAAGTGCAGATAAAAACTGAATGAGCTGCTCTTGGCGATTATCCATGTGCAGGAGAAGTGTTTTAATTCCCGCTTGGTAATCGCAATGGTTCATGGCAAAAGCAATACAGCCCTTACTTGCTTCTCGATATAAATGATCTGCCTTATCGGTTATTTGCGCATAACTGATGTTTTTTTCCAATATCGGGATAGCTTGGGTGAGTCGTTGACATAAAGAGTCTAAAGTGATTATTCGCAAGCGACCGGGTTGCTCAATAAGATTCCACTTTAATTCATGGGCACGTTCTAAAGCTTCTAGTGCATACTGGCGCGTTTTGTGCTGATGCGATGACGTGATGGGTGTTTTAATTTGGGCTTGTTCTAAGGCATGTACCACACGTTCACGCATTTCATGAGCTGCTTTGCGGGTAAAAGTCAAAGCAATAATGTGTTCTGGTGATTGCACGGTGCTCAGTAGACGTAAATATCTTTGAGTCAAGATCTCCGTTTTACCGGACCCGGCAGGAGCTTGCACTATAAACGAACGCGAAGGGTCAGTTGCCTGTTCCCGGGCTTGACTATCAATAAGCATGTTCTTACTAAACTCTCTCTGATGAATCCTTGTTAGCTAAAGGTGTTTGCGCAAAAGATAACTGGCGTTCGCACGAAGTTGCTTTTTGGGGCTAACTACTACTGCATAAGCGTTCTATTTTAATAAAAAAAAAATAATACGCCTACCGATATTCTATTTAATAATTCGATAATGTTTATCTTATACACTAATAGAGAAAATAATATTCGATTTGTGAATATTAAAACTTGGTGTAAGAGGTAAATATGAAATTTTATATTCACGGCATTAACCCCGAAACCAAGGAAGATGAAGTAAAATTTTTAACGGATGACGAATATGCGCAATTGATTCATGAATCTGAAGCGAGCAATGTGGGGTTTATCATTGAATGGTCTGAAATTATTGATGACTTTAAGAATAATCTCCAGCAGTGCAAGACAAATTTGAGTGGTAGGGCGCGTCTGCTTGGCGTAATCGATAAGCTTGAAGGTTCCACGCTTAACAATGAACAAAAATTGGCATCCTTAGTAGCATCTGTTATTGAAGAATACACATTATTAGTTACATCACATCACAAAGGTAATTTTCCAGAAAACATAAAAAATCTGGTTGAAACTTTGTGGTTGTTTTCTTATGAAATGGGTCTAAATCTACCGATGGACGCTTCTAAAGATATGAATATCTTCACTATTCCTTCAGAATGCATCCATAATGAAATCCAGTACGAACACTTGATTAAGATTTTATATTCGCACGAAATGATTGCGCGACATGCTCTAGACTATGCGCGAAGTATATTGTTTAAAGGATTCACTCAACTTGAAACAAATAATTACGATAGCGCCCAAAGAGCAGCAATACACTCCAGCATAAGAACAGTTCGTGATAATGCATTGGAATCAATGGGTTATTTCGATGAAGAGGATATGATTACCTGGTTTTATGATCGCGTGACTCAATTTAGAAAGCTTTCACTTGGAAATTGTCATGAGCTTGCAATCATGGCTTTAGATTACGTGCTCAATTTACCTAAGAAGAATGTCATAAGAGCTGAAATATTTCACATACAAAATGGGGATCATGTTTTTCTGGTAATAGGTCGGGATGAATTGAGTATCGCCTCCTCTCCAGAGACCTGGGGTGAGCAGGCATATATTTGCGATCCTTGGGCGAATAAAGTTTACCCCGCAAGAGAATATTTAACTCAATTAGGCGATTTTTTTCGATGCTTGACCGAGGATGGTCTTATTAATGCTTCTTGTCCTTTTGATCCAGAAACGCAATCTTTAGAGCCTATAGCTGAACATAATTCATCAGTATTAGATCAGGCACCCGCTAAGCTTGAGCAAAAGTATATGCTCCGCATGCAGAAATTGATCACTAATTTAGAGTTTATTGATCAACAATTACAGCAGATAGAAGAACGATTGCAAAAAAAATATGGTGCCGAAGATAGAAAAATTGCGGTTATTCAACAGATGCGAGAGGAAATAAAAAATACCGCGTTCGAACAGCCAGGTTGCGTAAAAAATAATAATTACATTGATTATCGTAGGCAACTTGAACAAAGTTGGAAAAATAATCTTGGCCTCTATAAAAATACTTTATGTAACTTGGAGGCTAAAAAATACGAATTGAATTATTACCGGAACGAACATTCGGCTAAAGACACGCTGTTACGATTTTTTAAAATTGCCCCGAAATCCGCGCGTAGTGTTGATTACGCGTTGAGTAAAGCAAAGCAGGATACGGATGATCTACTCAAACCCTAATCGCTGAGTTTTAAGCTTTGTGCTCAGCTAGGGAACTTTATTCTTGGGATATATGGGAATATATTCGTAAGATTGATTACTCAACTGGGAATCGGCGCAGAGAAAAAATTCATTTGCCCCGTATTCGTAAGCTTTGGTTATCGCATCCTTAATCGATGAGAAGCGACAGATATCATTGTGATGATTGATGAATTGTTCTGAATCTCGAGAAAGTATTTCTACAGTATACTCATAAAGCTCTATTGGTGAATAAATTAAAGCAATGGAGCGGGGACTTTTTTTAGCTTTGAGAATTAAATCTTGGCGCGTATTAGCAAACATTAGACGATTCACAACAGGAATTATTGTATATATTATAGTCAGTATTTTGCTTTTTATTTTCCTTCTACGTATGAGCGCAGTAATCAGGTATGAATACTGCACTCATAATGCGAAGTATTTAATCTAAGACCATCTCTTGTGCAGGAGGCCGCATATTGTAGTGAGAGCTCATGCAATAACCATAAGCACCCGCGTTGGCAATGAGCACAATGTCGCCTTCTTCAGTGACCGGAAGAAGCCGTTCATACCCTAAGGTATCTCCGGATTCACAGATGGGTCCGACCACGTGTGCAAAACCTGCTTTTTCTTCAAATAAACGGCTTAGATTGACTATTTCGTGGTAGGCGCCATACAACGCCGGACGGATTAACGAATTCATTCCGGTTTCAATACCGACGAATCTTACTTTACCTTTTTCTTTGCATTGGGTTACTTTGGCCAAGATTACGCCACTTTCGGCAACAAAAAATCTCCCGGGTTCTAGCCAAATTTCCAGATGCGGATAATTATTTTTTATTGCTAATAGTTGTGCATCCAGGGCGCTAAAATCCAAAGGCTGCTGCCCTGGTTTTTCAACAATACCCAGGCCACCGCCCAAATTAATGGATCGCACCTCAGGAAAATGCATCGTTAATGAGGCTAACATGGCTGCTGTTTGTTGCCATAAATCAGGGGTTAGGATACCACTTCCAGAATGTGCATGCAGTCCGATTACTTTAATGTGATGTTTGTGAATCAGTTGCAACACATGAGGAAGGTCTTCCTGGGTGATACCAAATTTTGATTCATTACCGGCAGTCGATACATGCTTATGATGTCCGGCACCGGTGCCTGGATCAATGCGTAGGATAATTTCTCGATGGTTTAATAAATCTCCCCAATGCTCTAAAGGATGTAAACTATCAATAGTTACCAAACAATCCATTGCAAAAGCTGCCTGGTATTCCGCTTTAGGCGCAAAATTTGGAGTGAAGAGCAAACGTTTGCTTGCGATATCCGGGAATATGGCGCGTATGTGTTCGAGTTCCTGTATGGAGACACATTCAAAATTTAATCCCTGCGCTTCCAGGGTTCGTAAGATGGATTCATGTGGATTTGCCTTTATCGCATAAAAGAGTTGGTCAATTGCACCTAACTGTAATAGCTGTTGGGCGCGTAGAGCTTGTGTAGGACTATGATAAACATAGCAGGGGGAATGATTTCCCGCCAGATTAAGCAAGCGATCGCGCTCTACTTCCCACCAGGGGATGAACCGGTTGCTGGGGGCTCCAAATTCTTCGTGCCAGCTTTTTGAGTAATAAAATATTTGGGGATTATTCTCAATTAATAAATGATGTAATTTCTGACAGAGTTTATTGGCTTGGGATTCATCCACAACAAAGGTAAGGTTTAAATCGTTCGAGGCCAGAGACATCAAATAAACCTGTTTGGCTTCAAAGACTTCTAAAGCAGGACCTAATTGCGGTAATACGGTACGAATATGATGACCCACTAGACTCACAGCACTACAAGGCTCGATCAATTTGGCTCGACCAAATTGATTTAAATCGTTAAGGAGTGCTTCAATTGCCGGGCGATCATGGATTTTGGTATTAATATCCAGAGACAAAGTGACATTGAATTCCGATGAGGAAAGTAAATCAACTGAGAAGCCATGATTTTTGAAAGCGGCAAATACATCCGATAAAAACCCTACTTGTTGCCACATGTGGAGAGTATCGATTGAAATCAATAATATACTGTCTTTAACTTGAATTGATTTGATAAAGGGAGTGTTTTCGTCGATATCTTTGGTGATCAGAGTGCCGGAATGTTCAGGCATTTTTGTGTATTTAACATACATTGGGATCCCTGCGTGGCGAACAGGCGGAATACAATTTGGGTGCAGTACCTTTGCACCCATTGATGCGATTTCTTGTGCTTCATCGTAGTTAAGTTTTTTAAGAAGCCGAGCTTGCGGCAATTGATGTGGATTAGCAGTATAGATTCCCGGAACATCGGTCCAAATTTCACAGGCTGCTGCATGCAATTTACCGGCGATAAGTGCTGCTGAGGTGTCTGAACCACCGCGTCCGAGAAGCACTGTTTCTCCCTGGGGATTGGCTGCGAAAAATCCCTGAGTAATTATTGCTTTTTCACCTGAATTTAAAAAACGTTCCACTAAATCCGCATCGTATTCGGTTTCGCATCGTGCAGATAAATAATTTGTCGTATCTCCATGTAAAAACGGGGTACTGGTGAGGAGTTCGCGGGCGTCTTGCCAGCCACACTTAATTCCTTGCTGATTTAAAAACGCATGTCCTAGCCTGGTCATCATCAATTCCCCCAGGCTTAAAATTTGCGCGTGGGTTTTCGCCGGAGCTTGCTGGAGTAAGGCAATTCCGGTTAGCCACTGCTCCAATTGTTTTAGTTCAGTGGTGATTAAGTCGGAAGAAACTTCGAGCTCTTCAGCTAAGGTTAAGTGAGCATTTCTAATGTCCAGGAATATGCTTTGATGTTCGTTAAGCAATGCTGCATCAATCGCTTTTTCCAATTTATTCGAGATTTGTGTTAAGGCAGAACAAACAATTACGGGCTGCGTCTTAGCCGCGATATGCTTTTGGGTAATGGCCGCAATATGATTCCACGTTTCCCGTGAAGATACGCTGGTACCTCCAAATTTTGTGACGATTTGGCGCATGATTTGTTCCGTGCAAAATTAGGTCACATTAGCATGGACTTAGGAGGTCTTACAAGGGGGTTCACGAGAACATTGTATAAGGTTTTACGATTAAATTTCATTAAAAAAACATGATGACTTTATTTGATCCATAGTGAATTATATTTTTTTTATTTCTTGAATTTTATAGTAAAAAAGTATTTTGAGGGTATTTTTAAAGATTTGAAAACAGGGTACACTTCACAATCAATTGAACGGATTATATTCAAAAATACTATTCTGAAATTAAAAGGAGTAATGAGTGAAGAAAAATAACAAACCTTTGAGAACGCTTGTTAGTTCAGCTGTTATCGGTGTACTAGCACATGGCGCCGCTCATGCCGCCGGCTTTTCTCTTTATGGAGAATCAGCTGGTTACACAGTGGGTAACTATGCTGCAGGTGCTGCTGCTGAAGCTGCGGATGCATCTACAGGTTGGTATAACCCTGCAGGTTTGGCGCTGATTCGTAACAAGCAAGTAGTTGCTGGTGGAACCGGAATATTCCCTAACATTCGTATAAATGGCTCAAGCACTTTTGATTCCGAAGGTTTGTTTCCTTATACTCAGGAATATAACCGATTAAATGGAAGCTATAGCGGATTTGTTCCTGCAACGCATTTCGCACTTCCCGTAGGCGAACGTACCACTATTGGTTTGAGTATGACAGGTCCTTTTGGTCTATCCACCGATTGGTCTCCGGCTTCTCCAGTTCGCTATTCAGCAACTTATACTGAATTGTTAACCGCGACCATTTCTCCGGAAATTGGTACGCAAATTATGGACCACTTCGCACTGGGTGCGGGTATGGATTTCCAATATTCGCGTGTTAAATTCAACCAAATTATCGGTGTTCCAACACTGCTTCAGGCCTTGGGTGAAAATCCAACAATGATGGATACTTTTAGTAACAACAAAGGTGCATCTTGGGGATTAGGTTTCCATGTCGGTCTTATGGCCATGTTTAACGACAATCACACACGTTTAGGCGTGAATTATCAATCTCGCGTTCGTCACGTATTTTATGGCCATAGCGAGTTAAAAGGACGATTAGCAAATGACTTCAATTTGTTAATTCCTCCTTATCCTGGTAAAGGTGTTTGGAGAAATGATGATCTATTCAGTAATCCAATTGAGTTCCCAGATGTTGTCACTTTAAGTGCGTATCAAGATATAAACGAGCAATTCGCATTATTAGGCTCTGCGGTTTATACTGGCTGGAGCTCATTTAAGACGATCGTATTAAACAACGTTCCTGTTCCTAATGTGAGTTCAACACCACCATTCCCAGTAAGCCAAGCGAATATCATTAGCTCCGTTCCACAAAATTACAATGATGCATGGCGTTTTGCTTTGGGTGCTAACTATCGCGTTAATAATCAATGGATGTTACGTGTTGGTGGTGGTTACGATCAAACTCCTTCAAACAATGTTGACAGAAACGTGCGTTTACCTGACGTAGACCGTTGGGCTGTTGCAGTTGGTGGTCACTATCAATGGAAACCGACTCTTGGCTTTGATTTAGGTTACACGCACCTCTTCTCTGGAAGTAGAGCGAGTATTAACTCTGCACAAGCCTTATCTGCAACTTCTGAATTCTTTGTTAATTCCAATAACGGTACTTTCGCTGCTGATTTGGTTGGTGGACAAGTGGTCTGGACCATTGACAAAATGCCAGAAGCACCAATGAAATAAATAAAACGATTTAAAAAAAGGCCACCTCGGTGGCCTTTTTTATTAAAATAATAAAAAAATCCCTAAGATCACATTCGCCCTAACTTCTTGCTTTAAAATCATATTTCGATTTATAATGTTCTTGATTATTCGCCAGATCAATTTAAAAGGAAGTTGAATTCATGAAACTGCGATTTACTACGTTACTCTTCTTTACCACTATCGCTCTGCTCATTTCAAATGTAAGTTCAGCACTGGAACTCGATAAAGAAGGAAACAGTGTCGGGACCAAAAGTACATTAAAACAGGTTATGCCCGAATTTTTATATAGTTATCTCGATTTTGATTTTAATTCGACTAAAGGCGAAAACTATAATCGCTTTCAAGGGTACTCAAATTTATATTCGATTGGAGCCGATCATATTGTGCTTGACCCAACGATTACAGCCGGTGTGTACTTATTCAAAGTAGATAGTTATATCGATTCACAGTTTTTTTTAGCCCCAAGCACTGAAAACTTATCCTCGCAGTCCATTCGCAATAATACTCTTTTTGGACATATTCGTAAGTTTTTTACACCGCAGTTTGATGTGGATTTAAGTTTAGGATTTGGCCAAAATAAGGTGTCTTCACAGACGATTTTTTTTCCTAATGCAGAGACTGTTTCTGGCTTTACCAGTCACCACACGTCAAACTGGTTTTTTGGCGTCAATGGCTTTTATAAAAAAACGTGGAATAAGTTATCCTTAAGAACTCATCTTGGTGTGTTATACAGCAGTATCTATGCGGGAAGATATTCTTTAAGCTTACCTTCTCAACAAACCGCGTTATCTGTACCATCACTACGAAATGAGGCAACTTATTTTTTTGAAGATGTAGAGCTTGCGAGCCAGTTAACTCCTCAATTTGCACCCTTTGTGAATGGAGGGCTAATTCAGGTAGGAAGTTTCTCCAATAATCGACCATTTGCTGCACCACTATTTAATGGGTCTTTGCCGCAATTAAATATAGAAAAAAATGGTTATCGCGTAGGTGGGGGTATCACTTATCTTTATAAGCAGTTCGCGGTACGTCTAGAGCAGAAATATTACAATGCAGGAAGCATTTATACCAGTAATCAGACTATTTTAGGTGTTGAGTATCATTTCACTTAATTTTTATGTGCTACTAATTTTTTGCATTCATTTTAAGGATAAACCAATGTATCAAAATATTTTAAAGAAAATCATTGTAGCGAGTATCTCCACTCTTTTATTGATGACTACAGCGACTGCAGAGCAGGCACAAATTAAATTAAACTTGATCTCTGAAAAAACCAAAGAGATACGCCCTTGTCCTCATCCCTCCTTTGCTTATTGTACGTTAACGATAAGTAGTGGTACTGGATTCACGGGGAGTATTCAGATAACAAACCAATCGACCTCGATCACGGCACAAAATGTAACTGCCATAATTCCAGGAAGTTTAAGTGGTGTTGTTTTCCCGAATCCACCAACATCGATAACGTTATCTCCTGGTACTTCAGGCGTATTGTCTTTTACGGGAAGTACCATTAGTCCAATTCCACCGACGCTTGTAGAAGTCAAAGGGGATAATACCCAATCGGGGTTTTTTTACATTGAAGTACTTCCTTAGCTCCAGTCTTATATTGAAAATATCAGAGGCGATATGAAAAAATTAATCACAATCTGTTTGTTATTGGGTATGAGTAGCGCGTTCGCTGCTTCAGTGGCCAAAGTTTTATATACTGCGAGTAAAGTCGTAGCCAGTCATAACGGTGTGTCACGTGCCCTTACACGTGGTTCAACATTAGATGCGGGGGACACAATAATCACCTCAAGTAACGCTGCCGCAAATATACAATACCAAAATGGAACATTGGTTAATCTGGGGGAGAATACGAACTACAAAATCCTTGGCTATACTCCCAATCAAGATACAGCGATTAAAGCCGAATTAAATGCTGGAAAATTACAGCTCAAAACACCGGGTAAAGTAAAAGAAACGTTACGTACCCCGGTTATGGCCCTTGCAATCTTAGGGACTCAAGTATCTGTGTATGTTCCGCAAAAAGATAAAGTTTACGTGTCGGTGCAAGAGGGTAGAGTTGAGGCTGGTGGTGCGATCTTCGGCGCAGGGAAAAGTTTTTTAATTACGCCACAAGGAATTGTTGAAACACCCTTCCCAGCAGCTGGTCAAATAAATACACCTAAGAGTGCTGAAGGTACTATTGCAGCGCAATCAAGCAACCAGACAACAACCTCATCGGGCACGAGTGCTCAAGCTGATTCGAGTAACGTATCAGCGACTAACACTATTGCCACTGTGGCTCAAGTTACCGATTCAGCGCAGATGGTGGGTTCAACTGTAAGTGCGACCAATGCGTCCACCGCTGTAATCAATAATACGGTGGAAACCTTAGCAGTGTTATCCGTTGTCTGTTTATAAATGAATATTTTTTATAACCTCGTTATCTGCCTGTTGGGTTAATGGCCTGACAGGTTTTAGAAGAAGGAGGTCTAAATGACTGAGATGGCGGATTCAGTCGCTGAGCGTCGTGAAAAGCGCCAGCTGCGTAAACAAAAGCAGCGCGAGACAAATATTATCCGTGCCAAAAAAATGCATCGTATACGGATGGGGAGTGTACGTTCAGAGCAACAATATGAACTGCCAATGATTAACATTGGTTGCTCCGGATGGTTTTACTGGCATTGGCGAGGCCTGTTCTATCCTCAAGAACTTGCTACTACCCACTGGTTTAATCATTACAGCAACACATTTAAAACTGTAGAATTAAATGCTCCTTTTTATTCTTGGCCAACTATAGCGAATATACGTAAATGGCTGCAACAAGCTGAAGATGAAGAATTTACTTATACCATAAAAGTTTGTGAACTCATTACCCACATAAAGAAGTTCCAGGGAACAAAAACACTAGTTCAAGACTTTGGTTACATTGCTGATATTCTAGGTTCTCGCATGGGATGCTTTTTATACCAGTTGCCTCCAAGCTTTCATTATACACCATCACGATTGCAGAAAATTGTCACACA
>Ga0097678_1002472_pt1 | contig 14682 bp, 5 predicted proteins | sample ThiBiot_500_plan_2_FD_72847 | JGI IMG/M metagenome (GOLD analysis project Ga0097678, IMG submission 72847) | Wastewater bioreactor microbial communities from Cape Town, South Africa - Thiocy_expt_500_plan - 1398105537976 (version 2) (version 2) ...
CCTGTTAGTTACTAATTCTTTTTCTAAATTTCTTATTTCCTCTCTAGAAAATTTTATTTTACGACTGTTAGGGAGATGTCGTGTCGTTAGTAAACGACATGCTCCCCGACATGTTTTTTGTGATCTAAACTAGTGCTATCCTTTGTACTCTTCAACATATATAAGTGCGTGTATTAGATTAAATAAAGGATTAGATCAGTCAGTAAGTTAGTTGGAGACTTATTGAAGTATACCATCACTTCATTCTCTCTTCTCTCTCTCTTATGTATAACCTTAACAACGACAATTGAACTGTTCCGGAAAAGTATATCATGCCAACAGAATGTTATTCTATTAAATCATTAATAAAGACAGATGTTCTTAAGTAAATTTGACTTCTTATCTATGCCTTATAAAATGTAGAATAAAAAAGGACATTTTTTAGTCAAAGAGAAAATGACATTTGTACTAAATATTTATCTGGATATTTTTCTTTTCTCTTCGATTATAAATACTTTTCCGCAAACTAATTTTCATCTAACTGGTTTAAACGATGAAAAATTCGCGCATGATTGCCTTCGATTTTCAATTTCGTCAATTGGTGAAATAGATTCACAAGAAATCTTATTATTTTGTCTCATTGAATCACTATCAAAATGGAACATGCCAGTAAATACTCTGGATAAAACATTGACTTTCGCTGATCTTCGAAAACAAAATGTCGACAAGTGTTTTCTACAATTGTTCAATATCACGATTTGGTAGTCGATGTTAATATGAATTTCTTCTTATTTTCTTCTTATTCGTCAAATTAAATATTATCATGTGCCTTGTCAACATGAAAAGTCGATTTCATGTTTTTATGATCAAAATCATTTTTGTTTGTGTCAACAGTTTGGTTCTCATCGCGTTGCTAATTGTTTTCCATTCGATTCGAATCTTGTTCATAACTGTTTTAAATTAAGTACTTGCCAAAATGATGGTGATTGTATACAAAATGATCATCAATGTCCTCAAACATCTCGATGTAATTGTCGAGAATGCTCCTATGGATCTTTATGTCAATTTAAATCAAGTTTATTTGATCTTTCATTAGATGGTATTCTTGGTTTTCATATTCAACCACATATTTATATTACAAATCAACCTGTAGTTGTTCAAATAACTTTATGTTTGATTGCTCTTATTGTTTTCATTGGAATTCTCAATGGATTCTGATGTTTGATTACATTTAAAAGTCGTGAAACACGTCGAGTTGGTTGTGGTTATTATCTTCATTCGGCAACAATAACAAAATTATTAACTTCAACTATATTGATATTGAAATTTTCGATACTACTTTGTGCACAAATCGGAATGATAACTAATCGATTATCTTTAAATATTCAATGTTATTCATTTGATTATGTATTAGAAGTATGTTTGACTTTAGATCGATGGTTAATTGGATTTGTTGCTTTGGAACGTGCATATAATTCTTATAAAGGAATTAATTTTAATAAAACGAAAAGTATTAAAATAGCTAAATATGCAATTAGTAGATTAGTTAATGATGATAGTAACGATGAACAAAAACGTATTTGGTGTATTGTTTCATTTTTTTCTACTACTTACATTTAATATTATTTTAGCAATAAAACGACGACGAAATCTTCAAACTGATCTATCACTTTATCAAATAACCTCTGAACAAGTTCATCAAAATCGTCATCTACTAATATCATCATGTATTCTAATAATATTATTATTACCACGTTTAATTATTTCATTTCTTGCTCGTTGTATGCAATCGAATAGTAGTCCATGGATTTATCTCATTGGATATTTAGTTTCATTTCTACTGTCAATGTTAATCTTTGTCATTTTCGTTTTACCATCGAAATTATATCTTGATGAATTTCAAAAAGGTATTCAACAGTGTCAACAAACATTTCGAAGACTCATCTCTTGCTTTCCATGTTTATCTTCTTAAATAACTCATTCTCGATTTTTCTATCATAAAAATAAATACCCCTCACCCTCACCCTCAAGTATATTCGGCACCAACTGAACTAGCGCCATCTGATCAAGTTTTTATAGTTGAACTGCAGATGAAACAAGAACCAATCAGTGTATTCGGCTCGTTCGGTTTCTTCGGTTTCAAGATTTGATATTACTTACCGGAGTACTCCAACTATGAAATGGGAAAAGAACCAATCAGTGGTGTTTTATTATTGTTTGTCCTTCATTTTCACAACGAAAGCATATACCTGTATCCTATATATATATATATATTTTTATCCATTATTACAATTTGTGAAAGTGAAAACAGTACTACGAACTTATATGAACTAGAAATTCTGCTTTCGAAATTTTAAATTCGATGAATGAATCATTTATAAATCATTTGTTTCTACCGCATTATTTACCGTCATCAGCAGACGATGATTATCTGATTGGCTCCAATCATGAAAATGAATACAAACTGTTGGAACATGTGCATGAATTTCTTGTGGATTCGTTTACAGTACCGAATACAACGAATACATTGCCAATTTTTCAAAATATCATAGATTGTATTGAACGTTGGTCCAAATTACAAAATCCTCAATATTTCTCAGTATCAAACGTTCAATCAACTATCGAAACGCTACCACAAGAAAGCTTTCTTCCGATTTATTTTCATACTCAAAATGCTGCTATCTTAATTGAAATCGATCAAAACCAAGGTGATCAACCATTGATATCAGCTTGGCAAGTTTTGTTACCAAGTGAAGAAACAACATCTTCTCTTAAATTTCATCTATCCTGTTTTCCAGTGACAACATACATATTGAATAATCGAGCACAATTGACATCGAAAGCTCACTGTGAATTGTTCGTAGATTTAATGCACAATGTCATTGAATATAACCAATCATACAAATCGACTCGTCAAGTAAATGAAACACGTGATGTACCTAAATCACACTACGTATGTCAATGGTGGATTCAACATTTTGATAATATTCAAATTGAAACCGAATCGACTTCATCCGTGCAATTTACAAAGAAACATCGTGATCATGTTAGATGGAATAATTGTTTATTACCTTTTAGACGCTCAGGCTTATGGATGACAATTAAAACAGTCCTACATACTATTTTAACGAAACGTTTAAAACATCTCGGAACATTAGTTTATAAATTATTGATAACACATTTTCTAACCTATACCATCTCGAAAATATCCTCTTCGACTGATATTTTACTTCATTGCTGCAGAAAGATTGTCAGACGGTTAAGAAAAATTGAAAATATATTACTATTTGACGATTCCAATGAAATGACCGAATGGATCACGTATACAAAACAATCTATAGAACTCAAAATTGATAAAATCGTTTCACAACTAATGAGACAACATTCAATTAACTGTGATAAAGAATCTAAAAATGAAATATCAATCAATGATTTCACATTCGATAATAATGATATTTATCAACATTCTTGTGAGAAATTCAAACCTTTCATTCATGGTAAAAGAGATGAACAATCAAATCATATGTCGGCAGTATTAATCAATTCAACAAATAACGATAATGACCTATCCACTGACAGTATACCTTCATTAAATTATCTAACCGAAAAAATGAATTATACAATTGGAATAAGTTTGACTCGAATAGAACTTTGGGTTGAATTGCATTTGAAACAATGGATTGATCAACATGAACATGATTTCGAAATTCTTCAGAGTTTCTACGAAGAATATCAATGTGAAGCGTTAAATCACTATTGGTCAGACGATGGACCTACAGATCCTATGGGTTACAGTCGATTTATTTTAACATCGTTAACAATTATTTTTTATATGCATGTGAAATTATGTCAAGATAAACGATTCAAACGATTAGAAAAGCATTCTATACATATTCCGAATCTTTTAGAGTTGTTCGAGTTTCTCGTTGTGCCAACTCGAGATGATATTATCCGAGTTCGAACTCTTTACAATTTTTTTTATGAATACAACAACAAGTTATATCCCGATCTTTTAAAAGATATCACATCAAAAGATGCGTTTGGTGTCGATTTCGTCGCACATTCACCATCAATGCAGAACGCATTGCAAAACATTCACGCTCAAGCCCAACAAGACAAAGAAAATAAAATCGAAGAAATAAATGATGCAAGACAAAAATATGAAAGTCTAATGAATTTTGTGAAGAATTTATCATGTAAAGAAACAAATGGTAAATGTAACAGAAACGATTGCCAGCGATGTGCAACTTTAACGGAAGCGAAAAATATCCAAGTTAAAATTTTTGAATGTCCAATTCCAACAGCATTCCACCATGCGATGGCAGTTATTTTTGAATTACAGATGCCAATAGAAATACGTTGCTATAGAGATATTCTTTGGCAATTTATTAATCGATCTAAACCATATTTCGAACAGCAACAGTATGAAATGTATTATTGGTTGAATGTTCCACCACATAGACACAAATTAACTCCGTTCTATACTGGTCCAAGTCAGTGTCGAGTCGAACTAGTATCGTCAAAAAAATCTGTCACACAAACACATTATTCGAAACCACCGTTCATTACATCGAGCCGTATTGAAGATTTCATATTTGAAAATAGCCTTGAAGTTAAAATCTCGCCAACGAAACCAATGGATCTTGAAGATGAACGTTATATATTAACACCTCAACTTGATCATCCCAATTATAAACCATTACAATTTACTATAGGTACGACGAATTTTCTTCAAAATCATGTCATATCGAATCTGTTCGAATGTACACCACGGATGACACATAAACAGTTTATTGAGTTCGGCTCATTTCGATCAGGTCATCGTTTACAATGGTGGAATCTTTTAACCGTATTAGAAATGAATTCTTTGCCTCTTGCTGAAGAAAGTGTTGCAATTTTGATTACACATTCTATATTACAATATGGCCCGGTAATATCAGAATTCGAATTCTTATCGTCTTCTTGGTGTCCAGAATCGCATTTACAGTTAGTCGATAATGTTTTTATCGATGAATTAATTTTAAGATTACATCGAAAATTAGATGATTGTGTATCAAATTGGCAAAATGAATTGGTTTTACTTGTTATTACAATGATTACTATGAGATTATTCACACTGTGTAATTCAACAAGAATCGAGCAAGTTATTAATTTAGTATTGAAATGTCGTCAATTGGGCGAACGATGGATCGATCTAATGTCAAAGAGTATTCAAACAATACCATCATCAACGTTGAACGAAGTCAAAAAACTTCGTACGAAAACAATGCATATAGCCATTGCTTGTGTTTTAACATTTTCAACTCATAACGATCGAATTCATCATTTACTTTCATCGGATGAACATATTGTCTCATTACTAAAAGCAATAATGACAATTAATGATATACGTGTTATCAATAATAATCATTCGAATATGAGTATTTTTATGAAAAATATAATGAGATTTAGTGAACGTACTCTAACTATCATACAGCCAATTGTTGCTGAATATCTGCAAAAAACATCCTATCAAAGTTTAAATACATTTGTTTTCAATTATTGGATAGTTGCGAAAAGAAATGGCTCGATGAATGGACAATGGAAAAAGCGAATAAATGATCTCTATGATGGTTGGTACGATTGTCAATATGAATCAAATAGAATATCAATTGATTGTATTCAAGGAGTATTTCTAATTAATGGCATGACGACAGGATATTTACCGTCAAGTATTACTTCTCATCAACAGTTCATTCGTATATTTGGAAATCATATGTTTGAAGTTCAACTAGCTGATAAACCAATGACTTACATTACTAAGCATACATATCATATTTGTACTCAACCTGTACATTATGAATTCTATTTTAATAATGAAAAGAATATTTTAATTATTAGAGAACGACATGTACAAACGAATGATTTATATCATTTAATTCCTAATTATCATTTTAAAATGGATTTACCAGATATGTTCGTATCAAATTACAGTCATTGGTGCAATTACCGAACTGAAATAATCGAATTTCGGCCTATTCAATTCAATGCAAATGATTTTTTGACAAATATACCGTTTCAATTATTCATGAGAACAGGATATCTACATACAACTGATAAAAATTATCAGCAAACTTTAATTAATCGATTATCACCAATTTTTCAAGTATTGTTTAAACGATATTTTATTCGACTCGATGATGAACCTTATGTATACATGATGGAAAATCGTGTTTCTCAAACGAATCGAACTATTCACATTTATCTGTCTCGTTTAGGAATCGCTTTTCTATACAATACTTCAACGAATATAATCACATCTCGTGAATATCCGAATATGTATATTGACAAATATCAATCGTTTGGAACTTTATTAGGGCTAACATCTGGTCTTCTATTATCACCATTATCGACCCCAAATCATAATCAAATACAGAAGTATCCATATCGAAAATTAATTATACCGTATGGAAAAGTTTGTGGTAAACTTATGCCAAATGCAGATCACCAAACGATTACTATTCATCGGTCATCAACTGTATTTGCTCATCAGTATTTCGTTTTTACTTTGCATGATCGATTGAGAATTGTACAAGCAACAGATTGTCCAACAGGATGGCTTTACTTAGCATTATTACATGCTCTGACATCTCATTCATTACCCGATCAATACACTGGAATGACTGGAATGGATCGTGCATTTCAATTGTTGAATTCAGCTAGTTGTTGGTCCGATGAACCATACGATTCTTTTTGCTTAGATATTTTAACTCAAATTGCTTCTATATCACCTCAAGTCACTTATTATCCCGACCATCTAACTTGTATGGAACAAATTAGTTGGAATGCAAATGGTTTACCTTGTTCTTTGCAACATTTTGGCTATTATTTAATAGTTAAATATTTAATTGGCAATAGTCTAAAGTTAAATTTTATTTATTCACGTTTGCCTTCGATATATCTATCAAACATATTTTATAATAACAAAGTGTACAATGAATTTTTATTGAAAAAACTCTATTGGAATTATCAAGATTCGTACAATAGTCTAGCTCGATTACCTTCAGACATTGAAAATGACATTCGTTCGACGTCGAAATATGAATCGTTCAAGATATGTCCAAAAGATCATTCTTCTATATTTCAATACAAACCTGGTGCTCTTATTGAAAATCTTAGCAAACAAAAGCAATCTATGCTTTTGAAAGATTGTTCACAACACAATTGGTTGCCTTTATCTCAATGGGTGAACACGGACACTCATTTGAATGAAATATGGATTAGTATATTAAAACGAATTCGTGATATTCGAACATCTCAAATAGACAACATTGAAAATGAAATTGAACAAATTGAAATATTAATCGATTTTGTTCATTACCTAAATGATAAAGATCATTTCGAATCATATTACTTCTACGTATTAAAAAGAGCATTATTAACTGTAAAAATGAATTTTTTACAGCCGATTTCGTTTCCTTCATTTCAAACTATTCCAGAAACATTAATAAAACAATCGAAACATAGACGACATACAAATCAAAAAACAAACACAAATGTAAATGGTTGTTTAACATATTCGATAACAAACAAAGTGTTTCACTCATTTTTAAAAACTGTTGAAGATCTTATTTGGTGTACTGATTCAGTTATGTTTCCTGCTAAAGTATCATATAAACCTCAACAATTTCGAATTGAATTATTCACAGATCATTTTCGATTGGAACAATATCATAGCACACAAAACTCAATTGATAGAAATCTGTTAAAAAAAGCACGACAAAAATTCCGTCATCGCTATACGGATTACTTTAAGAAATCGTTCATCTCGATCGAAAATAACATTTCACAGAATCAATTTCCGTACGAGATATTTTCATCGAGCGATAAACATGAGAACGATTTACCTCAAATTACTGATTATTTTCAAAATCGATTAGAAAAAAGTTGGAAAAAGCTATTTGAAACCGAACACAAACAATATGAACATCCAACCATTCAGGAGATTACTGATTATTTACAGATTTTACAAGAAGAATCCATGGAAAGCTGGAATGTACTTGTAAGTTCGATTATGGAATCGAACGAACAATTATTCAACATAGGTCTTTTTCCATCAATTGCACCTTCAACACTTGTTTCCTACTTTCAAGAAGAATCACCATTCGTAGAATTAGATGATGAGCAAAGTATTCTATTCGGTAGTATTCTTGTCAATTGGACGTTAGAACAACATTTAGAACGAGCTTTGCATTGTGCTACTCAAGATCAATGGGAAGATTTTATTCAAGAAATATCGAATAAGCCACACGTAAATTGGGCGCCACCGGAATATGTTTCATGGTTAATTCTCGAATTAGAGATGAATATAACCATTCGAGATATTCAAATCAAGGTTGCACATCATATGATGCAACCAATAAAGCAAGCCGATGATGCATCTGTCAAAAGTATTGTCATGCAAATGAATATGGGCGAAGGAAAAACATCAGTTATTCTACCAATGTTAGCTACTGGACTAGCCTCATCAGATTCATGTTTAGTTCGTATTATTGTACTTAAATCATTGTTTCAAACAAATTATCAATTATTAAGATATCGACTCGCAGGATTATTAAATCGACGTGTTTTTCCATTTGTATGTCATCGTGATTTGAATTTCAATGACGAACAAATCGAACAGATATCCGATCGTTTGAAACAAGCGTTACTTAATTGTGATGTCATATTAACTTCTCCCGAAGATATTCTTTCGTTCGATTTACTTTGTATCGATAAATGTCGACGAAAAGAATTCGATGTCGGCAAGTCAATGTTAATAGTTCAAAATTGGTTAAAACATTGTGTTCGTGATATTTTGGATGAATGCGATGAAATATTACACGTTAAATATCAATTAATCTATACTGTCGGTAATCAACAGCAAATCGACGGAGGTTCACAACGATGGCAAATGATTCAATTCGTACTTCAATTACTGAAAAAATATGCCGCAAAGTTGGCCACCCGTTTTAAAGGTGATGTTTACTACCAACAAGCAACACGAAAGAGTAGCTTTCCAGGAATTCGTTTTCAATCAAATAAACCATATTCATTCTTGTGCAAACAAATAGCCAATGATTGGCTGAACAAAAGATCTTATAGACAGATCGAGAGACAAAAAGTTCTGTCATTTATTTTAAATTCGAAGACATCTAGCGATGACGTGGTTAAATATTTGCCTGAATATGATTTCAAATTACTTCTCATTCTACGTGGTCTCCTGTCGTCTGAAGTTTTGTTAGTAGCTTTGAAGAAACGATATCGTGTTAACTATGGTATCAATATAAATTCATTGTTTAAACGTTTATCAGCTGTACCATTTCGAGCAAAAGATGTTGCCGCCGATCGAACGGAATTCGGTCATCCTGATCTTGTTCTTCTATTAACACAACTTTCATATTATTATTCAGGTTTAAATGATTTTCAATTAATTCAATGTTTTAATAATTTGTATGAAAAAGAAACTGATCCAACATCGATTTACGATCATTGGATTTCGATTGAAGACGATGAACATATACCGACAAATATCAAACACTGGAAAAATATTAATTTCAATGATTATCAACAACGAATCAATGATTTATTTCCAACATTTCGACATAATATGTTAGTGATTGATTATTTTTGCAATAATTTTATATTTCCCTATGAAATCAAACAATTTCCACATAAATTAATTGCATCATCGTGGGATCTATCTTCATCTTTACGATCGCATATCATCACAGGATTTAGTGGTACGAGTGATACAAAACTTCTATTACCTTCACATATTCGACAGTGTGATCTAACCGAATTACGAAAAACCGATGCTCTTGTTGTTCACAATTTATTTCGAACAGAAAATGAAAACTATGAATATTTACCAATGCATTCGACATCAAATGAAATTCTAGAAAAAATAACGAATTATAAAGAAATGATTAATGTTATTTTAGATGTTGGTGCATTGTTCATCGATGGAAATAATCGAGATATTGCTAGGAAATGGTTGAATCTATCGAATAAAAACCTCATTGATTATGTTGTTTATTTCGATTATGATGTAAGTGTTGTTTGTGATCGTCAATATCAACAATATACATTTAAAACATCTCCGGCATGTGAACGATTAGATCGCTGTATTTTTTATCTTGATGAAATTCATACACGAGGAACAGATTTTAAATTTCCAAAAGGATTTCGTGCTGCTGTAACATTAGGCAATCATTTGCCGAAGGATCGTTTTGTTCAAGCATGTATGCGAATGAGAAAATTAGGACATGGTCATTCATTAACATTTTGGAGTTCATATGAAGTTCATCAACAAATTTCAATAGTAAAACAAACAAAGAACATTGAAATTACAATCATTGATATTCTTCATTGGCTGAATGAGAATTCAAAAAATCTAATTTGGGATGGATTATATCATTGGGCAATTCAAAGTCTCAATTATCAACGAAAATTGAATGCATTTCAAAGAATTCATTGGAAAAGTAGTAAACAAATATTGACAGATAAATTGATGACACAACTATCAGACAAATGTATGGAACCAGAAATTATTGATTTAAATTCTATGTATGGTTCGTTACAAAAATCGAAGACAATTGATAAGATCTATTCAAATCGATGTGAACAATCCAATTATGACTTATCAAAAGAAATTCATGAATTTGTTTCAAAAAGATTATCGAAATATGGTGGAACAAAACAACGTCTATCATATTTATTCAATGAAGAACAACAACATGAATTAGAACGAGAACAAGAACTAGAGCAAGAACGAAATATTCAACGGTTTCAATCGGTTAAACCATATGAAAGCAAACTACATGGCGAAATAAAAAACTTATGTCAAATTGGTTCTAATAAAAGACTGAGCAACTTATCAGGTGTATTTAAACCATTGACATACGCTTTTTCTGACACAACATTTGTAGAAGAATGTTGTCCGGAAAGTTGGCTAGGTAATATTTGGGTATCAACAGAATTTCAACGTGTTATCAAAACTCCAGAAGTATCATTAAATCAATTTCTACGACCCCCAAGATGGATTATAGTCTATCAGAATCAACATATTATTTTTATCAATCCACTCGAAGCAAATTGGTTAATGGGCTGTTTGAATTCATTCCATTTTCAGAATAAATCTAACAATTTACCAATAATTACATTACGTTTGTTGCTTCCACGAACTAATCCAATACAATCGATTTTTATCAATACACCAGCTCTAATGATTCCTCGTATCAGTACTACTGCATTCCAAATACCAATTGAATGGCTCATTCAATTATTTGTCTTCAATGGCACATTGTATTTCGAAACTACTAACGAACAAACAGCGTATTGTCAATGGTTAGGATTATATCCAAGACCTCGAACCAAGTCAGAAGAGAAAGCGTTCGAAAATAGTTCGATTGATAACGATAAATCTATTAACAATTCAAATTCATTACTACATTTTACCAAACAATTACTTGAGAATCGTAATAATTCTCATCTGACAGTAGTATCACACGTTGGTAGTATTATTCTTGATTCATTCAAACTTCTCTCATGAAAATCGTTTTTTGTGTGTAAAACTACATACGTACACGTACATGTAATTAAATTATCACTTCTACAAGTTTTTTTAGCCTATGTTCTTTTGAGTATGGCAGTAACTATAACACAACTTTATTCATTCTTAACAAGTATTTATACAAATCTATTCGAAAACTCATTTTCATTTTATTACATTTAAACAATATATTAATTAAAAGAAACAATAAAAAACACAAATCTCATATGTTGTTGAGTAGATAAGTGTCATACTGTAATCAACACAAACGCTGATTCCTTTCGCGTCCAGTCTAATTATCAACCTTCTGATCGATTAGATTCAGTGTTTACATATACCTCAATTCTAAAAAAAATTCGAATAGTATTATGAAAAAGAAAGGCCATTTTATTTTTATAAGGATCTTCATCAACAATAATCAAAGAAAATAATAATCAAAGTTTTGTATGTACAAAGAATTAACAACAGGATATAGCATGTATTTCACAGTATTGCCTTTCGCCAATGACGAAAGTTCTGTTCGTCTAAAAGCTTTCGCAGTATTCAGAAGAGATTTTCGTGAATAAACAAAAGCGCATTTTTCATGATTCTAGAAAGTTTCCTTTATAAGATTGATGAACTATCTAGCATAGTAACGAAGACGCTTAGTATATTGAGTATAGTTTTTGGTGTCGCTCATTTATAATATGATCGAATAAATGTTGAACATGAGGGTATTGAAATCGGTGCTATGGAAGGTGCTTGCAATACAGATCAATCCAGTTGCATTGCACCCTACCTGCAAGTCAGGTTATCAGTACCACATCCCACCTATTTTTCATATCAGGGACTAAATAGAATTCGAATAAATTATAATTGAATACCGATCAGAGATGTAGGATAATATATCAAAAAGCGAGCTATACTATTATAGAAAACTGAGTATGAACTGACTCTTAAGATCTATCAAATGGTAATTATGACGGTTGGTTTTTTTCGTTATTGATGAATATTCACTCGATTTATAATCGAAAGTCATTACTGCGAATTTCGCATTCCCCAGTAAAAAAGACTCTTCTCATTATTTAGCATCATAATTTTCTAATAAAGCAATTTTATTAGACGCTAGTACAGTTTTAATAGTGTCGAACGGAAATTGCTCTCGCGAAATGTTTGTATCAATATTCAGCGTATCAAGCATAAGTACGACTGACTTGCTTGTACAACGACAACATATTCATCTTCAAACAAACTACCTAAATAAAAACAGCGAATTTTGATTTGTTTTCACGAAGCATTAAGAAATGAAGGTCAAGATTTCTCAGTTCAAATTTTCGTTTTGCAATCGATTGAAAATATATTCAATATACGGCGAGTGCGATAGTGCCAATACTTAATAATATATTCGCTCCCATTAATAAATATTGTGGTAATGTAATAACAAGAAATAATTTGACATAAATCGTAAGACATAAATATAAAAGAAATAGAATGGTCAAATAGAGTATAGCATATAAAACAATATGAAGAACATTTCGAGGAGTCGGTTGACCATCAACAGAAGTTTTTACTAGATCATACGTTGGATTTGCACGCATTCGATAAAGTTTATACAGTTCATAGATTTCATTGATGAATATAATAATTAGAAGCGGAAATTCAATAGCAACAACTGTAAATGTAAACGTATTCGAGAATATCATATATGTTGTCTTTTTCAATTTTAAACATGGCTGTTTGTAATCGAATGCGAATAGAATAATCACTGGAAGACTTATGGAACTTTTATAAGTTGTTGCACGTAATATACGAAAGATTTTATTCAAGCAATTTGAATCTGATTTAAATTTATATTCCAAAAATGCTCCAATTAAACTGGTGATCAATGGCAATATTATTGATCCCCAGAAGCAAAGCAAAAATAAATAATGACGTTTATTACGAACTACAAGCCAGTTGATTTCACCGTATTTAAATATTGTTCCGTTTACTGAACAGCTACTTGTTGAATGACCCTGCTTTATAACCATATATGTATCATCACTGACTTTTTGGTAATAATATCTTCCTCTATTAACATATCTATAAAATGATGTCATATCTCGTGAAAATGAAATAATTGTCACAATTATCGATAGAACAGTAAATAATAAACGATAATTAAAATCCATTCTTCTTTTTTTTATTTAATGTGAATATATGAAGATGTGGTTTTATTTAAGATAAACAATAGAATACGAAGAGTGCTATATCTTAATCAACAAGTTTATAATATCTTATTTTATCTTATCAACATTTTAAATGTGAAAAAAAATCACGATTCATCTTATTCTCACCCATTCATTATAAGATATCAACTGTATGAGTACAGCTATCGTCTGAATTGTTCGAAATTCATCTCCGTGTTAGAATTATAGTAGTTATAAATAAAACTAATCCCAAAATACATAAAGCAAAAACATTACCAAAAGCATAAAGCGCTGAATGACAATATAAAACTTTGTCTGAAAAATAATTCAAATTAAATTTGAAAATAATCTAAATAGATTATAATAGTACAGTTTTTCATGGACAATTTTATATACTTTACTTACCAGAAACAACACTATAATAGTACTGATAAGAAATAAAAATAAATATCCAAACTGCATAATTAGAATAAAATCATTTACAGCATAAGGAGTATATCTCTGTCTAATAGAGATTTCAGCGAGCTAAAAGAATAATTTGAATTTTAAATATGTAATTAGCACACAAAATACGAACTGAAAGAAGTACAATAATATCCAAAATTAAAATAAAAACTGCAAAAATCACCAAACTTTTCGGGATAATTGGCTCCGATGGACATTCATTGTAATAGAAAAAACCAAAATAGAAACAGCAAATTGCTAAAGTATTTGGAATAGGAAATATGATAAATAGATCAGGTAAATGTCGACAAATAACTGAGAAATAAGTTTTAGCCATTTTACTATGAAGTTTAATCAAAATAATAAAAAGAACAACAACGTGACTAAATTTAGTGATGATAACGTTTGTTGAGGGTGAGGGTGTATAGTTGAATATCTTTCAAAGGTCTCTGTTTACTTTTTTCCTTTCTTTCTGTCGATAATTATCTTTCAATGATAAAGACGAAAATTGTAAGATGG
>Ga0097678_1002476_pt1 | contig 14623 bp, 8 predicted proteins | sample ThiBiot_500_plan_2_FD_72847 | JGI IMG/M metagenome (GOLD analysis project Ga0097678, IMG submission 72847) | Wastewater bioreactor microbial communities from Cape Town, South Africa - Thiocy_expt_500_plan - 1398105537976 (version 2) (version 2) ...
TAAATATTGCTGCGCAGTATATTTTTGCTCTCTTCTGGGGTCTGCTAAAGTCAATCCATCATGAATGCATACTCGGGCTTCATGCGCTTCAAAATCATCCTTGTCTAAAAAGCAAACATCATTAGTCGCCACTATGGGTAGTTGAAGCTCTTCGGCAAGCTTGATTATTCTTTCATTGTAGATATTTTCATCAGGGCGTCCAGTGCGCTGAATCTCGAGGTAAAAACGTTTAGGAAAAAGAGCATTCCATTGGGTCGCTCTTAACTTTGCTAATTCCCAATCATTTGCGAGTAAGGCTTGACCAATATCCCCAGTATACCCCCCAGAAAGCGCGATTAATCCATCTGCATAGTTTTCAATCCAGGATAATTGCACTCGAGGTTGCCCCTGGTATTGGCCCTCCTGATAAGCTTTTGAAACCAGGCAAGTTAAGTTTCTATAACCCGCGTTATTCATGCACAGCAATACTAGTGAGAAAATACGCTCAGGATGTTCAGGATCATGACAAGGAAGATCGCTCCCAATGATGGGTTTTATTCCGGCATCCACAGCGGCTTTATAAACTTTAACTGCTGCAAATAAATTACAGTAGTCGGTGACAGCGACTGCGGACATCTGACGCGCAGGTAAAGCCTTCATTAAGGGCTTGACCCGGGTTAATCCGTTTACTAAAGAAAATTCCGTATGGACGCGTAAATGGACAAATCGCTGTTGCATAAAGGTTCTTTTTAAAAAAGTTTAGGTGCACTTTACCTAATTTGACGCTAAGAATCCAGCTGCAAAATTGCCCATTAGTATCGGGGATCGAAAGCATCTCGGACTGCATCTGCGAAAATATTCATTGCAAGTACAAGTAAGAACATGAGTGCAAACGCTGCGGTCATCGGCCACCAAACGACAGGGTCTCTTGCCAGCTCCAAACGTGCGCTGTTGATCATATTTCCCCAGCTAATGGTCATAGGTGATACACCCGCCCCTACATAAGATAGTAGCGCCTCAGCCATAACTAAAAAACTGAAGTCCAAAACCAGGGTAATGACGACAATGTGCATCACATTGGGTAGTAAATGTCGCCGTACGATCGTAAACCAGCTTGACCCCAGAGATTTAGCCGCCATCACAAAATCAACCTCACGCAATTTTAGTGCTTCAGCTCGTAGTAATCGACACAAACTTGACCAGCTCGTGACCCCAAGGATAAAGCATAGGGACAAAAGGCGAGCATCCGCGCTTTGCGCTAACGTTGTAAATAATTGCGGATGGTTTGCGATAAATGTTTGTAAGGATAAAACAGAAGCGGTAATCAGTAAGACTCCGGGAATAGAACTTAATGTCGTATAGACATATTGAATCACATCATCTATAAATCCACCAAAATATCCTGCGATGATACCTAATAGAAGCGCAAAAGGAAGCATAAACAGTGTAGTTAATGTACCAATAATCAGGCCTGTTCGCACGCTTTTGACTGTATAAAAAAATATGTCTTGCCCAATTTGGCCCGTGCCTAATATATGCAAACCTCGTGATAAATCAAATGCCAACACCGTAATAAAGGTAAGTGCTCCCAACGTTAACCAGGCACTAAGTAAGGGCGCGTAATGAATTTTTCGGTCATCACGACGTCCCAGATGCCGCCATGCTATCCATACTAAAACTTGCATTAATAATATCAGACTGCTGGCGAGCGTAGCATGCTCGATAGAGTGATTAATTAATCGCCATCTATCGGCTGAATTTTTGATCCAGGGTGCTGGATAAACCAGTAAAGGATAAACTTGCTGCAGGACACCATTTACAGCAACTGTATCGGTAACAAATTGATGTAATGCCAACGGAGCCGAATATGTTTTTTCCTGAAAGGCTCCTAATGGATATAAAAAATGATCAAGAAGCGTATTATTAGGTGCAGCAGTTTTATTATTAATTGTAAGATGAATGGAATCTAGTACACCGATAGTTAAGAAAAAAAGCAGAACAATAAAAGCACTTACAGCGAATGGTCGGCGAAAAATTTTTACTAGACGCCAGCGCACATGCGCTTTACGAAGACTCCATAGAATAAAACCAAAAAAAATGACCAATATGGCCAGAAACAAGGTGTCTGTCCATAAGTACCCAACATCTTCCATCTAAGAGAATCTCACTCGGGGATCGACAATGATGTATGAAAAATCCGTTAAAATTAGCCCAATAATATACAGGATTGAACCTAAAAATACCATGGCTCGCACAATGGCAAAATCTTGTTGTTGAATCGCATCGATGATGTAACTTCCAAGTCCTGGGATACCGAAAAAAGATTCCAAAACCAAACTACCCATAAATAATGAGGGAATGAGTACCACAATGCCGGTAAGGATGGGAAGTAATGTATTTCGCAAAACATGCTTAAAAAGAACCACGCGCTCGGAAAGACCTTTAGCACGGGCAGTTTTTACATAATCCTTAGCCATTTCTTCCAGAAAAAGGGCTCGGTACCATCGTCCACCTGCGCCTAAACTCCCCAAAACAGCCACAGCAATCGGAAGTATGACAAATTTCAAAGCATAAATACCACTATCGTAGCCTGAAATCGGCACGAGCCGCAAAATTTTACCGAATAAAAACTGCCCTCCGATGATATAAAACAAGCTTGAAATCGACATGAGAATAATGCACAGAATGATGCCGCCAACATCCAGATACGAATCACGAAAAAAAGCCATAAGCATGGCAATAAAAATATTCACAATAATTTCAATAAAAAGAATTGGCAGTGCAATAGCCAAACTTGGCCACATGCGAAATTGGATGTCCTCGCTAATGTCGCGACCCGCATCAGAAATACCAAAATCGAAAGTAAAAAGTTTCAACGATTTTTGAAAAAAAAGCGTTTGAGTCCAGGCGCCCATATTCGATTTTTTTTCATTATAAAAGAGGGGCAAATCATAACCGTGCGCCACTTTCCAGTCTTCAATAACTTTTTGCTGTAGATGCTTTTGTCCTAAATGCATACGCGCAATATCATCTGGACTATTCACCATAAAAAAAAGCACAAAAGTTATTAAGTTAATCCCAAACAGTATGGGTACCGCATAAAGCAAGCGTCTTAAAAAATAAAAAATCATGATAAATCGTCCCTCGAAGCAGGCTTATTTTCTTTGCGTCTATAAGAAATCAATACAGGTACCAACAACATGAGCAGGAACAGTAGCAAAGCACCTAAAGGCCATAACAGCGGTTGATTCCATTGGGTTCTTAATTGTGCACGCATGTTTACATCAACAGACACATATTTCAAATTTGCCAGATAAATGGGATTTGCTTTTATCATCGATTTCCACTGATGGGCTAAAGTGAAGTTTTCGGTATGGATGCCCCACACCCATGGCGAATCGCGTAAGACAATCGCTTGCATCTGGTTAATCAATCCTTGACGCAAGTTATCATTCGGACGGTTTTTCATTAAATTGAACAAACGATCAAATTCTGGATTGCGGTAATTCGTCGCATTTTCCCCTCCATATTTCACTTTACCGTTGGCACCATAGAGCTGAAAAAGAAAATTTTCCGGATCAGGATAATCGGCAATCCACCCCCAACTGAAAATTTGGGTGTTACCGGCACGTACTTTCTCCTGGAAGCGATTGTATAAGGTGGCCCGAACATTCAAATCAATCCCTAACTGTGCAAATTGTTTACGCATCCAATCTAATAAGCCTTTTTCTTCCGGGCTGCCTGTAGTTGCAACATCGTAATGCAAAATAAGTGGTTTCCCAGTTTTTGGATCAATCCCTTGAGGATAACCTGCGATGCTGAGTAATTGCTTAGCTTTTGCTAAAGGTTTACGCACCGCTTGCCCTTGAACCCAGTCATAAACGTAAGGATTCATACCGGAAGCACCTTCCTCACGCCCAAAGATTCCAGGTGGTATCGGTCCTTGTGCTGCGATGCCGCGACCATTGGAAAAAATTGCAATGTATTCCTCATAATTAATTGCAATCGATATAGCCTGTCGTAAAGCACGTGCTTTAGCACTGTATCCACCCACAACGGGATCCAGCATATTAAATCCCAGATAATAAACACTGGGTTCCAAGGTTTGTGTGAGGTAGATCTTTTTATGCTTCATCTCAGAAGTCAATGTTACCTCACCTTTATGATTTATCCTTATGGCCTGATCAAAACTGTCGTTTGTAATTGCAGAATCATCATAATAACCCTGTAAAAATTTATTCCAACGCGGAATAGATTCTTTTTCAAGGGTATACACAGCCTTATCGATTAGAGGCAAGCGCTTACCCGCATTTTTTGCGAACTGTTCATGACCGCTTGCACTTGGTGTCGGAAAATACTCCTCTCGATAGTTGGGATTTTTTGTTAAAACCATCCGCTGATTCGGATTATTCTCGGCCAAGGTAAAGGGTCCCGTGCCGACTGGATACCAACTTAGGGTGAGATTTCTATCACTAAATCCTGGTTGATTATAAAAACAATCAACCTCCCAAGGAAGTGGGGAAAAAAAAGGCATTGCCAGCCAAAATAAAAACTGGCTATAAGGTTTTTTGAGCGTAATTTCAAAGTGATAATCATCCAATTTCCGGATGCCCTTAATAGGATACTCACGCAAATCAATATAGCCGGATTTCCTAGGAAGTAACGCACCGTACTCTTTAAAACCTAAAATATAATCACTCATAAGGCCATATATGGGTGAACTCAGTAAAGGATTCGCCAAGCGCTTGATTTGATAGATATAGTCATCACTAACAAGCTCGCGAGTGCCAGTGTGTTTAAAGTCAGACAAGCGTCTGACTCCATGATCTTCAATGTAACCATCGGGTAGATTTAAATAGCGATAATCACCTGATGCTGCGTGAGCAAAAGCTGGATGAGGTTGATAGTAAATCCCCGGACGAATACTAATCGTATAAATTGAATAGGCATCATCGCGTGCATCCACCAGGGGCTCACCCTGTGCATTGGTATAGCGAATCGTCGGAATTTTTTCTGCAGTTACCGGAATCAACTGGTAAGGACGTTGATAGTAATCATAACCCAGCAGGGGTTCATAGATTTGCGCCAGGAATTGATATTCATTTGCTGAGTAGGATAAAGCCGGATCTAATGTCTTAGGCTGCTCTGTAAATGAAGCATAATAGATGTTTTTAAGACGATCTTGTCGCGGATAGGGGTCATTAAATACCCAGGCAGCAAGTGAATTTGTTTGCATGAGTAGAAATAAACAAAATAAAAACCTCATCCCTGACATGAAGACCCTCTTACACGATTAACATCTCAAGAAATTGCTCTTCAGTCAGCACCGGCACCCCTAATTCCAGCGCCCTATCAAGTTTTGAGCCTGCTTCTGTGCCCGCAAGAACAAAATGAGTTTTTACCGAAACACTGCCACTGACCTTCGCACCTAAAGCTAAAAGTTTTGCTTTTGCGTCTTCACGACTCATAGAACTTAAAGTTCCCGTTAAGACCACCGTTTTACCAAAAAATGGATTGTGTTCGTTAACCACTTTTTTCACATGTTTTGGCCAATGAACACCTAAATGAAGCAACTGCTTAATGATTTCCAAATTATGTTCTTGTGCAAAAAAATGCACAACATTAGCAGCGGCAACTGGGCCGATATCGCTCAGAGTCATGAGTTCCTCAAAGGTTGCCTTTTCAATAGCCTCAATATCACCAAAATAATCTGCCAGAACCCTTGCTCCTGCTTCACCGATTTCGCGAATACCCAAAGCATAAAGGAAACGATTAAAGGTGGTTTTTTTACTTTGCTCAAGCGATTGCAACAAATTTTGTGCAGATTTCGTCCCCATTCGCGGTAACGCACTCAGCACATCAATATTGAGAGTATATAAATCGGGCAGATGACGAACCAAACCCTCGTCAACGAGTTGCTCAATCAACATCGCCCCCAGGCCATCTATATACATGGCTTTACGGGAAGCAAAATGCCACATCATGCGCTTTAACTGAGCTTTGCAGAATAATCCCCCAATGCAACGCGCCACCGCCTCACCTGGTTCACGGACAACTTCGGAGTTACACACAGGACAGGTTGCAGGTAGTTTAATTTCCAAAGTATCGCTTGGTCGCTGGTCTTTTACTACTGAAACTACTTCAGGTATCACATCGCCTGCACGCCGAATAATCACCACATCATGAATACGAATATCCTTACGTTGGATCTCGTCCATATTATGAAGAGTTGCATTACTTACCGTCACCCCTCCGACAAGTACAGGGACAAGGCGTGCTACAGGCGTAAGCGCTCCGGTACGTCCTACCTGGAAGTCTACTGCGACCAATTGAGTGAGCTCTTCCAAAGCAGGGAATTTATGCGCACAGGCAAAACGCGGTGCTCGTGAGACAAAACCTAACTCACGTTGCAAATGAATATCATCAACTTTATAAACAACCCCATCAATCTCAAATGGAAGACTGTCTCTTTTTTCCATGAGTTCTTCATAATAAGCGACACAACCGTTGTAGCCTGTTTTACGCTGCGTTAAATCGGAAACACGAAAACCAAATTTCTTTAACAACTGCAACTGCTCATGATGGGTTGAGGGTAGCGGGTAGCCTTCACAAGCACCAATGCCATAACAATAGATTTCTAACGGGCGACTTGCGGTAATTGCAGGATTTAACTGCCGTAAACTTCCGGCAGCTGCATTGCGAGGGTTAGCAAAAACCTTTTCCCCCTGGGCAATCGCCTTTTGGTTGTAGGATTTAAAGCCCGCTTTAGGCATATAAACTTCACCCCGGATCTCAATCAGAGCGGGGGGATTGATGGTATTTAATTTTAATGGTATCGAATTTATCGTTTTAATATTTGCGGTAATATTCTCACCGGTGGTCCCATCACCGCGAGTTGCAGCGGTAGTCAATATCCCTTGCTCATAAGTTAAATTGACGGCCAAACCATCCAGTTTTGGTTCGCACACAAAAGCAAGTTGTTGGTCGCCTAACTCCAGTTTCTCGGTTACCCGCTTCATAAAGGCTTGCAACTCATCTAAAGTAAAGACATTGCCTAAAGAAAGCATGGCTTGACGATGAACCGCAGGAGTAAAGGCATCAATCGCTGTGCCACTCACGCGTTGAGTCGGAGAATCCGCTGTAATTAAACCTGGGTGCTCCTCCTCCAAATCGCGGAGCTGGCGAAAACAACGATCATATTCTGCATCAGGAACTAAAGGCTGGTCTTGTACGTAATAATGATAGTCATATAGGCGTATTTTCTCACGTAATTCTTCAATCTGTTGTGCAATATCCTGACTCATTCACCTTATCCAAAAAGCCTTTATAGAAACAATAGTTTATCATTAAAAATTATGATATAGATACTGCTCAACTCAAGAAGAGGCGCGAATAAATGGAATTTAGACGTATCCTTACAGGGCTTGTGCTCCTGTTCTTTTCCTCATACACCTTTGCTACAAATCCAGGCATTGCCTTTGTTCATGGAACCAAAGATCACCGTGATGATGCGTACGGAATTTATTGGAAAATTGATTTTATAGACAGTGTCGCACAGGGCTTGGCTCATCCTGAAAACGTATTGGTTACTCATTGTGATTTTAGTCAATACATGTGGGACTCGGTAGCAGGTGATTGTACTGCGGCACAACTTATTGAATTTATAGATGAAAAAAAAATCACCTCACTTATTGTTTACACTCACTCAAATGGGGGAAATGTAATGCGTTGGATTTTATCAAATCCAACCTACAATGCCGATTATTTGCGTCTGCAAAATATAATCACCCAGGTTATAGCTTTAGCACCATCAAGTGCAGGAACGTCATTAGCAGATTTAGCTTTAAGTGATAATGTGATAAGCTCCAATCTTTCCTGGCTTCTCGGTTATCAAGGAAATGCGATAAAGCAACAACGTGTAACGGATATGCAGATTTATAATCAAGAATTATTGTTTGGCACCCAGGGACGACCCTCTTTACCTGTGCGGTTTCGTTCAATTATCGGAACTGATGTTGTCGCCTCTCCCTTCAATTCTGAAAGTTATTGTAATGGTTATATCCTCAATAGTGGTTTAAAACTTACAAAACTCTATCTCGACTCCTGTGCTGATGGCTTTTTAAACTGTTCATCTCAGGGCGCTGCTGGAGAAATCTGGTTTCAAGATAAAGAGCTTTTAGCCAATAAAACCCTAAGTCATAACCAGAGTAGACATTCTTGTAATGGCTTGGAGCAAATTCTAGCTGGTATTTTACGTGATCCTGAGGTGGCTTCATGAGCAAACTACTTATCCTTATTCTTTCGCTAACCTGCTGGATGCAATCATACGCATATCCCCTGCCTCAGCAAAAAATCAAATCGTATTTATGTGACCAGTGTACTTATTTATCCCATGAGCCCTTACAAGCACATTGGACCATCTCCGAAAATCCTCTCGTTTCTTCATTAAGCCTCGGAGAGAAAAGCTATAGTTACAATCAGATGGTCACGGGGAAGCAGTTGAAACAAGGGGTTATCGTTTCTACACGCGCACCGGGTGCCGTAATTCGTATCTCTGCACTGGATAGTCGCAGCACGCCCCCTCTTCAGCTTATGACCCCGACCCAAAAAAAGATGTCCTTACCACAAGCCGCCTCTGTATACGGAGAAAATGAGGCATTAGAGAGCACACCGCTGTCCGGCTCGGGTTTGCATACGTGGCTACAGCTTAAGCCAGAACTGGGTTTTGGAAAATTTATACTCAAAACGCAAAATGCTTCTGCCCAGAATAATCAGAATTATTTGCTTCATGTGTTTGACAAATTTTCGCTCATGTTTCTTAAAGTAGCTCCTGAATCATTAAACTATCACTATGGCGATGAGTTTCGTGCCCACATCACGTTACAAGATAACGATACGAGTTATGAGCTCCAGGATATTAATGCATTCATCACAGGTGCAGAGGGTGAACCGATACCTCTGGTTTTACGTAAGGTAAAACGCAATCAGTTTGTCGGCACGACCTTATTAACTACCGATATGAATCCCCAAGGAGAAAATTGGCACGTGACGGCGGAGGTTTTCAGTGAGCAAGACGACATCATCGTCCGCCGTACCGCGCGCGCTGCATTTTCATATTCAATTCCCTCAGCGAGCCTTATCAATCTTAAAAAAATCTCTTCTAAACCATTAACTTTTTCCGCCCTTGTCGAAGTAGCCACTGCCAGTCGTTACGTATTGCAAAGTGTTTTATTCGAGCAGGCAATTAATGGTGATCAAAAACCTTTGGAGACAACTCAAAGTGCACGCTGGCTTACACCCGGGAAGCATCTGGTGCAATTTACTTTTGACAATCATCAAAATTTAAATGAGGATAGCCTCGCCGTTGGGTACTTGCGTTTAACAGATTACGGTCAATACAAGACTGTTTATCAATATGATGTGCCTATTAAACTAAACCAACTTATGGATTGATGTATGGATGTATATTCGTTAATAAGTAGACCTGAAACCTTAATGATTGCGTTAGGGATTAATTTTTTTATCGGTCTACTCATTGTATTTAAATTAGGTAAAACCAAAGCGATGATGATGCACGGGGTGCAACAAATCGGTGAGTCCTCACAGGAACAGTTACATCAGTTACAGTTGAATTTAAATGATAAAATAAGTCAGAGCCAATTGTTAACACAACAACTGATTCATGATACGGTTCATAAACAGATGATTGATGTGCGTGAGCAAATTAATCATAGTTTTAAACAGCATGCATCCTCATTAACCTCTCATTTACAATTACTCACAGAAGAAATCCGTACCCACTTGCATCAACTGACCCTGCAAGTAAACAATAAGCTTTCTGAAGGCTTTGAAAAGACTTCCACTACCTTTCTTGACGTCGTGAAGCGCTTAACCATTATTGATGAGGCTCAGAAAAAAATTACTGAACTCTCCAGTCATGTAGTGAGTCTGCAAGATGTTTTGGTCGATAAACGCGCGCGCGGGGCTTTTGGTGAAGTGCAACTGTCAACATTAATCGGCAATATGATTCCTTCCACACACTACCAAATGCAATACACGCTCAGTAATCAAAAACGTGCCGATTGCGTGCTGTTTCTTCCTGAGCCTACAGGAAATATTGCAATCGATGCCAAGTTTCCTTTAGAAACTTATCAACGGTTGCACCACCCGGATACTTCACCCATGGAAAAGAAAGCACTCCAGCAGCAATTTCGTATGGATATACAAAAGCACATTAAAGATATCGCTGAAAAATACATCGTTGCAAATGAAACAACGGATGGGGCACTTATGTTTATCCCTGCGGAATCCATTTTTGCCGAGATTCATGCCCACCATCCAGAATTAATCAGCTTATCTCAGCGTTGTAAAGTATGGTTAGTTTCTCCAAGCACTTTGATGGCTGTACTGACCACCGCACGTGCGGTGTTAAAAGATGATGCCACACGTAAACAAATTCATATTATCCAGAAACACCTACACGCTTTAGCTGATGATTTTCAACGTTTTGAAAAACGCATGGATAAGTTATCTCGCCACATCGAGCAGGCGCATCAGGATGTTGATGAGGTCAATACCTCCGCAAAAAAAATCACTGCCCGCTTTCAAAAAATTGAATCCGTTGAGCTACAAAACCAAGAAGTGGGACTACTTGAAGAGGTATCTGTTTAACTTTTTAATGATATGTTCGGGTGATGGGATCATAAAATTGATTAATAAATATTCATATTGGCGATTTTTCCATATCTTGGAGCTCCCTCGTTGCTCTCGGCATAACGGGTAATTTTTAGGAGAGGTGCATAATTGGGTTAGCGAGCGAGTCATCCTGAGCCATGCGAAGGATCCCCTGCAAGGCAGCAATAGGCGTCTATTACTCCTAAGTAACACGATTTATATCAATCATCGCTCAAGACTCTGTCACAGATAGAAAATCCTTAGCTATCCCAAGAAAGACCGCCATGGGAGGTAAAGTTGCTCTTCATCATCAATGAATTAGCCAAAGCCCCCGAACAAAGAGTATAATCACCTTTTTATTTTTGCATCCTGCTACATCATGAATACTCTGCTTTATCAATCGATTCATCAAAAACAAATTTGGGGCAATTTAAAAGGAAGCAGCTTACCCCTTGCTTTAGCAGAACTGTGTGAGAATACATCGGGCATTAAATTACTTATCGCTCAGGATAGCCTAAGTGCTAACCAGCTATATGATGAACTAATCTTTTTTCTTAACGCCAAAACCACCAAACAGGAAATTCTGTTTTTTCCTGACTGGGAAACGTTACCTTACGACCAATTTTCTCCGCACCAGGATTTAATCTCCGAAAGACTCAATACCCTAAGCCGCATGCAACAAGTCAGTGATGCAATTATTATTGCCGCCGCCAGTACTTTAATGCATCGCCTGTGCCCTCCTACGTTTCTAAACCAATTTGCTTTAATGCTTAAGGTAGGTCAAAAATTAGATTTGGAAGCATTCCGCAATCAATTACAGCAAGCGGGTTATCACCATACAAATAAAGTACTGGAACATGGTGAATTTGCGCTGAGAGGATCAATAATCGATGTGTACCCTATGGGCTCGCCTCGCCCTTTTCGTATCGAGCTTTTTGATGATGAAATTGATAGTTTGCGGCAATTTGACACAGAAACGCAACGCACGATCGATAAGATTTCTGAAATTAATGTCTTGCCAGCACGCGAATTTCCCCTAAATGAACAAAGTCAGCTGCTTTTTCGTCGCACCTTTCGCGAAATGTTTCCGGGCAATCCAAGCCAATGCCCCATTTACGAAGCCATTAGTGAAGGCCAATATCCAGCAGGGATTGAATATTATCTACCTTTATTTTTCGAAAACACGGTTAGCCTATTTGACTATTTACCCGAAAACGCAACGGTGTGTCTCATCGAACAAATACAAGAACATGCTGAAAAATTTTGGTTCGAAGCAAAGGAACGATATGAACAACGCCGCTATGATATCAGCCGCCCCATACTTGCTCCTGAATTATGCTTCTTAAATCCGATAGAATTATTGACACGAACAAATCAATACCAACAATTGCGACTCTATGCCGAGCCCTCATCCCGCAAAGGAGAGGTCGTCAATTTCAATATTGTTGCAGCGCCGCCGCTCCCCATTGATCGGAAAACCCAAGAACCATTATGCGCATTACGCAATTATTGCGCAGATAACTCCCGCCGCTATCTTCTGGTCGCGGAGAGCGCGGGGCGTCGTGAAGTGTTGCTGGACTTATTAAAACCAAGCAGCATCCTTCCTAAAAATCAACCTGGATGGCAAGAATTCATTGCCGATGACGCACCCATCAACATTACTGTAGGATCACTAACTCAAGGTTGTGAATTAGTAGACCAAAATTTAGTCATCATTGTTGAATCCCAGCTATTTGGTGATCAAAGCACCCCCCAGCGTCGTGCTGCACAAAAAAGTGTTGACCCGGACTTAATTATTCGCGATATGGCAGAATTACGCCTTGGTTCCCCTGTGGTGCACTTACAATTTGGAGTAGGACGTTACCAAGGTCTACAGCATATTGAAAGCAATGGAATGGTAAGTGAATTTTTAGTACTCACTTATGCAGGTGAAGATAAAATTTATGTCCCGGTGACCTCTTTGCATATGATCAGTCGCTACACGGGCATGGATAGTGACCATGCCCCTTTGCATAAGCTCGGTTCGGATCAATGGCAGAAAGAAAAGAAAAAAGCTGCAGAAAAAATTCACGATGTGGCAATCGAATTATTGGATATTTACGCCAAGCGCGAGGCGCAGCCAGGATATCAATATGAACTGAATCAAAGCGAATACGCACGCTTTGCAAGTGCATTCCCCTTTACCGAAACACCCGATCAACTACAAGCAATCAATCAAATTATTCAGGATATGGAATCTTCACGTCCAATGGATCGGCTAATCTGTGGCGATGTAGGATTTGGAAAAACTGAGGTAGCCATGCGAGCTGCATTCGTAGCGGTGCAAAATAATAAGCAGGTTTGTGTTCTTGCGCCGACAACTTTACTTGCTGGTCAGCATTTTGAATCGTTTCGTGATCGATTTGCTGACTTTGCAATTAATATTGATCTCCTTTCTCGTTTTCGTTCCGCTAAAGAAACCACCCAAATTCTTGGTGCCTTACAGTCAGGAAAAATTGACATCATTATTGGAACCCATAAATTATTTCAAAGTAACATTGCCTTTAAAAACCTAGGCTTATTGATTATTGATGAAGAGCATCGTTTTGGGGTGAAACAAAAAGAACATATTAAGGCCCTGCGCACTCACGTAGATATCCTGTCGATGACCGCAACACCTATTCCGCGCACACTGAATATGGCAATGGCCGGAATTCGCGATATTTCGCTGATGACCACCCCTCCTGCAAAACGTCTGGCAATTAAAACCTTTTGGCAGGAAAAGAAAGATGCCACAATCCGTGAAGCGCTTTTACGTGAGATTCTACGGGGCGGACAGGTATTTTTTTTACATAATAATGTCGAAACCATCGAGCATGTCTGCCAAGATCTTCAGACATTAGTACCCGAAGCAAAAGTTCGCAGTGCGCATGGTCAAATGCGCGAACGGGAACTTGAACGCGTCATGACTGACTTCTATCATCATCGATTTAATGTATTGGTTTGTACAACAATTATAGAAACAGGTATTGATATCCCCACTGCAAATACCATTATTATCGATCGCGCCGATAAATTTGGCCTAGCTCAGCTGCACCAACTTCGTGGCCGCGTTGGTCGATCGCACCATCAAGCCTATGCCTACCTACTTACACCGAATGAAAAAAGCCTGACCCGTGATGCGATTAAACGCTTGGAAGCTATTGTTTCACTCGAAGATTTAGGTGCTGGATTTACCCTGGCGACTCATGATATGGAAATTCGTGGTGCCGGAGAGCTACTAGGTGAAGAGCAAAGTGGAAACATGCATGCCATTGGCTTTAGTTTATTTATGGAGATGCTTGACCGAGCGGTTTCGGATCTTAAGGAAGGAAAAATACCTGAATTATCCGCACCACTTCATCAAGGACCCGAAATTGATTTGCGAATCAGTGCCATTATTCCAGATGAGTATATCGGTGACATTCACAATCGCCTCATCATGTACAAACGCATCTCTAACGCGAAAGAAAAACAACAATTGCATGAATTACAAGTTGAAATGATTGACCGTTTTGGTTTGCTTCCGCCACAAGTTAAACATCTATTGCTGATTACCGAATTGAAATTAAAGGCCCAACAAATGGGAATACTAAAAATAAGCGCCGGTACCCAACAAGGCAAAATTGATTTCAGTGAAAAGCCAAATATTGACCCCGCAGCCCTTATTCGCCTTATTCAAGTCCATGCTAAACGCTACCAGATGGAAGGACCACAACGGTTACGCTTTAATCTGGAAGCTACCTCAGCTGAAGAGCGTATTTTTGAAGTGAGTAGCTTATTAGATAAATTGACGATTGGAGCAAGTATCTAATAAGGTTAACGACGCTGTGCCTATGCACAGCATCCATGGAAGCTTAAGGGACAATATTTTCATAACGATACAAAGGTACCTGTAATAAAAATTCACTTGCGTTATGTTTAACTACATCTTCTAAATTATGACTTTGCG
>Ga0097678_1002477_pt1 | contig 14610 bp, 10 predicted proteins | sample ThiBiot_500_plan_2_FD_72847 | JGI IMG/M metagenome (GOLD analysis project Ga0097678, IMG submission 72847) | Wastewater bioreactor microbial communities from Cape Town, South Africa - Thiocy_expt_500_plan - 1398105537976 (version 2) (version 2) ...
GGATCATGCCGGCGCCGAGGAAGCCCTGTACCGCGCGCCACAGGATCATCTGATCGATCGATGAGGTGAGACCGCACAGGAAGCTTGCAACCGTGAATCCGCCGGCCGACAGCGCGAACAGAATGCGGGTGCCGAACGCGCGCGACAGGAATCCCGACAGCGGAATCGCGATCACCTCCGCGATCAGATAGGAGGTCTGCACCCACGACACTTCGTTGGAGGATGCCGAGAGGCCGGCTTGAATCTCAGCGAGCGAGGCCGAGACGATCTGGATGTCGAGGATCGACATGAACATGCCGAACACCATGATGACGAACGCCACCATCCGGCGCGGATCGATCCGCTCCGACGCTTCCGGCACCGCGCGCGAGGCGCCGCCGCCCTGCTCCATTGTGGTGCTCGCCATGGTCGATCCTCAGAGTCCGATCGAAAACAAGCTCGGCAAGTCAGCCTGTTGAAACATCGTCATGCCCGCGCATCGCCTTTTGTTACCGTCATTGCGAGGAGCGAAGCGACGAAGCAATCCGGTCCTGAACTCAGGCCCTCATCCTGAGGAGCGGCGATTTCGCCGCGTCTCGAAGGATGAGGCCACCTCACAAGCGCGCTCACGCGCGTCTTTGAGACCTCATGGTTCGAGACGTCGCTTTGCTCCTCCTCACCATGAGGAGTCCGAACCCTCACTTGATCGTGCCGGCCTGCGCGCCGCTCGGCGGCTTGGTGTTGACGCTGACCACGACCGACATGCCGGCGCGCAGCAGGTTCTCACGCGCCACGTCGCGCGGAATGCTGATCCGCACCGGCAGGCGCTGCACGATCTTGGTGAAATTGCCCGTCGCGTTGTCCGGCGGCAGCAGCGTGAACACCGAACCGGCGGCCGGCGCGACGCTCTGCACCGTGCCGGTGATCTTGCGGCGGCTGTAGGCATCGACCGAGATGTCGACCTTCTGTCCCGGCCGCAGGCGGGCGAGCTGGGTCTCCTTGAAATTCGCGTCGATATAGACATCGTCGAGCGGCACCAGATTGGCGAGCCGCTGGCCGGGCTGGATGTAGTCGCCGGAATTGACCATGCGGTTGGAGAACACGCCTTCGACCGGCGCGCGGATGGTGGTGAACGACAGATCGCGCTCGGCCTTCTCCAGCGCCGTCTTGAGTTCGGCAAGCTGGCCCTCGGCCTCGACCTTCTGCGCCTTGATCACGTCGATCTGCGCCTGCGCCGCCGCGAGCGTCGCCTGCGCGCCCTGAAGGGTCGCCACCGCCTGATCGCGCGCCGCCTTGGAGGTGTCGTACACCGCCTTGGAGGCGAAGCCCTTGTCGTTCAGGGTCTGCTGGCGCTGGAAGTCGGCCTCGGTGCGCTGGATCGCGGCATTGGCGGAATCGATCTGCGCCCTGGCCTGCTCCACCGCACTCTGCTGCGCCACGACCTGCTGGCCGATCCGCGCGATGGTCGCCTCCTGCGTGCCGATCTTGGCGCGGGCATTGTCCACCGCGATCCGGTAATCGCCGTCGTCGATCTTGAACAACAGATCGCCGGCCTTCACCTGCACGTTGTCGCCGACCGCGATCTTGGCGATGTAGCCCGCCACCTTGGCGCCGACCGTGGTGTTGTTGGCGCGGATATAGGCGTCGTCGGTGCTGACCATGAAGCGGCCGACCGTCACATAATGATAGCCGAAATAGACCGCCGCGAGCGCGACCAGCGCGCCGAGGCCCATCAGCAGCTTGCGCTTGCGGCCATTGGCCGGCGCCTTCTCCGCGGCGGCCTCCGAGCCGGCCGGCGGGGCATCGCCGGCGGGAACCTCGGCCTGGCGGCGGGCGGCGGGGTCTTCGGTCTCGAAATCCTGGACGGAATCATCCTGTACGGAGTCGCGCGCGGCGGCGCCGGGTTCCTGCCCGGGCGGGCCGCGATCCGGCCGGACAAGCCGGGCGATCCGATTGCGTGCTGAGCTGGCCATCTGTCGTGGTTTCCTTACTCATCCGAGGCGGCGTGGCGCCTGAAGGCGGCCGGCGTCCTGAACCTGCGACATTCTCTACCATTGACCGAACGGTTCGGTCAATATATTTAGGAATGACCGCTGAAAATGCTACCCCCTCCCGAGAAAGGGATTAGGGTTCCAGTTGCAGGAAGCTTTCCATATGAACGCCGCCCCCAACCTTCAGGTTCAGAGCCGGGATGATGACAGCGCCAAGCGCCGCCAGATTCTCGAGGGGGCCCGCCGCGTGTTCATGGATCTCGGCTTCGACGGCGCCAGCATGGGCGAGATCGCCCGCGCCGCCGGCGTCTCCAAGGGCACGCTCTACGTCTATTTCACCGACAAGAACGCGCTGTTCGAGGCGATCGTCGAGAAGGAATGCCATGACCACGGCATCACCGCGCTCGACATCGAATCGAAGGATGCCGGCAGCGCGCTGCGCCAGCTCGGTCAGGCCTATATGGAAGTGCTGTGCCGGCCCGAGGGCGGCTCCGCCGTCCGCACCGTGATGGCGATCGCCGAACGCATGCCCGATCTCGGCCGGCAGTATTACGGCAATGTGCCGGCGACCTGGTTCGGCAAGCTCGCCGACTATCTGCGCACCCAGGTGAAAGCCGGACATCTGGTCATCGAGAATTGCGACCTCGCCGCCGCACAGTTCATGCTGGCCTGTCAGGCCACGCTGTTCCTGCCCTTCATCTTCCAGGTGCGGCCGCCGCCGTCGAGCGAGCAGATCGCCACCGTGGTGGACAGCGCCACGCGCATGTTCCTCGCCGCCTATCGGCCGCCGGGGAAGTAGCGACTCAACCAGTTCAAATCCTCATCCTTCGAGACGCGCGCAAGAGCGCGCTCCTCAGGATGAGGCCTGTGCCATGTGATGACGCGCCATGGCGCCGTCTCGAACCATGAGGCCGCAGGGAAGTAACCGCTGGTCGTCCCGGCGCAGGCCGGGACCCATAACCCCTGCGGATGCTTGTGAAACGACAAGCCGGCGTCTTCATCGCAACGCCGGCGGCAATGGATCCCGGCCTGCGCCGGGACGACCACAAAACTCGAAATCAGTTGCGGTCGCGAATGTGCGACTCGTCCTCGATGCCGTCGTCATCGGCCGCGGCCCTGGCCTTGGCGCTCAGGGTGCGGCGGCCGCCGAGCGAGACCGAGCCGGTGACGCCGGGATCGCGCATGTCGCGCCCGGCATAGCCGCGCTGCCGCATCGCGCGCGCGGCGACCTCCTCGCCCGACATCGCCGCCGGCTTGCAGATGATGCGGCCGCTGGCGCGGCGCATCAGGTCCACGTGGATATGGTTGTAGTGATAGATATTGGCGCCGGGCGCGAGCACGGTGGTGAACTCGCGGCAGGCGCCAGCTTCGACATCGCGCAGGAAGCCCTGCTCTTCCGGCAATCCCTTCCAGCCGTCCTGCACCGAAATGCGCCGGCCGTCGGACAGCGTGAAGGCGGCGATGTCGAGCGCGTTGCCGAACGCATGCTCGGAAATATGCGCGTTCGGATTGCCGTTCATGCCGCGGCAGGAATAGGCGGAAATCTGCTTGATCTCGACCACGCGCGCGCCGAACCAGCGCACGGCGGCGGGCTGCACGCTTTCGTTGATCCAGCGATCGAGCACCGAGACGATCGGGCACGCCAGCGTCGCGGCGGGCTTCAGCGCGACCGGGCCGACCGCATTCACCGGATTGCCGGGTCCGAGCCGCGGCTGCGAATAAGACGGCTGCGCCGGATAAGAGGGCTGCGCGGGATACGGCGCGCGTTGCGGCGCTGCGTTCGGATAGCGCGGCGCGGGTTCGTCGATCGCGGCGGCGTCCATATCATCGGACGGCGCGACGCCGGGCGCGTTCAGCGATGTCGGCGCGGCCGATGGCGGGCGATAGCCCGGCTGCTGGTAACCCGGCTGTTGATAGGATGGCTGTTGATAGGACGGTTGCGAGACCGGCCAGCGCGGCTGGCCGGCGCCGACGCTGCCCGGCGGCCGCAGATCGTCGGCATAGCCGAGCGAACTGTTGGCCTCGCCGAACGCCGCGACCTTGAGCGGGAATTCCGCCCCGCACACGCCCGGTCCGGAGATCGGATTGATCCGCACCAGGTCCTGCGTCTCTTTCACCGCACCCGATTTCAGGCATGCGGCTTCCGCCTCGGCGCGCCAGGGTTCGCGTTCAGCCTGGAAAAAACCACGGCCGCAACCCGCCAGCGAGACGAGGACAAGGGAGCCGACAAGATACAAACGAACTCCGCGCGTCATTGGCGCAGGTTCGGCGAATAAACTTAAGGACTTATCAACGCGTTGTTTTTCAGAGATTTTTAACCATGCCGCAGCGCCGCGATCCACAGGCCGGCCGATAGAGCAGCGGGCCTGACCTTTTTCCGCCGGAAACCGCTTGCTAGCCTTGCGCGTTGCACCCACCAGCGACGCGAACCTGGGAGCCTGCCATGACTTTCGGTAGCAGTCTGAGTGTCGTGACGGCCTATGTCAGCATGGCCCTTGTCGGGGCGATCGTGCTGGGCCTGCTGTAAACCCTTCCGCCGTCAAATCCTGTTGCAAAAATCCGGCGTGTCCCGGCGCATCGGCTATGCCCGGGCGCATTTTCATTTAAGCTGACCTGTGGGACGCTCTCATCGCGAGGGCGAAGGCGGGGCGAGACCGGGGCGTGACGCGCAAGGTATGGCTATCGGCCATCGGTCTGATGTGCGGCGTGCTGCTCGGCAGCGCCGAGGGCCGCGCGCAGACGCAGGACAATGCCGTCCAGCCGCCCGCGCAGATGAGTCCGGTGCAAGCGGACGCTCCACCGACGGACCCCGCGCAGGCAGGCGCCGCGCAACCCGATTCCACGCCAGCAAACTCGACGATGCTGCCGGCCGCCGGCGAGCCGATCGGCAATGTCGCCACCGTGAGCGGCAGCGCCACGCTGTCGCGCTTCGGCAATTCCACCACGCTGAAAGTAGACGACGACATCTATCTCGGCGACACGTTGCAGACCGGCGCGGACGGCGCGCTCGGCATCACCTTCAACGACGCGACCACGTTCAACCTCAGCGCCAATTCCAACATCGTGGTCGACAACTTCGTCTATGAGGACGGCGGCAAGAAAAACTCCGCGCTGTTCAATGTCGCGCGCGGCACCGTCGCCTTCGTCGCCAGCGCGGTGGCCAAGACCGGCGACATGAAAATCACCACGCCGACCGCGACGCTCGGCATTCGCGGCACCACCGGCGTGATCGAGGTGCCGGACAACGCCGCGCCGGGCGGCAACGATGTCGCGATCAAGCTTTATCCGGATCAGGACGGCCGCGTCGGCCGCATCGAGGTGCACGGCCGCGACGGCGCGCGGCTCGGCCTATTGTCGCAGGCGGCGAGCGGCTTCGCCGTTCGCGCCGCAATGGGCGGGCGCTTCATCGCCGCGCCGTTGCAGATTTCCGCGCAGCAGGCGATGCGCGATCGCGGCTTCGTGCGGCAATTGCATGCCTCGCAGGGCATCGGCCGCCAGATCGTGACGCGGCAGCGCGAATTGCGGCAGCAGAACTTCTCGCGGCAGCCCGGCATGCAGCAACGCCCCGGCCTACAGCAGCGCCAGCCCAACATGCAGCGGCAACCGGGACAACCGAACATGCAGCGTCCCGGTCAGCAGCAGCCGAACATGCAGCGTCAGCCGGGCCAGCCGCGTCAACCCAACATGCGCCAGCCGGGACAGCCGACAACGCCGGGCAACATGCGTCCGGGCGCAACGCAGCCGCCGGGCACGACGCGGCCATCGGGCACGACGCGCCCCGGCGCGATGCCATCGCACGGCGCGCGGACACCGGGAGGGATGCAGCCCGGCACACGACTGCCCGGCGGAATTCAACAACCCGGCACCAGACCATCCGGCGCAATGCATTTGCCAAACACAAGAACGCCCGGTGCGATCCAGCCGCCGGCGATACGGACACCCGGCGCGATACCGCAGCCCCATTCGGGATTCCCCTCGATCCCGGGTTTGTCCGGCCAGCGTCTGGGGATTCCGAACATTCCCGGCATGCCGCGCGCCGTGACCACGCCGGCGACACCGCGCCTGCCCTCGACGCAACGCGCGCCCGCGATGCGCGCCCCCACCCTACAACGCGCGCCGCAGACGCCGGTCAAACGGCTGCCGCTGCCGCCCGGCACGAAACTGCCCAAAGAAAACCGCTAACGCGGTTTTGCATCTGCCGCGCTCTGGTGCATTGTCGCGCCCCTGACCGGAGCGGCGAGCGGAGACAGGATGCGGCTGAAATACGTTGTGCTCGGAGCGATCGTGCTTGCGGGATCGTTCTACGCCAGCCTGAAGGCGATGGACTATCTGTGGCCACGCGCGGTGCAGAAGCCGGTGCTGGCGAGCCTGCCACCGCTGCCGCCGGTCTCCAGCAAATCGGAGATCGTCGCGCCGGTCGCCATCGCGCTTTCCTCCATCGGAGCCGCGCTCGACCGCGCCGCACCGCGCGACTTCGGCGGCAAGGCCGATAATCCGATCCGCCAGATTCTCTCCAATGCCGATATCAACTGGACGGTGTCGCGCGGCCCGTTCGTCACCGGCGCGGCGCAGAACGCGCTGACGGTCTCGACCCCGCTCGAGGGCAAGCTCACCGTGCTCGGCTCGCTCAACACCGCCGCCGGCAGCCAGCTCAACAACGCCATCGGCAATCTGCTCGGCGGCGATGCCGCCAAGAAGATCGGCAGCATCTCGATCAAGTCGATCAACGCCAATGCCGCGATCCGCGGGTCGGCGGCGATGACCGCACGGCCGCAGATCGTGCCGAACTGGCGCATCGATCCGAGACTCACCGCGCAGGTCAATCTCGGCGACACCAGCCTCACGGTCGCGGGCGCCAGAGTCGCGGTGCCGGCGCAGGTCAAGCCGATGCTCGACAAGACCGTGAATGAACAGATCGAGCGATTGCAGCAGCGGCTGCGCAGCGACACCACGCTGGAGCAGCGCGCGCGGCGCGAATGGGACAAGATGTGCCGCTCGATCGCGCTGCCGCCCGCCGCCGCGGGCCTGCCACCGCTCTATCTTGAAATGCGCCCGGTCAACGCCTTCGCCGCGCAGCCGCGCATCGATGCCCGCAACGTCACGCTGCTGCTCGGCCTGCAGGCCGAGACGCGGATCGTCGCGGCGCAGACCAAGCCGCAATGTCCGTTCCCGGCGACGCTCGCTATCGTGCCGCCGACCGACGGCCGCATCAACATCGCGGTGCCGATCGATCTGTCGTTCGACGAGGTCAGCCGCATCGTGCAATCGCAGCTCAAGGGCCGCAGCTTCCCCGACAATGGCGAGGGGCCGGTCAGCGTCACGGTGAAGAGCGCCGCCGTCGATGCCGCGGGCGACCGCCTTCTGATCTCGCTGCTGGTCAACGCGCGCGAGAAGAAAAGCTTCTTCGGCTTCGGCACCGACGCCACGGTGCGGATCTGGGGCCGCCCGGTGCTCGACCAACAACACCAGATCCTGAAGCTGACCGATCTCGACGTCGCGGTCGAAGCCGATGGCGGTTTCGGTCTGGTCGGCGCGGCGGCGCAGATGGCGACGCCTTACCTCAAGGACGCGCTGGCGCAGAACGCCACGATCGATCTGAAAACGCTCGCCGCCAATGCGCAGCAGAGACTGGCGGCGCTGATCACCGACATGCGCGCCAATGACGATGGCCTGCGCATCGAGGCCGCGGTGACCGATCTTCGCCTCGGCAACATCGCCTTCGATTCAAAAACGCTGCGCGTGCTGGCCGAAGTGTCGGGCACGATCAACGTGGACGTCACCGCGCTGCCGCGCTGACCGCCCCCCGCACGACATGCGCGAAATCCGCCGCCGGTGGCGGCCCTCCACCGTTTTTTACCTCATAAGTCATTGAAACTCGGCGACAAATCCCGCGACATGATCTTTCCACAATCTGCCGGCAACACGCGCTTTTCGCGTGTCGCACAGATGCGGCGCAACGCCCGCGCGGCGATTGCAGGTCATGACGAATGCAGTCGATGGCTTGCCGGGCCCTATCGGATTTGAGGACCTCACCATGAAACGTCTGGCGCTGGCCGCCTTTGCGGTGCTTTGCGTGATCCCGTCGGCCCTCGCGCAAAGCGCACAGTATCAGGCCATGGTCGAAAGCCACGCCGCCGCCAACGGCCTGCCTCCGTCTCTGGTCCATCGCGTCATCATGCGCGAGAGCCGCTACAATCCACACGCCGTCAGCCGCGGCAATTACGGCATGATGCAGATCAAGCTGCAGACCGCGCGCGGCCTCGGCTACACCGGCACCGCGCAGGGCCTGCTCGATCCCGAAACCAACCTGACCTATGCGGTGAAGTATCTTGCCGGCGCCTATCGCGCCGCCGGCGGCAATCACGATCGCGCCGTGCGCTACTACGCCAGCGGCTATTATTACGCCGCCAAGCGCCAGCGCATGATGAATGCCAACGCCGAACTGATGCCGATCAACCTGCTCGAGCAGACCACCGTCGCGCAGCCGCCGCGACGTCACCGCCGCCATCACCGCAGCGCGAACTGACGGACAAAGCCATCAATCGTCATGGCCGGATTTATTCCGGCCATCCACGTCTTGTTGTGCTGAACCTTGGTCAAGGCGTGGATGCCCGGGACAAGCCCGGGCATGACGGTGTGGCGGTTGCGGCGAGCAATATTGATCCTCATCCTGAGGAGCATCGCGCAGCGATGCGTCTCGAAGGATGAGGATACGAAACCCCTCCAACGATTTCAGATATGCGGCCTCATGGTTCGATACGGCGCCATGGCGCGTCGAAAGACGCGCGTAAACACGCCGATGGCGCCTCCTCACCATGAGGAGCGGCTTCAAATCTGCGCGGCGGGGTCCTGCGACTGCTGGGTGATGGGGTGCGGACGACCATTGTCGTCGATCGCGACATAGGTGAAGTTGCCGTCCGTCACCAGAATGGTATCGGTCTCGTTGCGCCGCTGCACCCAGGCCTCGACATGCACCGTCATCGAGGTGCGGCCGACCCGCACCGTCGAGCCATAGACCGAGACCACATCGCCGACAAAGACCGGCTTGCGGAAGGTCATCGCCTCGATCGCGACGGTGACATTACGCGTCAGCGTGGTCTTGTAAGCGAAGATCGCGCCGGCGAGGTCCATCTGGCTGAGCAGCCAGCCGCCGAAGATGTCGCCATTCTGGTTGGTGTCGGCCGGCATCGCCAGCGTGCGGATCGACAGCACGCCCTTCGGCCCGGTCGGGATCGGCGGCGCGCCGCGAATGCTTTGCGAGTCACTCATCGTTCAATGTTCCGGCCAAATCAACGAAAGGTCATCCAGCCGGCATCCGGCTTGAAGCGGTCGCCATACTTCGACGCCAGCGTGGCGAGCGCGTTGGAGACGTTCTCCGGCCCGCGCGTGCGCGCGTAATTGAGCGGCCCGCCGCGGAACGGCGCATAACCGGTACCGAAGATCATCGCGCCATCGACGACGTCGGCGTTATCGACGATGCCCTCGCGCAGGCAGGCGACGCAGACGTTCGACATCGGCAGGATCAGGCGGTCGATCATCTCCGGCGTCGGCTGCACGGCGGGCGGCATCTTCTGCACCTTGCCGTCCTTCCAGTGATAGAAGCCGCGGCCGGTCTTGCGGCCGAGCTCGCCCTTGTTGACCTTCTCGCGCAGCCAGTCCGGCGCGGGCGGCAGCGCGTCGCCGAATTTCGAGCGCAGCATGTCGCCGACCGCAAGACAGATATCGAGACCGACCTGATCGGCAAGTTCGATCGGCCCCATCGGCATGCCGAACTTCTCGGCGGCGGCGTCGATGGTGGTCTTGTCGATCTTCTCGTCCATCATCACCATCGCTTCCAGCATGTACGGCGTCAGCGCGCGGTTGACGAGGAATCCCGGCGAACTCTTGACCGGCAGCGGCAGGCGGTCGATGCCGCCGACAAATCGCATCGCGGCGGCCAGCACCTGCGGATCGGCCATGTCGTGGCTGACGACCTCGACCAGTTGCAGACGCGACACCGGATTGAAGAAGTGGATGCCGACCAGGCGTTCGGGATTCTTCAGCGTGGTGCGCAGATCCTGCAGCGGAATGCTGGAGGTGTTGGTGGCGAGGATGCAATCCGGCTTCATCACCGGCTCGAGCCCGGCATAAACCTTCTGCTTGAGCTCAAGCTTCTCGGGCACCGCCTCGATGATCAGGTCGGCATTGCGTACGCCCTCGCCGGTCAGATCCGGCATCAGACGGTCGAGCGCGTCGCGCACCAGGATCTTCTTGCGGATGATCTTGCTGTAAAGATCCGCCGCGCGCTTGATCGCGCCGGCGATCGGCTCCGGCTTCATGTCGGCGAGCGTGACGCGCAGGCCCTGATTGGCGCACCAGGCGGCGATGTCGCCGCCCATCGCGCCGGCGCCGATGACATGGACATGGCGCATGGTGTTCTTGCCGCCGGCGAGTTTCTTCATCTCGTCGCGCAGGAAGAACACGCGGATCAGATTCTGCGCGGTCGGCGTCACCATCAGATCGGCGAACGAAGCTTTCTCCGCCGCGAGCATGGCGCGGCGGTCGCCGCCGTGCCTCTCCCACAGATCGATCAGTGCGTAAGGCGCGGGATAGTGTTCCTGCGGCGCGGTCTTCCTCGCTTCGCGGCGCATGCGCGAGGCCAGCAGCTTGCGCGCCGGCGCCAGATTCAGCAGCGAAACCATCGCGCCCGGCTTGGCGCGCCTGAGACGGCCGAACACCGCGTCCTTCACCGCGGCGCGCACATGGCGCTCCTGCGTCACCGCATCGACGAGGCCGAGCGACTTGGCGCGGCGCGCGTCGATGGTCTTGCCGGTCAGCATCATCGTCATCGCCTCGACCGGATTGACCAGATGGGTGAAGCGCGCGGTGCCGCCGAGGCCCGGATGCAGACCGAGCAGCACCTCGGGGAAACCGAAGCGGGCATTGTCGACGGCGATGCGCATGTTGCAGGCGAGCGCAACCTCAAGGCCGCCGCCGAGACAGAAGCCGTGGATCACCGCCACGGTCGGAATACGCAAGGCTTCGAGCCGGTCGATGATCTGGTGGCCGCGATGCAGCTGCGACTCCACCGCGCGCGCATCGCTGACGCCGCGAAACTCGGTGACATCGGCCCCGGCGATGAAGCCGGAGCTTTTGGCCGAACGCAGCACGAGGCCCGACGGCCGCTCGCTCTCCAGCGCGGTGAGGATCTGGCCGAACTCCTCGATCATCGCGCCGGACAGCGTGTTGGTGCTGGCGCCCTCGCGGTCGAACAATAGCCAGGCGATGCCGTCCTCGTCGCGGGTCAGTTTGAAATTCGGCGAGGAGCTTGGCTGCGGCGCGGGACCGAGCTCGAGCACCCGATCCTGCAGAACGTCCATGATCTTGCTGTCCATGACCGTTCCTTACACCGTTTCAATGAGCATGGCGCCGCCGAGGCCGCCGCCGATGCATTCCGTTGCGATGCCCCGCTTGGTGCCGAGGCGCTTCATGGCGTTGACCAGATGCAGCACGATGCGGTTGCCGCTGGTGCCGACCGGATGGCCGAGGCTGATCGCGCCGCCATCGACATTGAGTTTGGCGTGATCGATCTGCCCGGCCGCGCCGGGAAGACCGAGCACCTCGCGGCAGAACGTGTCGTCGTTCCACGCGGCGAGGCAGGCGAGGAGTTGCGCGGCGAACGCCTCGTTGATCTCCCAGGTGTCGATCTCCTGCAGCGTCAGATTGTGCTTCTTGAGGAGCTTGGTCGCCGACATCACCGGGCCGAAGCCCATGATGGCAGGATCGAGCCCAGCCCAGGCGCTGTCCTTGATCACGGCTTTCGGGGTGAGGCCATGCTTCGCCACCGCCTCTTCCGAAGCGAGAATGATCCAGCACGCGCCGTCGGTGATCTGCGAGGAATTGCCCGGCGTCACCTGCCCCCATGGCCGTTCGAACACCGGCCGCAGCTTGGCAAGCTTCTCCATCGAGGAATCGGCGCGCACGCCATCATCGTGGTCGTAGAACTTGCCGTCGCGCGCAAAGGCAATCTCGATTTCGTTCTTGAGATAGCCCTGCTCCTGCGCGCGCGCGAGACGCTGGTGGCTCTCCACCGCATAGGCGTCGGACTGCTCGCGCGTCACGCCCATCAGATGCGCGACCACTTCGGCGGTCTGGCCCATGTTGAGGTCGGTGACGGGATCGGTGAGACCGCGCTCCAGCCCGATCACCGGGTTGAAATAGGACGGCCGCACTTTCAGGAACGCGGCGAGCTTGCTGAAGGTGGTGCGCGCGGTGGCGAATTTCGCGAACCAGCGCACGCCCGATTGCGGAAACACGAGCGGGGCGTAGCTCAGCGCCTCGGTGCCGCCGGCGAGGATCATGTCGGCGTCGCCCGCCTCGATATAACGATACGCGGTGTCGATCGACTGCATGCCGGAGCCGCAATTGATCTGCACCGTGAAGGACACCATCTCCTCGCCCATGCCGAGCCGCAGCGCGGCGACGCGCGCCGGGTTCATCTCGTCGGCGATGACGTTGACGCAGCCGAGAATGACCTGATCGAACGCGCTCGGCGCGAACGGCTGCCGCGCCAGCAGCGGGCGTCCCGCCTGCACCGCGAGATCGACCGGCGTGAAGGGTCCGGGGCCGCCTTGCGCCTTGAGAAAAGGCGTTCGGCTGCCGTCGATGATATAAACAGGGCGCGCCATCAGCTTGCCGCTCTTTCAGGGGTTGTCTGTTTCGGATGATGTTGATGGGAAATCGGCGACAGCGCCTCCGGCGCGAAATCGTCGACATTGATGACTTTCATCACAGCCTCATGCGCCGCCTGGATACGCTCGCCCTCTTCCGGCGTGAGAATGCCGCGTTTGACCGCCTCGTTCCAGTCGCGCACGCGCGCGGCGCGCAACCGTTTCTCCAGCGCGTCATTGGCGGTGACGAGGCGGAAGGCGCGCTCCAGCCGCGCCAGCGGGCCATCGTCATCGGCCGGCGGCTGATAGAGGCCCGACGTGAGACGGTCGCGCGCCGCCGATGGCTCGAGGACCATCTGCGCGCAGCGGTGCACCATTTTGTCGGACGGGCCGAGCGGATTGGCACCGAGCGGCTGCACGATGAATTTCAAAAGCCACGCAACCGGACGGTTCGGCAGATTGGCCAGCACCTCGGCGAAACGATTCTCGATGGTGCGGATGCCATTCGCCATCACCCATTGCAGCGCAGGAAGATCCTCCGGCTGACGGCCTTCGTCCTCCCACCGCTTGAGCGCGGCGGAGAGCAGATAGAGCTCGGAGAGAATATCGCCGAACCGCGCCGACAGCATCTCCTTGCGCTTGAGCGCGCCGCCGAGCGTGAGCAGCGCCATGTCGGCGCATAGCGCGAACGCGGTGGAGTAACGCGAGAGCTGGCGGTAATAGCCCGTCGCGGCGCCCGCCTCCGGCGCCGGTGCAAACAGACCGCCGGTCCAGCTTCGTCCCCAGGCGCGGAACAGGTTGATGAAGGCATGGCCGACATGCTTCCAGAATGCGCTGTCGAACGCCTCCAGCCCCGCTGTCTGGTCCGGATTGCCGATCGCGTTGATTTCCTCCAGCAGATAGGGATGCGCGCGCGTCGCGCCCTGCCCGAACACAATCAAATTGCGCGTCAGGATATTCGCGCCTTCCACCGTGATCGCCACCGGCACCGAGCGATAGAGATTGCCCATGTAATTCTGCGGGCCGTCGATCACCGCCTTGCCGCCGTGAATGTCCATCGCGTCGTCGACCACGATGCGCAGCCGCTCGGTGGCGTGCAGCTTCATGATGCCGGAGATCACCGCCGGGTGTTTGCCCTGATTGAGCGCGGCGCAGGTCAGCCGCCGCGCGGCGTCGAGCTGATAGGCGGTGCCGGCGATCCGCGCCAGCGGCTCCTCGATACCCTCGAACCTGCCGATCGGCACCTTGAACTGCTCGCGCACCCGCGCATAGGCACCGGCGGTGCGCGCGCAATAGGCCGCGCCGGACGCCGACTGCGACGGCAGCGAAATGCCGCGCCCGGCAGCGAGCGCGCTCATCAGCATCTTCCAGCCCTGCCCGATGCGCGCCTGCCCGCCGATCACATAGTCCATCGGCACGAACACGTCCTTGCCCCAGTTCGGGCCGTTCTGAAACACCTGCATCGCCGGCAGATGGCGACGGCCGATGCTGACGCCGGGCAGATCGGTCGGGATCAATGCCACGGTGATGCCGAGGTCTTCCTGATTGCCGATCAGATGATCGGGATCGCGCGCCTTGAAGGCGAGGCCGAGCAGCGTCGCCACCGGCCCGAGCGTGATGTAACGCTTGTGCCAGTTGAGGCGCAGGCCGAGCACCTCCTTGCCTTCGAACATACCCTTGCAGATCACGCCGGTATCGACCATCGAGGCGGCGTCGGAGCCGGCATCGGGACTGGTGAGACCGAAGCACGGAATCTCGCGGCCTTCGGCGAGACCCGGCAACCATTTGTCCTGCTGCTCCCGGGTGCCGAATTTCATCAGCAGTTCGCCCGGCCCGAGCGAGTTCGGCACCATCACGCTGACGGCTGCGGTGATCGAGCGCGATGACAGCTTGCGGATCACTTCGGAATGCGCGAACGGCGAGAAGCCGAGCCCGCCGAATTCCTTCGGAATGATCATGCCGAGGAATTTGTTGCGCTTGATGAACTCCCA
>Ga0097678_1002525_pt1 | contig 14338 bp, 19 predicted proteins | sample ThiBiot_500_plan_2_FD_72847 | JGI IMG/M metagenome (GOLD analysis project Ga0097678, IMG submission 72847) | Wastewater bioreactor microbial communities from Cape Town, South Africa - Thiocy_expt_500_plan - 1398105537976 (version 2) (version 2) ...
AAAAAAAAAAAAAAAAAAAAAAAGAAAAAGAAAAGTTTTGAAAAAAAAAATTGGAGAAGAAGAAAAGTGAAAAGTAAACTTTACTTTACTTTGAAAAGTAGAAGAAATAGAATAACCTTCAAGGTTATAGGAGTTCATAGTCTGTTCATCCTGTTAACTGCTGCCAAGAAGAAAAGCAAGCAGAAACGTGCACATGTGGTCTTTTCTCTTATCCGCCATGTTTTTTTTATTTCACAAATAAATTTATACTGATCCTACTTATAAGTAAGCTGTAAGTTTGATTATTATTTTATTAGAACTCCTGGTTGAAAAAAGAAAATAGCAAGAAAATGAAGCAAGGAGGTTGAGGAGCATAGAAATGTGTTGGTTCTCTTCTTTGTCTGGATAACTTATGAAATTTTGCTTTGTCTCCTTTCAAATGGATTGGAAAAACCAAAAGAACAAAGGAAAGCAAATATAAATAAATGGAACAACAGCTTTTGGATGCATGTAGAAGTGGGAAGATTGGAGAGGTCGAACAATTACTGAGGAACAATCCACAAATTGATATTAATTGTGAAAATACGTTTGAAGAAACACCTTTATATATTGCTTGTTATTTTGGACACACTGAAATTGTGGAATTATTATTAAAAGATCAAAAAGTTAATGTCAATAAAGTAGATTGTTTTGGAGAAACACCTTTTTATGTTGCTTGTTGGAAAAAACGTCCTGGAATTGTGAAATTATTATTAAAGGATAAGAGAGTTGATAAAGAAGGAATTACGCCATTTTGGATTGCTTGCGTATTAGGGAACATTGAAGATGTGAAATTATTATTAAGTGATAATATCGTTGATGAAAGTGTTGATCTAAATAAAGCAGATAAATATGATGAAGCAACACCTTTTTATGTTGCTTGTGAAAAAGGACATATTGAGATTGTGAAATTATTATTAAATGAGAGGGTTGATGTCAATAAAGCAAATAAATATGGTCAAACACCTTTTTATATTGCTTGTCAAAAAGGAAATGTTGAAATCGTAAAATTATTATTAAATGATCATAGAGTTGATTTCAATAAAGCAGAAAATGAAACACCTTTTTGGATTGCTTGTTTTGAAGGACAGATTGATATTGTGAAATTATTATTAAATGATAAAAGAATTGATGTTAATAAAGTGGATAAAAATGGAGAAACACCTTTTTATATTGCTTGTGAAAATGGAGATGTCAAAGTTGTAGAATTGTTATTAAATGATAAGAGAGTCGAACATAACAATAGTCAAACATACTTTGATATTGCTTGTGAAAATGGTCATATTGGGGTTGTTAAATGTTTACTTGTGAATCAAAAAAGTGATGTTAATGTTGAAGATGGAATTGAGCTTGCAAGAGAAAGGAAAGAAATAGAGATCGTTGAATTATTGGAAGTCTTTGAAATGTATCCTAATGAAACAAGATCAAAATTGAGAAAAGAACTTGGTTTACCTGGTAATTTTTTTTTTTTTGAAAGTTTCAATCTTTTCAAAACCTCAATTTATTTCTTTTTTCTTTAGATGTTAGTGCCGATTCTTCCATTGAAAGAACTATATTTCCACTTACAATGTCAGGAAATAATTTTTTTTTTCAATTCGTCAATTACTGAATCCAAATATCTTTTTTTTTCTTCAAAAAAATAGGGAAATTCAGGTTAACCCCGAAACCTTTGGTTGGTGTGCCCTTGCATCTGTTGTTTCTGCTTATACGTATTTTTATTTCAAATGCTCTGAGAGGAGAAGGTCAGGTTTTCATCATAATGATCCTATTGAAAATTTATCTCATTGGTACAACGCTTCAAATTGGAAGTATCTTCTTCAAGCTCTCTTGGGTGAACATGTTTTACATCATTATGTTAAAATGCCCTCTCCTGTACTTGAGGAACAAATGGTCCGTGAGTATGAAACATTTGATGTTCACTCCCGAGTCATGGGTTGGTTGAAAGGAAATGAAACTCCCCCTTATTGGACTCAAGATGATTTTCAGTCATTATGCCAAAAGTTTCTTGAACTTGACAAAAAAAGACAAGCTGCCATCATCAATGAAAGTTTAACTCAAGAAAATAAAAAGTTTCCTGAAATAAGAAAACTTGTCCGATTTATCAAAGAAGAAAAAAAAAAAGAACAAGGAAAAAACAACCCATTTAGTACTACGGATGAATCATTAATTTTAGTTGCTGATACTGGAGATGGTGCAAGAACAACGAGATTAATAGGGGGAAAACTGAAGGAACTTCGATCTAAAGAGTATGTTTGCTTTATTTATTAATTTATTTGCTCAAAAAAAAAAAAAAAAACTGTTTTTAAATAGGAATTTTCATTTATTAATTGGAGGTGATGTTGTTTATCCATCTCCTGACCATGATTTACTTCAACGAAAGTTTATCACTCCTTTTTTTCAGGCTGGTGACAATTACAAAGAGATGAAATATTCATTAATTCCTGGAAATCATGATAGTCATGATAATGCACAACTTTTAAATCAACTTGCATTTTTAAATTGGGATAGATGGAAACAATTAAAAATTTCATACTTAAAGAATGGAATAATTGATATTGATCCAAATGTGACAACTGGTCAAACCTCATTATTTCCTCGAAGCAGTTACGAAGCAATTAAGCAAGGAAACAAGTTATACTATCTACTTGATGGAAGAGTCTCTGGTGAAATTGATATTCAACAATTTTATTATTTTTATAACCTTATTAATACACTAGAAGAGAAAGAAAAAGAAAAAGAAAAAGAGAATGAGAATGATAACTTGGAAGTTATTCTTGTTATTCATCAACCATTTTGGCTTGTCAATGGTTATAGACCCATTTGAATGATGTTATACAAATATTTAAAGGAGAGAGATCTTTTGAAATTAGTTATTGCTGGAGATTTACATTGTTTTCTTCATCACAAAATTGATGGAATTGATCATATTGTTGTTGGATGTGGAGGTGCATTCTTACATTTTCCTCATCACTTTAAAGATCTTGCACCATTATTTATAAAAGCAGTAGATAATCCAAACTTGAAAGGTCGATGTGTTCAAATGTATCCAAGTGAAGAAGTTTCAAAGAAGTTATTTTATAATTGGAGAACTTGGTTTGAATGTTATCTTGAATTATTTCTTTGGAATGGATTTTGGATTATTGCAGGAATTGATCGATTAATTGGACCATCAACAATTGGATTATCATTTGTTCGAGGTTGTACTGTAATTCCTTTCAAACTTTGGAATTGGATAGCTGGAACAAATTTTCTTCAACATACTTCGCCAACAACCAATCATGATATGGGTTCAGTTCTTGGATCTCCACTAATCCAATGGCTTATTTTTGTTTTTGGAACATCATTTCTCACTTTGGGTATCATAAGATTGAATTCTGCTCTTCATAAAGATGTTGTTTCCTCTCTTTTGAGAAGTGAAAAATACAAAGGATTTCTTGAATTACCAAAAGATGGTCCTTGGAGGTTTCACTACAATGATAATGATAATGAAAAATCTAAATGGCAATGTTTGCAGGACAACCCATCTAGACCACAATCTCAAACTCAAAAACCTGGAAACAACTTTTTCCAATCAACATTTCATTCCATGCCTCTGTTCTTGATGAATCGCTTTCAAATCTTTCGGAGTGGAACACCAATAATCTTTCAAGGAATCAAAAAATATACCATAATAACCAAACAAATCCTCAAGAAAAAAGGAAAAGCTGCTCTCCGCTCCTGCACAACCCCAAACCTGAAGTTCGTGGTGAGTGGACTTTGGACTCTCTGCTTCTTTGGAGTCTCTGTTTCCACTTTTTATGGGCATCTCACTTTGTTACACCGATCCAAATAATTTGTGACTCATTCAAAGATTGGTATTTGATCTTTTCAAATAAACCTTTAATACTATTTTCATTCAATGTTATTCAACCTTGTTCATTAGGATTGAAATTATAATTGTTCGAATTGAGGGGACATGTTTTATAATTGAGTTGATTCCAAATTTTGGAAGAAAATCTTTTTTTTTTTCAGATTTTTTGCTTTAGTAATCTCTTTTCTCCCTTCTCCCTTCCCATTCTAACTCTATTGATTCTAACTCAAACTCTTTTCCTTAACAGTGTCCTTTCTTCAAAGATTCTTTAGTTCAAGCAATCCTATTACAACGACGATGGCAATGACACATCATGTATTTCACACACCACTTGAGTTTAACTTTGCAAGCCAAGGATATGAGATGTGTATGTTTGGAATGGGTTGCTTTTGGGGCGCTGAGAGAAAGTTTTGGCAAGCTGATGGAGTTGTTTCAACTGCTGTAGGTTATGCTGGTGGTGATACTGAGGATCCTACTTATAAAGCTGTAACTTTTCTTTATTGCATTTTTATTTTAATTTATTATTTGTTTTACTTTATTTACTTTCTTAATTATTTCATTTTGAAATGCATTGTTGTTTTTGTTGGATTGGTTGTTCTCTTTTATATTCTTGATAACCCTATGTTATTAATAATATAACAAATAATTTTTATAGGTTTGTAGTGGAAAAACAAATCATGCTGAAGTTGTTAGAGTTATTTATGATCCAAAGAAAACCAACTTTTCAAAAATGCTTGATATTTTTTGGGGAAATCATGATCCAACTCAAGTAAATAGACAAGGAAATGATACAGGAACTCAATATCGCTCTGCAATTTATTATACTACTGATGAACAAAAGAAATTAATTGATGTTTCAAAAGAATCATTCCAAAAGAGATTAACTGAGAAAAAATTTGGACCCATTGCCACTGAGATTAGAAAAGATGTTCCTTTCTATTTTGCTGAAGATTATCATCAACAATATTTATCAAAAGAACCAGGAGGTTATTGTGGATTAAAAGGAACAGGATGTTATCAACCTACTGATTTGAATGCTCTTGCACATCATTAGAAAAAAAGAAAGAAAGAAAAAATCGGAGATGATCAAATGCAAAAAATATCATGAAATAATTAAGGATTAAGAAATGTTTCCAATAAAGAAATAAGAATTTAAGTTTTAAACTAAAATAAATGAGTGAATAAAGTATAATATTATAAATTGTTTCAATTCAAAGTTTGATTATCAAAGCTCAAAGAAAAAAATGGCGAAAACAACACTTTTGTATTTTCAGGTTTCTTATCTCCTTCAATTAATTTTCTTTCAGATTCAAATTTTAAATAATTCAATCAAAAGGATTCATATTTGTTTGAAAGTTCAGCAAAAGTAGTAGATATTCAACCTTCTCAGAAAGGATTTGATGTAATATTAGACCAAACAATTTTTCATCCTCAAGGAGGTAATTTTTTTTTTCAAAAGATTTCTTAATTTTTATAGCTATTATAATCTCAAATAAATAGGTGGACAGGTTGATTTCTTTTCTTTTCTTTTTTTGAGGAATATTGAATCAAAAAATCGTAATAATCATAATGATTGAAAGCCTTCAGATGTTGGAGAGATTTTGAATGAAAAAGGAGCAAAATTAAATGTAATTGAAGTCAAATTTGACAGAGAAACAGGAATTGTTCATCATATTGGAGAATTTGAAAACGAAAAGTATTTTTATTTTACAAAAAAATATTGGACAAAATTAAAACTAAAATCTATTGAAGATTTGAAGTGAATGAAACTGTAACATTGAAAGTAAATCAAGAAGTAAGGAGGTTGCATTGTCGTCTTCATTCTGCTGGTCATTTATTAGATTCTGCTTTAAATTCTCTTGGTTATCTTACACTTTTTAATTTAGTTCCTGTTAAAGGTATCTTTCTTTCTTATTCATTTCTTCTTTTTTTTTAAATTCATTTCATTCAAAATTTAACAAAAATTAGGTTACCATTTTTCCTCAGGTCCAAATGTTGAATATAAAGGAGATATTCCAACAAATATGAGGGATAAAGTTCTTCAAGATCTTCAAGAAAAGATGAATCAACTTATTAAAAGTGATGGAGAAGTTGAAGTATTTCAAGAAATTTCTGAAAGTGATTTAAATTCTGTTTGTAATTCACAAATTACTGAGACTCCAAATCCTTCATCTGAAAAAAGTAACTTTAATTATTTCTATCTATTTTATTTTTCTTTTTGATCAATCAAATCATAAAATAATCAAATAATAAATAGAATTTCGAGTTATTAAAATGGAAGGTCTTGGATGTCCTTGTGGTGGAACACATGTTAAAAAGCTTTCAGATATTCAAAGTGTCCAAATTACAAAAATTAAAGTGAATTCTTCAAAGAAAGAAGTTAAAATCAGTTACAAAGTTGATTAAATCAATAAATAAATAAATAAATAAGTTTGAAAAAAAAAAAGAAAATTTGGTACAATATCCATCTTATTAACTAACTATCTTACAAGAACTCTTTCTCTCTTTCTCTTTTTTTTTTTTTGTTATAATAACACACAACAACTACTTTTGTGATTCCTAAGTCTTGCAATCAAATTCAAAAGTTTTTGCTTTTGGTTATCAAGTCCTAGTTCACTAATCCGTTCTTCAGTCATCTCCAGAAACTCATAATAATCGATCTCTTTGGCCTTGAAAGTCTCAATTACTTCCTCCTCAAACCCCTCTCCTTTTAATAAACGCAATAAGTCACCTTTTGGATCACTCTCCTCAACTCCACACTCAACTCCTTGGTTATCTATTACAACAAAGTCTTCATCTTCCATCTTCTTGTAAGTTAAATTTGAAGTTAAATTTATTGACTTTTTTTTTTGTTTTTTTTTTTAATTTTTTTTAAAAAGTTGATATAATTTGATCAAACAAAGATAACAAAATATAAAATGTTAAAACTGTTATAAAATGTTTTAAAATTGTGAATTTGAGAATAGATTTGTGAGGGATGATGATGATTTGTGATAATTGAATTTTAAATTGATTTTTTTGAGGGATTTTGTTGATGTTCGAAGTGGAAATTAGTTTTTTTTTGTTTTTTTTTTTTGTTTTTATTCCTCGATAAAATCTCATTGGAGGATCATTCTCCAACTCATCCCATACTCATCAGATCACGCTTCAATAAGAAACTTTCCAACACATCAACCTCTTTCCTTCTCTCTTCTCTTCTTAATAAACTCACTTAAAACTCCATTCAACTCAATTACAACTCAAATTGAACTTCAATACTCTCAGACTCTTCTAATTTATCAGGTTTTTTTCTTTTTTTCAATTAATTTCTTCAACTTAACCTCTTCTGTAACTAACCAACCTTTCTCCATTCTTCTTCAAACTTTATAATAATAAAGGAACTTGAAAGTTGCAACTTTTTATCAGTCTTAATTGTTATACCCTAAGCTCAAATCCTTTAGAAAAAAGAAGAAAAGAAAGAAAATCTCTTTGACTGGAAAAATTAAAGAGGAAACAATAGAACATAGAAAATGGATGTCACATACAGCAAAGCACTGGCAGTGATTGAAGATATTAATCGCTTATTTTTATCCTTAGAAGAAGATAATTCAAAAAGTTCTGTTCAAAAAGAAGGGATGAAAAATGAATCAACTATCATTGCGGAAATTAGTGCTAGTTTAGCTACTCTTCAAAAACATCATAAAGATTTAACGTTTCTTATGGGGAGGGAAATGATGGGAACTAAAAAAGATATTGCAAAAGGGTTTTCTTTTTTTCTTCTTTTCTTTGATTCATCCATATATCACTTATTAACATCTTATTTTCTGATTCAGAAAAGTTGCTAAAGTCCAACAAGACCTTGAAACTTTTAGAGAACAATTCAAAAAAATTAAGAAAAGAGATGAAGAAAAAGTTTTAACAAAAGATAGAAATGAACTTTTAGAAAATAGAAAGAATCCAACAGTATTTTTTTTTTTCAATTAATCTGAAAGACATGTTTTGATAATTTCCTTTTTTTGTGATATTTATAGTTTCAAAAAGAAAATGAGATGAGAATTATGATTGATCAAGAAGTTTATGAGCAACAATTTATTCAAAATAGTTCACAATCCTTAGACCAATTTATATCTTATGGAAATACAATTCTTGGAAATTTACATGAACAAAAAGATACTTTTACAGTAAAATCTTTTTTCATTACTTTTCAAAAAAATCAATAATAATAATATAATAATAAAAATGATAGAGAAGTAGAAAAAGATTGGTTGATATTGGAAATACATTAGGATTATCACAACATGTTATTAGATTAATTGAAAGAAGAACAAAACAAGATACTTATGTATTAATTATTGGAATTATTGTAACTTTGATTGTCATGTGGATTGTTATTCATTATTTCACGTAAATATAGATCTCCTTTTTTCATTTTTTTTATTCATTTTTTTGGTTGTTTTGAACAAATGTGAAGAAAGAAAATTTTAATGAGAGGAAATTATTTCTAGGATATTGTGAAAGTTGATTTAATAGGAGTGAAACCCTTAGAATTCAAAAAATCAATCAAGTTGATTGAATGAAAATAGCCCTTTAAAACCCAAATTTACAATCCTTGAATTAACAATCAATACAATCAAGTTTGTTTCAAGCATTCAAGAAGAAAAGTAATTGAAACAAATTGTTGAGATTGAATCTAAAACTGAATGAAAATCGAAAGAATTTTATAATCTTATTAAAGCCTGTGAAATCTTTAAATGTTGTGTTCAAATGAATTTTAAACAACTTGATTGATTGGATTGATTAGATTGATTGATGTTTGAAGAAGAGTTGTAAAGACAAGTCTAATTGAAACAGATTGAAGGGACAAGGTTATTGATTGATTAATTGCCTCATTATTTATTTTTCAGTTTTTTCTTTGTCTTGGCGTTCTTCTTCACTCTCCCGTACTATCCCTCTTCATTATAACTCTATTCACTTTTATCTCAATTCTTCACACTCTTATATATTCTCAATTTGATTCTACAAACATTACTTTGAGTACATTTTTTATTGTTTTTGGTTTCCTCTTCTTGTTGTATTGTTTTAAGAATAAGAAGACAAGCCTTAGGATGACTCAGAGCCCAAGCGGAGTCTGGTTGATGGGGACCTACTATGGACCTTTCAATGAGGAAGACAATAGGTGGAGTGAAGCTCAAAAGTTTCAGAAACACTTTCATTCAAGACTATGGATTACTTATCGAAATGGTAATTTATTATATTTTATATTTATTTACTGTAATGCATTTATTTATATTTGATATCATATTTTGTTTTGATTTTAATATTGATGTACTTTGGACTTTGATTTATTTATTGCATAATGTATATTTTTGAATGAATGAATGAATCTATTTTCTTATCGTATCATAAATAGGTTTTGAACCAATCTTACCAACTCAATTAACAACGGATGCTGGTTGGGGATGTATGTTAAGAACAGGACAAATGATTTTGGCTGAGGCTTTGTTAAGGCATTATCTTGGATCAGGTTCTTATTTTGAAATTATGAAAACCTCTTTTTTTTTAAAAAAAAAAAGAAAAGAAAACAATCAAATTCATCAATTATAAATTAATATAATTAGATTGGAGACTTGGATATAATGTAAAAAAGACCGTAAAAGTTTATTCTTGGGTAAACTTTTCTTTTTGTTTCTTTTTCTTCTTTCTGAAAGAAAAAAAAATGAAATAAAATGAAATCTAAATAGTTAATATCATTATTTTTTGATCAAATGAAAAGTCCATTTTCAATTCATCAAATTGCAATTACTGGAGAACAATTTGGAAAAAGAATAGGAGAATGGTTTGGTCCAGCAACAATATCATCAGTTTTACAGTATTTTTATTTTAATTTATTGATTTTATTGATTTTATTGATTTTTCAAATTGTTTCATTCTTCAATTCTTTTCAAAAGATCTTTGGTTTTGAAAACTTCAACCTCTCCAATCAATAATTTTACTGTATATGTTGCAACAGATGGAGTTGTGTATAAAAATAAACTTGCAGAAACAATCTGTGGAGTGTCTAATGTAAACCTTTTTCTTTTTTTTCAAAAATCCTAATCAAACAAACCAAACAAAAATAAAAACAAAGGCTGATGTATTTTCAAAAGAAGATGAACCAAAAAATTTTAAAAGTGTTTTAATTCTCATTCCTTTGAGATTGGGACTTGATAGTATTAATTCTATTTATGAACCTGCTTTAAAAAGTTCTTTTCGATTCCCCCAAAGTGTTGGAATTTCAGGTGGAAGACCAAATGCTTCTCTTTATTTTGTTGGAGTTGAAGGTATCTTGAAAATATGATTTTTGATTTTTTTTTTAAAAAAAAATGAAGACTTTTTATTCACTTTTCTTTTCTTTTTTATTTTTCAATCAAAGGTGATAATTTATTGTATCTTGATCCTCATTTTACGAGACCAGTACTTCCAGTGATTTATAAACCAGCTGAAGAATTATTGGAAACAGATCTTGAAACTTATCATTGCCCTGATATTCGAAGAATTGATATCACTAAAATTGATCCATCTCTTCTTCTTGGATTTTATTGTCAAAATTTCTCTCAAGTCAAAGATTTTTTGAATCGTGCTCAGGTTTTTTTTTTTTCTTTTTTTTTCCTCCATAAATATCCAAAATAAAAATTAAATAAAATCAAAATAAATTATCCAGAATGAACAAGGAAAAAATCCAATATTCAGTGTTGATGATTATCTTCCTGTATATAATGATTTAGTTGATATTCAAGATATTGAAGAAGTAGAAGATCTTCAAGAAGAAGGTGAACCTATTGAATTAGAAGATGATGAAGATGAAGAAATTGGATTGAAAAGTCATCGTGTTACAGAACAAGGCTCAGAATTTGAATTTGTGACAAAATAAAAGGATCAAAATAAAAGCAAAAAAGAGGACATGTATATAAAAGAGAGAGAAAAAATCTAATTTTATTTATTTGTTATTGTTGAGTAATTATTGAGTGATATCTGCCATATAAATTCCTTCTTGAGAGAACCAAATTGTATCAGGAGTTGCATTTGGAATGCAAGAAACCTTGATAATTTTTTTTAAAAAAAAAATGAATGAATGAAAGGAAAGAAAAAAGAAAAAAAAGTGAAGAAAATAAATACTTCTAATTGACCAGGGATAGGGTTTTGATAAGCATAATTTCTACTTGTTGTTAAATATTTTGATGTTTCAACATGTTGTAATCGAATGGGGTTGCCTCTTTCCCAAAAACTATTATCATTTAAAGCTTTTCCATTATTATTTAAACATATAACTTTCCAATTATCTCCACTATCTCCTGGTGCAGGATATCCTTTTTTTTTTAAAAAAAATGGATAATTTAGAAGAAGAAAAGAAGAAAAAAGAAGAAAAAGAAAAAAGAAAAGAAAAGAGAAAAGAAAAAAGAAAAAAGAAAAGAAAAAACCAGAAACTTCCTGTTGTCTACTAAGTGGAGAAACATGCATATGAGAATGAAGAAATTTTTTTGTATTGAGATGTTGAAGACGAATGATTGAATTACAATTGATTGGAGTTCCTCTAGGACATTCTTTTACGGGTGATGTGAATCCTCCTCGAACAGAAAAATAGCTATTTAAATAATAAAAAATACAAAATTTGAAATGAATAATTCAATAACAAATGAATAAATAAATGATTGGGACCTATTAGTATCATCCATTCTTGCGAATCCTGTAATTGATTGCTGACCACTTCCAGTTCCATAGGGAATTTCATGTGAGTGAAGCTATTTGTTCAAAAAAAATTAATTTTGTACAATTTGAAAGAAAATAAATAGAAATAGAAATACTCTATATCCAGTTTGTTTATTGATGAGTTTAATTGAGCTTCCACATGTAATTCTTTTAAATTCGGGATCAATTTCCTCTCCAAAGACAAGCGCAACAACAAGAACCAACACCAATAGATATCTCGCCATGTTTGTTTTGTTTATCATGATTCGTTTCCCTTTTGCTTTTGCTTTCTCGTTGATCTTCTCTTATTTTGTGGATGTGAATCAAATTGAAGAAAATCGTTATTGATTCTGATTTTGATTTTGATTTTATTTTATTTTTATTTTTATTTTTATTTTACAATTCTTCTAATTATTTTTTTTTTTGAATTTCTTGATGAATGAAACAAACAAAGTCAGAACAAAAGTTTTTTTTTTGATGAAAAAGAAAATGAGTTGAAAAAAGAAAGAAATTCAGAAATTGAAAAGAAAGAAAAAGAAAGAAAAAAAGAAAAAATACATTTTATTACAAGGATAACTGATTTAGAATCATCAACAAAATTGAATAATTTCCTAATTAACTCCAATTCATTTTTGAATTCGTTAAAGAGTTCCGAAGACTTGAACTTGTTTTCTTGTGGGAATCAGAAGGAAATAAAATTGAAAGCCTTTGATGAAAAAAGTCATCATCAAAATCAGTGACAAGAGGAGTTAAAATTTCCAGACAAGTTAGTTGACAAGGTTTGGTTTCAAATAATACAATGATGGAAGAAAATAAATCCTCAGTTGAGATGGGTTCCATGTTTTTAGAGAGTGAGCGTAAGGCATTAATTCTATGAGAATATTGCTCTGAAAAACAAGAGAGAAGTTGAGTTAATTGGGAGAGTGTTAAGGGTGGAAAAGCATGAACAATAAATGGTAATAAAACTGATCTAGAGCGAGGATGAATTTGTAAAAAGTATGAAGTAAATGTTTCGAATGAAATTTGATTCTCCAATTTAGAAAAGAGGTAAAGTAGTGCCTTTGCGGCATACTCTGAAGAATTTGCGCTTGGAGGAAATAAAGTCAAAATTTCTTGAATCATTTGGTTTGAAATAAATCCAAGTTTTGAAGATAATAAAACAATGATTTCAGTTCGTTCAGCCATTCCAAATTGTCTTAAGAGATCCAAAATTCCATTCCAATTTGGAATTGTATTTGTTGAAATTCGACGAAAGAGAATACTTAGAGTTTGAATTTTGATATGTGTTGCTTGCGAAATAAGTTGATTAATCTGAAACAAATTTACAAATTCTTGAATCCTTGGACCAAAAAATGAGAGTACTTCTCCACGATTTTGTTCTGGGAATATTGAAATAAGAGTATTAATTTGAAGATGAGAGAATTGAAAAGTTGAATCAAGTCCTGACTTAATTAATTCAAAACAATATAAACGATGATTTGTTGGTAATGATTTAATTAACCAAACTAAAAAATTAATTGAGAGATAATTATTTTGATTAAAACTAGGTTTTGGATAAATAGCTCCATTTGAATTTGAGAACTCTCCTTTCATTATCTTCTCCAAAATTTGAGATCTCTCTTCCTTTGTTGTCTCCTTCAAAATTGTTTTTAAGTTGTCTTCATTCCACTCAAAGTCAGCCATTTGAAAATTGGTTTGGATTTGATCATAATAAACTCTTTGATTGATATCATTTTGTTGTTGATGTTGTTGTTGTTGTGTTTGGTTGAGAGTTAAGGTTTCAAAGAGTTGTTCTGCTAAGACAGATTCATAAGGAGGAGGAGATTCGTTCATCTTTCTTTGTCCGGTAGGGAACGATTTTATTTCTGGATCAGAAACAGACAAACCAAAAAAAAAAAAAATTGTTCCTCCATTTTTTTTTCACCATTTTTTTTTATTATTACCCCCGATTTGAACCAAAGGAAAAAAAAAAAAGTCAAAAAAGTCAAAAATCCAGACCTTTTTCACTTTCATATGATTTTTTTCCTGAAAAGTTTTTTCCTCCTTTCCTTTTTTTTTTCTTCTTTTCTTTGTAAAAACCTTGGAATCAAAAAAAAAAAAATAAGAAAATAAGAAAAAAATAAAAAGAATTAGAAGAATCAGAAAGATTTTATCAAAGAGAAACTTTAATAATTGTAATGTTTGATTGATTATTTAATAAGTTTGAAAAAAAAGAAGAAACTTTTATAGGTTCAAAAAAAAAAAAAAATTTGAATCAATTAAAATCGATAAAAACCAAAGTCCTTTTTTGATTTTTTTTGCCCAAATCCGATTTTTGTTCCTATTCTTTTATATTCCCTTCTTTTGGCTCGTGATAGCCCCAGAATTCCCAGCAGCCAATCATGAACAAGCTGGCATAAAATAAAAAAAAAAAAACAATCAAAAAAGCATAATTATTAAAAAATTGAGCATAAATAAATAAAAAACCCACTTTGCATAAAAAATAAAATAAAAAACTCACTCACAACTTGCATAAAAGAATTATTCAAACGCATAAAGAGTTTTTTTTTTAAATATAAAAACACTTTGTGGTTTGATTTTTTCTTTTAGGGTGTTGTGTTCGGACATAAGAGAGTGTGTTTTTTGTCCGGAATTTCCCTGAGAAATGGCTGAGGCAAGAAGCGCAGTGTCTTATAGAATAACAAAGTCGAACTTGTTGTTCCAGATATCAGATGAGGAGTTGGTGTTGAGAATTAATAAGGTTTTTCATTTTCTTTATTTGTTATT
>Ga0097678_1002554_pt1 | contig 14155 bp, 10 predicted proteins | sample ThiBiot_500_plan_2_FD_72847 | JGI IMG/M metagenome (GOLD analysis project Ga0097678, IMG submission 72847) | Wastewater bioreactor microbial communities from Cape Town, South Africa - Thiocy_expt_500_plan - 1398105537976 (version 2) (version 2) ...
GAGCGGATGGGGATCGAACCCACGACCTTCGCATTGCGAACGCGACGCTCTCCCAGCTGAGCTACCGCCCCACGTGAGCGGCGCATCTTAGCAGCGTGCGAGGCGGTTCGCCAAGTGTTGGTTGCGGCGGGAAGGTGGCCCCGGCTGCGTCGCGGCCCCCGCGTGCACGCGGGGGAAAATCGCCTCGTTCTGCTAATCTTGACGGCTGCCGTCGCTGTCGCTCGCACGGCGATCCGTCCCATCGTCAGCAGAGGATTCCATGGCGCTTACCCCGGCCCGCACCATGCCCGGCGTGCTCGAGCTGTTGCCGCTCGACCAGATCGCGTTCCAGCGCATGCTCGACGTGATCCGTCGCAATTACGAGCGTTTCGGCTTTCTCGCCATCGAGACGCCGGTGATCGAATACTCCGACGTGCTGCTGACCAAGAGCGGCGGGGAGACCGAGCGGCAGGTGTACTTCGTGCAGTCCACCGGGGCGCTGGGCAAGGCCGATGAGGGCATGCCCGAACTGGCGTTGCGCTTCGACCTCACCGTGCCGCTGGCGCGTTACGTGGCCGAGCACGAGCGCGACCTCAGCTTCCCGTTCCGCCGCTACCAGATGCAGAAGGTGTACCGCGGCGAACGCGCGCAGCGCGGGCGCTTCCGCGAGTTCTACCAGTGCGACATCGACGTGATCGGCAAGGACTCATTGTCGGTGCGCTACGACGCCGAGATCCCGGCGGTGATCTACAGCGTGTTCCGCGAACTGGCGATCGGCCCGTTCACCATCCAGCTCAACAACCGCAAGCTGATGCGCGGCTACTTCGAGAGCCTGGGCATCGTCGACGGCGAGCAGCAGATGCTGGTGCTGCGCGAGGTGGACAAGCTGGACAAGCGCGGCGCCGACTACGTGCGCGACACGCTGACCGGCGAAGCGTTCGGCTTGAGCACCGAGGTTGCCACCAGCATCCTCGCCTTCGTGCAGGTGCGCTCGACCTCGCTGCAGGACGCGTTCGACAAGCTCGATGCGCTGGGCGCCGGCCCGGAAGCGATGGAGCAGGGCCGCAACGAGCTGAAGGAAGTGCTCGGTCTGATCCACGCGTTCGGCGTGCCGGAAACACATTACGCGCTGAACCTGTCGATTGCCCGCGGCCTCGACTACTACACCGGCACGGTCTACGAGACCACGCTGAACGACCACCCGCAGATCGGCTCGATCTGCTCCGGCGGCCGCTACGAGAACCTGGCCGGCCAGTACACCAAGTCGCACCTGCCCGGCGTCGGCATCTCGATCGGCCTGACCCGGCTCTACTGGCAGCTGCGCGACGCCGGCCTGATCGACACGGCGAAGAGCACCGTCGACGTGCTGGTGACCCAGATGGACGAGGCGCAGCTGCCGGCCTATCTCGCGCTGGCCGGCGAGCTGCGCGGCGCCGGCATCGCCACCGAGGTGGTGCTGGAAGGCGGCAAGCTGGGCAAGCAGTTCAAGTACGCCGACCGCGCCGGCATCCGCTTCGTGGTGGTGCTGGGCGAGGACGAGCTCGCCCGCGGCGTGGTGACGGTGAAGGACCTGCGCCGCGAGGACCAGTTCGAGGTGGCGCGCGGCGAACTGGTCAAGACGCTGCGGGTGGAGCTGGAGCAGGCTGCGGCAATGGGGTGAGGGCGCTATTGCCTTTGACGCCGTCATTCCCGTGTTGGCGGGAATGACGGCAACAACGTGGAGCATGACTGCGGTGAGTGAAACGATTCTTCTCGATGGCAGCAGCCTGACGCGCACGCAACTGGTGGCGGTGGCGCGGCAGGGCGCATCGGTGGCGCTGGATCAGGCGCAGCTCAAGCGCGTGCAGCGCGCCGCCGATTTCCTCGCCGAGAAAGTCAGCTGCGGCGAGCCGACCTACGGCGTCACCACCGGCTTCGGCAGCAACGCCGACAAGCTGCTGGGCGCGCATCGCGTGCGCGACGAGCTGCCGGGGCATCAGCCCGCCGAAGGCACGCTGATGGAGGAGTTGCAGCACAACCTGATCATCACGCATGCCGTCTGCGTCGGCAAACCGTTTGCGGCGGAGGTGGTGCGCGCGATGCTGGTGATCCGCATCAACACCTTGATGCGCGGCCACTCGGGCATCCGCGTGAGCACGCTGGAAGCGCTCGCCGCGATGCTCAATGCCGGCGTGGTGCCGGTGGTGCCGGAGAAGGGCTCGGTCGGCGCCAGCGGCGACCTGGCACCGCTGTCGCATCTGGCGATCGTGCTGCTCGGCGGCGGCGAGGCATTCTACGAAGGCGAGCGCATGCCGGGCGCGCAGGCGCTGGAGCGTGCCGGCCTCAAGCCGATCCGGTTGTCGTTCAAGGAAGGGCTGGCGCTCAACAACGGCACCGCGCAGATGCTCGCCACCGGCGCGCTGGCGCTGGACGTGCTGGGCGATCTGCTGGACGTCGCCGATCTCGCCGCGGCGATGACACTGGACGCCTTCGCCGGCCGCAGTGGCGCCTTGCGACCGGAGGTGCATGCGCTGCGTCCTCATCCCGGGCAAGTCGAGACTGCGGCGCACGTGCGCGAATTGCTGGACGGTTCCACCTTGCTGGACATTCCGTATCACCTGGTGCCGCGCTTCAAGCCGTGGAGCGCCGATGCCTGGAGCGAGCCGGACGACCAGGCGCTGAGTTTCGACATCGGCTGGGACTGGGTACCTGCCAACCAGCGCCACGGCCGCGAGGCGTTCTACCAGCGCTTCCTGCCGTTCAAGGGCGGCAAGAAGCACCAGCCGCAGGATGCCTACAGCCTGCGCTGCATGCCGCAAGTGCACGGTGCGGTACGCGATGCCTGGGCACAGGCTTGCCGCGTGTTCGACATCGAGCTCAACTCGGTCACCGACAACCCGCTGATCTTCCCGGACAACGCGGACGCGCAGTTCATCGAGGAGCAGGTGATCTCTGCCGGCCACTTCCACGGCATGCCGCTGGCGCTGGCGATGAGTTACGTGAAGGCGGCGATCCCGGTGCTGGCGTCGATTTCCGAGCGCCGCCTCAACAAGCTGGTCGACCCGGCCAACAACGACGGCCTGCCGGCCTTCCTCACCGGAAACGAGGACGGCACCGACTCCGGCTTCATGATCGTGCAGTACACCGCCGCGGCCCTGGTCAACGACCTCGCCACGCGCGCGCATCCGGCCAGTGTGTATTCGGTGCCGACCAGCGCGAACGCCGAGGATCACGTTTCGATGGGGGCGAACGAAGCCCGCCACGTGCTGGACATGGTGGAGGATCTGAGCCACGCGCTGGCGCTGGAGCTGTACACCGCGGCGCAGGCGCTGGACTACCGCCAGGAAATGCTCAACGCCGCGCGCCGGCTGGCCCGCCGAGGCGGCTGGCAGGCATTGGCGGCCAAGGTGGCCAATGCGCCGCGCGAGGGCCAGCCGCACTACGAGCAGTTCGTCGCCGAGGTGCAGCAGCTCGCCGATGCCCTGACCGGCGCCGGTGATTTCCACGCAGGCGCACGGGTGCGTCAGGCACACGCGATCCTGCGTCAGCGCATTGCCTTCATGCATCGCGATCGCGCGCTGGACGGCGACGTGGCCGCGGCCTGCGCGCTGGTGCAGCAGGGCGCCTTCCGCGCCACGGTTTGAAACACACTTCCACGGAGCCGAGCATGAGCCTGATCCAGACCCCCGTTTCCCCCGGCGAACTGATCGACAAGATCACCATCCTCGAAATCAAGTCGCGACGGATGACCGACGAGGCCAAGCTGGCCAACGTGCGCAACGAGCTGGATCTGCTCAACGCGATCTGGGCCAACGACGCGGCGTCGCGGATCGACATCGGCGAGGAGCGCGCCAGTCTGCTCGCGGTGAACGAGCTGCTGTGGGATATCGAGGACAAGATCCGGTTGAAGGAACGCGCGCAGGAGTTCGACCGGGACTTCATCGAGCTGGCCCGCTCGGTGTATTTCCGCAACGACGAGCGCGCCGCGTTCAAACGCGCGATCAACCTCAAGCTCGGTTCGCAGCTGGTCGAGGAAAAGTCGTACCAGGATTACCGCGCCGGCTGACCGACCGCCGGCCGGCCGCTTCACGAAAAACGGCGCCCGCGGGCGCCGTTTTTCGTGCAAATGGGAGACGGGTCAGTGGGGCAGGAATTCGTCCAGTGCCTTGACCAGTTCCTCTTCCTTGATGGGCTTGGTCACGTAGGCCTTGGCGCCCTGGCGCATGCCCCACACCTTGTCGGTTTCCTGGTCCTTGGTGGTGACCAGGATGATCGGGATGTGCGCGGTGTCGGCGTTCTTGCTGATCGTGCGGGTGGCTTGGAAGCCGTTGAGGTTGGGCATGACCACGTCCATCAGGATCAGGTCGGGCAGCTCCGCCTTGGCCACCTCGACGCCGGCGGCGCCGTCTTCGGCCGACAGCGTCTCATGCCCGAGTTTCTCGACGATCCGCTTGATGCCCAGCAACTGGGAGGGGGAGTCGTCGACGATCAGGATGCGTGCCATGGGTTGGGGGTTCCCTGCGGGTTTCGATGATTCTAAGGCGTGACGATGGTACTTCCAAGCACGTCGCTGTCAAACCGGATGGTCGATGTGCACGAGCGTGCGCCCGAAGGAATCACCGGCAAGCATGCGCTCGAACACCTGCGGCAACTCTTCCAGTGCGATGTCGCGCGTGCCGATGCGCTCCAGGTGCCGCGGCTTCCACTCACTGGCCAGGCGCCGCCAGATGTCGTCGCGAATGTCCCGCGCGGTGCCGGCCGAAGCCACGCCCAACAGGCTCACGCCGCGGATGATGAAGGGCATCACCGTGCTGTCGAACGCGATGCCGCCGGCGTTGCCGCAGATTGCCACGTTGCCGTAGGGTGCGATGAGCGGCAGCAGGCCGGCGAGCATGCGGCCGCCGACGTTGTCCAGCGCGCCGCCGAAGCGGGCCGAGTCCATCGGCTTGCCGCTGAAGGCGAGCTGGTGGCGGCCGATGCAGTCCGTGGCGCCGAGGCTGCGCAGGAAGTCGAAGTGGTCCGGCTTGCCGCTGATCGCGTGCACTTCGTAACCGGCGCGGCTGAAGATGTCGATTGCCAGCATGCCGACGCCACCGCTGGCGCCGGTTACCGCGATCGGGCCGAGCGCCGGTGTTTGCCGGTTGTCCTGCATGCGCAGCAGGGCCAGTGCGGCGGTGAAGCCGGCGGTGCCGAGGATCATGCTCTCGCGCAGGCTCAAGGACGCCGGCAGCGGGATCGTCCAGCGCGCGTCGAGACGTGCGTACTCGCCATAGCCGCCGTCGCGCGTCTCGGACAGGCCGCTGCCGGTGCACAGCACCGCGTCGCCTTCCCTGAACGCCGGATCGGTCGAGGCGACCACGTGGCCGGCCACGTCGATGCCGCCGTTGAGCGGATAGGTGCGCAGGATGCGGCCCTTGCCGGTGCCGGCCAGCGCGTCCTTGTAGTTGACCGAGGAATACGCGACCTTGACCAGCACCTCGCCGGGCGACAGCGCACCGGTGTCCATGGTCTCGATGCCGGCGCGGTAGCCGGCGTCGTCGTTGTGGATGCGGAACGCGCGGAAACGGGTCATTTCGACCTCCTGTGGAATCAGGCGTCGACGCTGCGGGAGGAAATCCACTTGGGCGTGTAGCTGCCTTCGTAGTCCCGCATCCAGTCGAACAATGCGGCGATGTCGTCGCCGAACCAGATGCTGTCGCGCTGCGCCGCCTTCACGAAGGATTCGTCGACCATGTGCTCCATCAGCGTGCGCAGGTCGCGGTAGTAGCCGCGCACGTCGAGGAAGGCGCAGGGGTAGCGGTGCAGGCCGAGCTGGGCCCAGGTCAGCATCTCGAACATCTCGTCCATCGTGCCGAAGCCGCCGGGCAGGGCGACGAAGGCGTCGGACAGCTCGTACATGCGCGTCTTGCGCTGGTGCATGGTCTCGACCACCACCAGTTCGCTCAGGCCCGGATGGGCCACTTCGAGCTCCACCAGTTGCCGAGGAATCACCCCGATGACCTTGCCGCCGCCGGCGAGCACCGCGTCGGCCACCACACCCATCAGGCCGACCTTGCCGCCGCCGTAGACCAGCGCGATGCCACGTCGAGCCATCTCGCTGCCGAAGGCGCGCGCCTGTTCGGCGTACTCGGGATGCCGGCCGCTGTTGGAGCCGCAATAGACGCAGATGGCGGTGGGTTGGGCCATGGGCTTACCTGGGTGGAGAGTGGAGAGGAGTGAGAAAAGAGTGTGCGCTTGCATGCTCTCTCTCGTTTCTCACTTCTCTCCACTCATTTCTGAAAAAGAGCGACCCGCCCATGTCGCCACGAGCGGGCCGCGTTGGCTCTGCGCGGGCTTCAGTTGCCCTTGTGGATGGCGCGTTTGTCGACCGACAAGGCGGCTTCGTGCACGGCCTCGGACAGGGTCGGATGGGCGTGGACGATGCGGGCGAGGTCCTCGGAGGACCCCTTGAACTCCATCGCCACCACGCATTCGGCGATCAGCTCGGAGACACCCGGACCCACCATGTGCACGCCCAGGATGCGGTCGGTTTCGGCGTGCGCGATCATCTTCACCTGGCCGACCGCCTCGTTCATCGCGACGGCACGGCCGATCGCGGCGAACGGGAAAGTGCCGACCTTGTACGGCACGCCCTCGTCCTTGAGCTGCTTCTCGGTCTTGCCGGCCCAGGCGATCTCCGGCTCGGTGTAGATCACCCACGGGATCGTGTCGTAGCTGACGTGGCCGGCCTTGCCGGCGATCCACTCGGCGACCGCCATGCCTTCCTCGAAACCCTTGTGCGCGAGCATCGGGCCGCGCACCGCGTCGCCGACCGCCCACACGCCGTCCACGCCGGTGTGGCAATGCTCGTCGACCACGATGCGGCCGCGCTCGTCCAGCTTCACGCCGGTGTCGTCGGCCAGCAGGCCGGCGGTATAGGCGCGGCGGCCCACGGCGACCAGCAGCTTGTCGACGACGAGCTTCTGCTCGCCGTCCTTGTCGGTGTAGACCAGGTGCACGCCGTCCTTCTTCACCTCGGCCTTGTTGAGCTTGGCGTTGAGCTTGATGTCCAGGCCCTGCTTGGCGAATTCCCTGGCGGCGACCTTGGCGACGTCCGCGTCGGCGACGGCGAGGAATTCCGGCAGCGCCTCGATCACGGTGACTTCCGCGCCCAGGCGGCGCCACACGCTGCCCAGCTCCAGTCCGATCACGCCGGCGCCGATCACGCCCAGGCGCTTCGGCACGGCATCGAGTTCCAGCGCGCCGGCGTTGTCGATGATGTTCTTGCCGTCGAACTTCGCGAACGGCAACTCGATCGGCACCGAGCCGGAGGCGAGGATCACGTTGGTGGCAGCGATGGTCTGCCTGGCGCCGTCGTTGCCGGTGACCTCGACCTGGTTGCCCTTCAGCAGCTTGCCGGTGCCGAAGAAGCTGGTGATCTTGTTGGCCTTGAACAGTTGCGCCACGCCACCGGTGAACTGCTTGACGATCTTTTCCTTGCGGCCGATGAAGGTCTTGAGGTCGACCTTGGCGTTCTCGACGCTGATTCCGTGCACGGGAAGATTGTGCGCGAGGTTGTAGAACTGCTTGGAGGAGTCGAGCAGCGCCTTCGACGGGATACAGCCCACGTTGAGGCAGGTGCCGCCGAGTGCCTGCTTGCCATCCTTGCCGACAAAGGCATCGACCACGGCGGTCTTCAGGCCCAGCTGCGCGGCGCGGATCGCGGCGTGGTAACCGGCCGGGCCCGCACCGATGACGATGACATCGAATTTGTCGCTCATGATTTTCCTCTTTGCTCTTTCCTTCTCCCGCCGGGAGAAGGTGGCGCGAAGCGCCGGATGAGGGTGCGGGCGGAGCGAGGCGTTGCGGTATCACCGAACCCTCGCCCCAACCCCTCTCCCGGCGGGAGAGGGGCTCAAGCGATCACAGACCCAACAGCATCCGCTGCGGATTCTCCAGCTGGTTCTTGATGTCGACCAGGAACAGCACCGCGTCCTTGCCGTCGATGATGCGGTGGTCGTAGCTGAGCGCGATGTACATCATCGGCGCGGCGATGATCTGGCCGTTCTCGACGATCGGGCGCTCCTTGATCGTGTGCATGCCGAGGATCGCGCTCTGCGGCGGGTTCACGATCGGCGTCGACAGCAGCGAGCCGAAGGTGCCGCCGTTGGTGATGGTGAAGGTGCCGCCCTGCAGGTCGTCCAGCGACAGCTTGTTCGCGCGCGCCTTGACGGCGTAGTCGGCGATGCCCTTCTCGACGTCGGCGAAGCTCATGTCCTGCACGTCGCGCAGCACCGGCGTGACCAGGCCCTTGTCGGTGGACACGGCGATCGAGATGTCCTGGTAGCCGTGGTAGATCACGTCGTTGCCGTCGACCGACGCGTTGACGAACGGATAGCGCTTCAACGCCTCGGCCGCCGCCTTGACGAAGAAGCTCATGAAGCCGAGCTTGATGCCGTGTTCCTTCTGGAACGCGTCGCCGAGGGCTTTGCGCATCTTCACCACTTCGGCCAGGTTCACCTCGTTGAACGAGGTCAGCATGGCGATCGAGTTCTTCGACTGCATCAGGCGCTCGGCGATGCGCGCGCGCATGCGGGTCATCGGCACGCGCTCTTCCGGGCGGACGCCCGGGGTCGGTTTCGCGGCCGGCGCGGCGGCGGGAGCTGCGGCAGGGCGCGAACCGGCGTTGACCACGTCTTCCTTGATGATGCGACCGTCGCGGCCGGTGCCGGCGATGGCGGAGGTGTCGACCTTGCTCTCGGTGGCCACGCGCTGCGCGGCGGGCGAAAGCTCGGCGGCGGCCTTCGACGCGGCGGGGGCGGGCGCCGCGGCCGCGGGCGCCGGAGCGGCGGCGGCCGGAGCCGGCGCAGCCGCCGTGGCGCCTTCCTCGATGATCGCGATGACCTGCTCGCTGTTCACCGTGTCGCCGACCTCGTGCCTGATCTCCTTCAACACGCCGTCAACCGGCGCGGGCACTTCCAGCACCACCTTGTCGGTTTCCAGATCCACCAGGTTCTCGTCGCGCTTCACCGCGTCACCGGCCTTCTTGTGCCAGCTAGCGATGGTGGCGTCGGAGACGGACTCGGGCAGCACGGGGACTTTCAGTTCGATGGACATAAGAGGCTCTTGGGTTTGTGCGACTGTCGATGGACACAAGGAGCAGGGGCGGCCAATCGCGACCGCCCCGTTCGAAACGGATTACTCGGCGGCGTGGTCGGTACCGACCGGCTCGACCAGGGCCTGTTCGACCAGCGCCGCCTGTTCGGCGACGTGCGTGTTGTGGTGGCCGGCGGCCGGCGCCGGCGAGCGCGCGCGACCGGCGTACGACAGGCTGTGCTTGCTGCCCGTGCAGGCTTGCAGGTGATGGCGGATCTGGAACCAGGCGCCCTGGTTCATGGGCTCCTCCTGGCACCAGATCACTTCCTTCGCCGACGGATACTTGTCCAGCTCGGCGCTGACCTCCACGCGGGGGAACGGGTACAACTGCTCGACGCGCACGATCGCCACGTCGGTCAGGGCGCGCTTCTCGGCTTCCTCCAGCAGGTCGTAGTAGACCTTGCCCGAGCACAGCACCACGCGCTTGACCTTCTTCGCGGTCAGCTTGCGATGCTCGCCGATCACCAGCTGGAAGCTGCCGTTGGCCAGCTCGTCCAGGCTCGACACCGCCAGCTTGTGGCGCAGCAGCGATTTGGGCGTCATCACGATCAGCGGCTTGCGCGCGGCGCGCAGCATCTGCCGGCGGATCATGTGGAAATCCTGCGCGGGCGTGGTCGGCACGCAGACCTGCATGTTGTCCATCGCGCACAGCTGCAGGAAACGCTCCAGCCGGGCGGAGGAGTGCTCCGGCCCCTGGCCTTCGTAGCCGTGCGGCAGCAGCAGCACCAGGCCGCACAACCGGTTCCACTTCGATTCGCCCGAGCTGATGAACTGGTCGATCACCACCTGCGCGCCGTTGGCGAAGTCGCCGAACTGGGCTTCCCAGATGTTGAGGGTGTCCGGGTCGGTGGTGGAGTGGCCGTACTCGAACGCCATCACCGCCTCTTCGCTGAGCAGCGAGTCGATCACCTCGACATCGGCGGTGGCGCGCACTGCGGCCAGCGGCATGTAGGTGTGGCCGTCCTTCTGGTCGTGCAGCACCGCATGGCGGTGGAAGAACGTGCCGCGGCCGGAATCCTGGCCGACCAGGCGCATGTCGAAACCGCCGTCGACCAGGGTCGCGTAGGCCAGGTTCTCGGCGAAGCCCCAGTCGGCGGGCTGTTCGCCGGCGGCCATCTTGCGGCGGTCTTCGTAGATCTTGGCCACGCGGCCCTGCAGGGTGAGGTCGGCGGGCAAAGTGAGGATATTGCTGGCCAGTTCCTGCAGCTTGCGCATGGGCACCGTGGTGTCGGTGGGCAGCGACAGCTTGCCGCCGATGAAGCGCGCCCAGTCGACGTGGCCGTCGCGGACGGGGCTGGGGTCCAGGTCGGTCATCGGTGCGCCGGCTTCCAGGCGCTCGCGGTAGGCGTCGAACTGCTTCGCCGCCTCGCCCTCGGCCAGTACGCCGGCCTTCACCAGTTGCTGCTGGTAAAGGTCGCGCGCGGTCGGACGCTTGCGGATGATCTGGTACATCACCGGTTGCGTGGCGGCCGGCTCGTCGGCCTCGTTGTGGCCGTGGCGGCGGTAGCAGACCAGGTCGATCACCGCGTCGCGGCGGAACCGCTTGCGGAAGTCGTAGGCCAGCCGGGTCACCAGGATCACCGCTTCCGGGTCGTCGCCGTTCACGTGCAGCACCGGCGCGTTGACCATCTTGGCCAGGTCGGTGCAGTACATGGTGGAACGCGCGTCCTCCGGATTGGAGGTGGTGAAGCCGACCTGGTTGTTGACCACGATGTGCAGGCTGCCGCCGATCTTGAAGCCGCGCGCCTGCGACATGTTGAACAGTTCCATGTTCACGCCCTGGCCGGCGAACGCGGCGTCGCCGTGGATCAGCACGGCCATCGACTGCGTGTGCGCGGTATCGCGGCGGCGGGTCTGGCGCGCGTGCACCGAGCCGGTCACCACCGGGTTGACGATTTCCAGATGCGAGGGGTTGAACGCCAGCGCCACGTGCACGCCGCCCTTGGGCGTCTTGACGTCGGCGGAGAAGCCCATGTGGTACTTCACGTCGCCGGAGTGGGCCGGGTCGTCGGGGTGGTCGAAACGGCCCTCGAACTCGTCGAACAGGGTCTTCGGCGGCTTGCCCAGGATGTTGACCAGCACGTTGAGGCGGCCGCGGTGGGCCATGCCGATCACCAGCTCCTTGATGCCGTTGTCGCCGGCCGCGCGCACCACGTCGTCGAGCATCGGGATCAGGCTGTCGCCGCCTTCCAGCGAGAAGCGCTTCTGGCCGACGTACTTGGTGTGCAGGTAGCGCTCCAAGCCCTCGGCGGCGGTGAGGCCGTCGAGCACGCGCTGCTTGCCGGCCTTGTCCAGGCCGCTCTGGCCGGCGGATTGTTCGAGCCGGCTGTAGATCCAGTTGCGCTGCTCGTGGTTGCTGATGTGCATGAACTCCGCGCCGATCGAGCTGGCGTAGGTCTTCTTCAACCGATCGAGCAGGTCACGCAGTTTCAGCCGCTGGCCGCCGCCAGCGTAGTTGCCGGTGTCGAATTCGGTATCCAGGTCGGCGTCGGACAAGCCGTGGAAGGCCAGGCCGAGATCGGGGGCCGGCATCTTGTCGGCCAGGCCCAGCGGGTCGAGGTCGGCGGCAAGGTGGCCGCGCGAGCGGTAGGCGGTGAGCAGGCGCAGCACGCCGGCCTGCTTGCGCGCGTACTCGTCGCTCATCGGTACGGCGGCGGCGCCGTTGCGGCCCTGCTTCTGCGCCGCCTCGATCCGCGCAATGGCGGCGCCATGCGGGACATCGCCCGATTCGCGACCCTTGAACGTCTCGAAATAACCTGCCCATTCGGCGGGAACGGCCGTGGGGTCGGCCAGCCATGCGTCGTACAGCGATTCCACGTAATCGGCGTTGCCGCCAGCGAGTTGGGAGGATTCGTAGAACTCGCGGATCAGGTTTGTACTCACGTCACCACCGGCAGAAAAAGAGGCTTGCAGCCATCCATGTGAGCTGAACGTCGCGGCTTGCGACCGGTTTTCAAGTCCGACCGGTGGCTCGTGCGGATGACTGGTATCAATCTGCGTGATTATACCCTTCGCCCGCCACGGCACGGCAACCCGTGAAATGGTCGCAGACGGCCTGCGGCGCGGCTCCGCGGCCACGATGCACGGCCGCAAACGCGCAAGGGGTGTGGCCTGGTCGCGTTGCGCATCGTCGCGGACGCGGATGGCCACGAGCCAGCTGCGGTTCAGTCCGCGCGGCCGTCTCGCTCAGATATCCAGCCGCTGCAGCGCCGTGGCGCGCTCGGAGCGCTCCCACACCTCGTCGAATTGCTGTTGCAGCGGCGCGGCGCCGGCGCGGTCGTCGCGCGCCGCGCGTCCAGGTGGACGCTCCGCCGCGGGCAGGAACAGGTAACCGCCGACGTCGTTGAGCAGGCAGGCCGAAGGCCAGGCCAGGTCGACGTCGTCGACCGGCACGCGGATCTGGAACGCGCTGGACAGGCGCTGGGCCAGGCCGATCAGTGGATGGTCGGCCTGCAGCGCGGCCTGCGGCTCGTGCAGCAGCACGCGGATCAGCGCACTGCGGCCGGAGGTGGCGATGCGTCGCAACTCGGCCAGTTGTTCCGCATCGGCGAAGGTGTCGGCAGTGAGCGCGGGCAGGCGCACGGCCAGCTGATGACGCGCATCACGCAGCAGTTGCAGCCGCGCCTGCACGCATTCCGCCGCCGTGCCGGTCGCCAGCCGTCCGGGATCGCGACCAGGCGGATGCTCGACCGTCGCGTCCCGCTCGAACACCAGCCGCATGGCGCGGTGTGCCAGCCCCGCGTCCTCGAATTCGTCCCCATATGCCACGAAACCGGCGCGGGTGTAGAAGCCGATCGCGCTGACCTGGGCGTCCAGTGCCACCTCGGACCAGCCCTGCGCGCGCGCCAGGCCCAGCAGCTCGCGCAGCAGCGCCGCGCCTACGCCCTGGCCGCGCCAGTCCGGCAATACCGCCATGCGGCCGATCTTGTGTTGCGGCGTGAGCCGGCCGCAGCCGATCGGGTGGCCGGCATCGTCGCGGGCCAGCACGTGCCAGCAGTCGACGTCCAGCCCGTCGCGCTCGCGCTGCTCGCTCACGCCCTGTTCGTGGATGAACACCGTGGCGCGCAGGTCGAGCAGGGCGGCGCGCTGGTCCTCGCGCGACCAGTCGGCGATCTCGACGTGGAAGTGCTGCAGCTTCATCGGCGGCGGCGCGCCGGGCGCAGCAGCAGGTGGCCGTCGTTGACCAGGGCGAGCAGGAGTTCGCGGTCGGCGGCGACAGGCGTGCGGTCGAAGGCCAGTTCGCGTTCGGCACACAGCCGTTGCGCCAGTTCCACCGATGCGCCATAGGCCTGGCCACACACGTACAGCACGCCACCGGTCTTGCCGCCCGCCCAGGCCATGCGCGCCCAGGGGTGGCGCAGCAGCCGGGCACCGGCGGCGAGGCGCGCGGCGAACCGCTCATCGCTCAGTGGATGCTCCGGCGCCACCGGCACCTGCGCGTTGCGGTAGCGGGTGATGAAGCGGCCGAACCAGTCACGCAGCAGGTCCTCGCGCAGGGTGGCGGCAAATGGCAGGGCCGCCTTGAGCCGCTCCAGCGCGGCGCGGTCGATCTCGCCGGCATGCCGGGCCGGGGTCAGGTCGGGATCGGCGTAACGCAACTCGTCAGGCAACTGCTCGGCGATGTAATCGGCCAGGTCGCCGGTCAGTTCGGCTTGCGAGGGCGCGCGCATGCCGACGGAGAACGTCATGCACGGGCCGCCGAAGGCGACGCCGTCGTGCGGCACGCCCGGCGGCAGGTAGAGCATGTCGCCCGGGTCGAGCAGCCATTCGTGGGTCGGCTCGAACTGCACCAGTTGCTTGAGCTCGATGTCGGGCCGGAACGCCTTCGGTGCCAGCGGATCGTCGCTGATCGCCCAGTGGCGCTGGCCCAGGCCCTGCAGCAGGAACACGTCGTACTGATCGATGTGCGCGCCGACGCCGCCGCCGGGTTCGGCGTAGGACACCATCACGTCGTCCATGCGCCAGCTCGGCAGGAACCGGAAGTGTTGCAGCAGGCCGGCCACGTCGGCGTCCCACTTGTCCACGTCCTGCACCAGCAAGGTCCAGTTGCGTGGTGGCGTGG
>Ga0097678_1002577_pt1 | contig 14012 bp, 17 predicted proteins | sample ThiBiot_500_plan_2_FD_72847 | JGI IMG/M metagenome (GOLD analysis project Ga0097678, IMG submission 72847) | Wastewater bioreactor microbial communities from Cape Town, South Africa - Thiocy_expt_500_plan - 1398105537976 (version 2) (version 2) ...
AGAATAAAGTCTTCAGCAACGGCGGAAAAATTGAAACCGAAAAAGAATTGTTTTCCTGGGCAAAAGAAATAGAAAATCTAGGAGCCGGAGAAATCCTCCTGACATCAATGAATACAGACGGAACGAAATCCGGATTTGCAATTGACATTACAAAGCGGCTTTCGGAGCTGGTGAATATTCCTGTGATTGCTTCGGGTGGTGCTGGAACGATATTGCATTTTGAAGATCTTTTTACCGAAACTAAAGCAACCGGAGCTTTGGCAGCCAGTATTTTTCACTTCAATGAAATCGAAATTCCAGAACTTAAAAATTACCTTAAATCTAAAAACATGCCAATAAGATGACAATACAATTTGATAGAAATACGGGATTAATTCCAGTCATTATTCAGGATTACCTTAATCTCAAAGTCCTGATGCTTGGTTATATGAATCAAGAAGCCTTAACTAAAACTTTAGAGGAAAAAAAAGTTACGTTTTTTTCCCGTTCTAAAAATAGACTTTGGACAAAAGGCGAAACGTCAGGTAACTTTTTGGAATTGATTGATTGGAAATTAGACTGTGACAACGATACGATTCTCATCAAAGCAAAAGCTCTCGGACCGACATGTCACAAAGGAACGACAACTTGTTTTGCAGAAGAAAATGACAAAGGTTTTTTATACGAATTGCAAAAAAAGATTTCTGAAAAGATTGACACTAATGATGAAAGTTCTTATACCAATGAACTTTACAGAAAAGGCATCAACAAAGTGATTCAAAAAGTAGGTGAAGAGGCGGTGGAATTGGTTATCGAAGCGAAAGATAACAATAACGAATTATTTTTAAATGAAGCTTCAGATTTGATTTATCATTATTTGATTTTGTTGAAAGCTAAAGGTTTCACGATTGAAGATGTTGAGAAAATTCTGAAATCGAGGATTAAATAAAAAAATCCAGCAAAAGCTGGATTTTTATGGAGCCAATCTTGAAATTTTCCATTCAAAATCTTTTGTTAAAGAATACAAAATCCTGTCGTGAAGACGATTTGGCCGGCCTTGCCAAAATTCGATTTCATAGGGTTTTGCAATGTAACCGCCCCAGTTTTCAGGTCTTGGAATTTCTTTGTTTTCGAATTCGGTTTCTAAACTTTTCAACTTGCTTTCTAAAAATTCTCGATTTGGGATTTCCTGACTTTGTGGCGAAACAACAGCGCCTAACTGGCTTCCTTTTGGACGGGAATGAAAATAGCCGTCACTTAGATTTTCAGCAATTCTTTCAACATTGGCTTTGATGATAATTTGTCTTTCCAGGCTTGGCCAGAAAAAATGAAGACAAGCTTTGTGGTTTTTCTCAAGCGATTTTCCTTTTCGACTGTCGTAATTGGTGTAAAAAACAAAGCCTTCCCAATTATATGACTTGAGCAAAACCATTCTGACTCTAGGGCAACCGTCATCTTCGACTGTGGAAATAGCCATTGCATTAGCTTCGGAAACATGTGGATTTTCTTCAGCCTCCAGAAACCAATTTCGGAATTGTTCGATGGGGTTTTCTCTGACTTCGCTTTCGATAAGCTGGGATTTGTCGTAGACTTGTCTTTTATCGTGTAGGTTTTCGTTGTTCATTTTATGATTGAGATGTTTTATAATGTTAAAGCCTTTGAACGCAAAGTTCGCAAAGTTTTTTAAAAACTACTAATTGTTTTTAAGAGCCACAAAGACGCTTCGCTCATCAAAGGAAATTATATGTTGAATATGACAACTCTTCCTTTGTGCGAAGCGCGCCCCGACCTGAGTGGAGCTCTTTTTGTTTTTCTAAAAAACAAAAAAGCGGGAACGGAGGGCGGATAAAGGCGCCCCAATCCAAAAGATCCGACGAAGTTAAATTATTAGAATCTGAATCAATTTAACTTAAATTTTCATTGAATTCTTTTTCAAAAAAAATATTTTTTTATAGCTTTGATAGATGAATTACTCTTACAAAGGTAAAATTTTAATATCAACTCCCGATGCTTCCGGCGACATATTTTCCCGCTCGGTAGTGCTTATTATTGATCATAATGAGAATGGTGCTTTTGGCTTGATTCTGAATAAAAAAAATCAGAATATGAGTTCGCGTCTTTTGAGCATTTTTGGTTTTCCGGTGGAGCTTTATGAAGGTGGACCTGTGGAAAATGACAAGGTTTTCTTCATTCTTAAAGGTGAAAAAATCACGGAGCAATATTCTGAAATCAATGATGAATTTTACATTACTGAAGATATTGATTCTGTAGTCTCATCGATTGTTGAGGGTTCTGTAACTATTAATGACATCAAGGTTTTTTCCGGATATTCGGGTTGGTCTCCTTTACAGCTGGAAAGTGAAATCCAACGAAAAATGTGGACGATTGTGGATGTTTATAATCTGGATTATACGCTTCCGAATGACCAGAATCTCTGGAAAAAAATCATGCAGAATCTCGGTGGCGAATTTCTTCTCTGGGCAAATGCGCCTGAAGATGTGAGTTTGAACTGATGAGTTTTACACAAAGACACAAGGAATAATTTTCTTTTAGAATGTTTTACTGCACTAGGGAAACGGAAAATATTCGATTTTTTTTGCCTTTATGATTACTTTTTTATTTATATCGGGATCTGTTCTTCAAAAATAACTGTTCCGGCTTCTGTGTAATAAGTGCATGTTTTTGCATCAATATCAACAATCCATTTGTAAACACCGCTATCTGCACAATCTTTACAAAATTGGAAAAAGTCGGTTCCGCCTTGTTGATGATTTCGTAAGTCAGCTAAAAATTTTTCTGCATTCGGGATTCCGTAAATCAATAATGGTGCATATTGTTGTGGTGCGGAAACTTTGTAATCGTCGTTTCCTAAATAATTAGTAGAACCGTCTTCTACGAAAGTTTCCAAACTTTTAACGCCTAATTCTCTAATCGTTTTTGCGAATTGTGGGAATCCTTTTCCGCTTTCTACGTTGGAATGCGCATCTTGAATCTGTTGTAATGTAAACATCATTGTAAGTTTTTCTGTGTTTTTATTTTCTTAGTTAATTCTCTGACTTCTTTTTTTAATAAGTGAAAAGCCGGCTGAGCCATACTTACGTGGTCGAATCCGTCTTCCTCCAATAATTTGGTTGAAGGATGTTTTACGAGATTCAACATTCTTGCCAAATAAGCATTTTCTTCATACCGTCCGAACAATTCTAATTCTCTGTCACCGGTAATTAAAACAATGGGTGGCGCATCCTTTCTGACGTGGAACAAAGGCGCATATTGGTCAATTGTCGGTTGTAATTCCGGGATTCCTTGTTCTTTTCTGATTTGAAAATGCGTGATTGCCTGTCCACTAAATGGAATAAGTCCTGCAATCTGGTCTGCATCAATTTTATATTTTTGAAGATATTTTTTATCCAGCGTAATCATCATTGCCAGATAACCTCCCGCCGAATGTCCGGACTGGAAAATCAGATTTTTATTCCCACCGTATTTTTCAATATTCTCAAAAACCCAGGCCGTTGCTGCAGCGGCATCTTCTATGTAAGCCGGCGCCTTCACTTTTGGAGCTAAACGATATTCGACGCTTACAACGGCAATATTTTCATCTAATAATTCTTTTGGCAATTCATTATTGCCGCCAGTTAAACCTCCGCCGTGAAACCAAATCACAGTCGGGAAATTTTTGACATTGATTGGATAATAGAATTTCAGTTTGCATTGGGAACTGATGTAAGCATCGGCATTACTGATTTTTTCTGGGTAATAAGAAATATTGCTTTCAGTTTTATATTCTGTCTGAGCAAAACTGAATGCGAAGACTAAAATTACAATAAGACTGATTGGTTTTCTGAACATAATTTTACTTTTATTTAAACGCAAAGTCTGCAAGGATTTTTTTGTTCAATTCAATTTTTTAAAGTTACACAAAGTCGTAAAACTCATTAAAGAAAAACGATGTAATTTTATATTTCATAAAAATTTGACTTCGACATTTCCGGATTGATGATAGAAAAATCCGTCGCTGTCATATTCTATATTGGTAAGGCCTTCTAAAACATCATAAACCATTTTTTGCAAAACGCCATCGCCTATTCCGTGGATGATTTGTAAGGTTTTGATTTTATTCTTTCTACAAAAATCAATCGTTTCCAATAATTTTTCTCTCTGAATCATCAATCTTTCAAAAGCATCATAATCTGCAGGGTTTTTGACCAAAAAATTAAAGTGAAGGTCTAATTTCAACGGCGCTTTATTATGCTTTTTCGAAATGATTTTTGGACTTTCTTTTTTCCTGATAATTGGAGAGTTCTCGTATAATTCGGAATCGATAATTGTTAATTTCTCTTTAGAAAATTGATAAGTAAAGCCGTGTTCATCTTCAATTTTCACCTGATTGGCAATAATCTTCAGAACCTTACCCCTAAGATTTTCATCAATCACTGAAACTAAATCTCCAATTTTCATTTTATAATTAATAATTTTTTTAACGCAAAGGCCGCAAAGTTCTTTTTTAAAGACTAAATGCTTTTAAGGCCGCAAAGGCGTTTCACTCAGCAAAAATAAAAACTCTAATTCTCTTTAATTCTAAAACTATCAAACCCGACTTCCGAGTTCTATAATTTCCAAATCTTTGATTTCATCCTTATGGATTGTGAAACGCATCATTGTTCTCACTTTGTGCCATCCGGATTTTCCGCAAGCGCCAGGATTAAGATGAAGAAGATTATTCTTTTTATCAAACATCGCTTTCAGAATATGGGAATGTCCGGAAATAAATAATTTCGGTTTTCTTTCTGCGATCTCTTTCTTGGCCAAAGGTGAATATCGCTCAGGATAACCACCAATGTGAATCATCAAAACATCAACTTCTTCACATTTGAAACTCAAAACTTCAGGGAAAATTGTCCTGATTTTTGCTTCGTCAATATTACCGTAAACACCTCGGATTGGTTTTATTTTTTCTAATTCTTCAATCACAGCCATATTGCCAAAATCTCCGCAATGCCAAACTTCATCGGCATCTTTCGCATAATCAATAATCCTGTCATCAATGTAGGAATGGGTGTCTGATAAAAGAAGAATACGTTTCATTTTAAATTAGATTCAATTACAAAAGTACAAACTGATTTTTCATTAATTCTGAAATGTCAAGCCATATTTTAAAACATACCAGATTGTTATTGCGCCAGCAACACCTATCAATCCCAATAAAATCAATAGCCAAAACGCCCAAGTTTTCACTCCTTTTTTATACATTATTACAAAAACCAACTGCAAGATGAAAAATAAAAATAATAGAACAGCCAAATTTATAATCATCTGTTCTTGTGATATTTTCTTGCTAAAAAGAAAAACGGATACGAAAACTAAACTGACAACCATCATTTTTATAAATTCTGACGGCTGAGAGAGTCTATTTTTTTTGACTGGTCTCATTTTTAATGATTTTAGAATTACGAAATTACGAATTAACATTTTCTTTATAATTAAAAAAAAATCAGGAAATTTACAGCCGACATGAGATATTTTATAGAGTTTTCTTACAACGGTTCTGCATATTTTGGTTATCAGATTCAGCCCAAACAGATTTCTGTTCAGGAGGAATTGGAAAAGGCGTTGTCCACCATTCTTCGCGAACCCATCAAAACAACCGGAGCAGGAAGAACCGACACTGGTGTCCACGCAAAGAAAATGTTTGCCCATTTTGAAACCGAACAAACCCTTGATGAAAACTTAGTTCATAAACTCAATTCTTTTCTGTCAGAAAATATTGCTATCAAAAGAATATTTGAAGTTCCTGCAGATTTGCACGCTCGATTCAGTGCGACTTACAGAACTTATGAATATTACATTTCATTAGAAAAAAATCCTTTTTCGAAGGATTCTTCATGGCAATATTGGCGTCAAAAACCTTTGAACGTCGATCTAATGAACGAAGCATGCAAAATCCTTTTTGATTATGATGATTTTACGAGCTTCGCCAAACTACACACCGATAACAAAACCAACATTTGCAAAATCTATAAAGCCGAATGGGAACAGCTTGGAAATCAATTGAAATTCACGATTTCTGCCGACCGGTTTCTGAGAAATATGGTTAGAGCCATTGTCGGAACAATGGTTGAAGTGGGAAGCGGAAAAATTACTCCAAATGATTTGCGAAGAATTATTGAAGACAAATTCCGGAATTCTGCCGGTGTTTCCGCTCCTGCGCAAGGACTTTTTTTGATAGATGTTGGGTATGAGTTTTAGCATTTGAGAGTCGGAGCGTTTGAGAGTTTTTTATTGAGAAGTGAAATTATTTTTATAAATTTAACTGATTGATTTAAAACAAATAACCTCTTAAAACCGTAAATTGATGACCGAAATAGACAAGCTTGCATTCGCATTAAATCAATTTGCCGGACTTTCGGAAGATGATTTCAAAATGTCTTCGGATTTTTGGTTGGTGAAGAATTATAAAAAAGGTGAATTCTATAATCTTCGCGGAACGGTTTGCACTTATTTCGGATTTATTGTTGACGGCGTTTTCCGCTCTTACACGATTGACGAAAAAGCGGGTGAAGAGAAAAATGTTTTTCTCTATTCTGCGAACGGATTTGTAGTTTCTTTCAAGAGTTTTATCAATCAGATTCCTTGTGATTATTTTACACAGGCGATGACGGATGCTTCTATTATTTATATTCGTTATACGGATTTGCTTTCGTTGTATCAGAAATCGCATCAATGGGAAAAGTTTGGACGATTGTTGGCTCAGGAAGCTTTCAATGTGACAATGACAAGAATCGAAGGTTTTCTCTTGAAATCTCCTGAGGAACGTTATCTCGACCTTATTAAGCAACATCCTGATATTTTCAATAATGTTCCTTTATATCATATTTCATCTTACTTAGGGATTCAAGGGCATTCTCTTAGCCGGATTCGGAAAAGACTTTCTGGGAAATAATTCTGAATTTTATTGAAACGTTGAATCTTACGCAGCCCGAATTATCTCTAATTTTTATTTTTTTATTTGAATCGATGAATCTCGTTCCTCGATTTGAGCGGAAATCCTTTTTACGCGACGTAGTGGAGTGAAAAGATTGACCTTCGTCGAGCCACTTCGTTAGGTTTGGGAGCCCTTCGACAAGCTCAGAATAAACTACAGACGGATTAAGCTGCCCAAATAAATATCACATAATGAAACTCTCGCAGATTTTTCCGATTGAGCAGATAATTAATTACTTCATAAATATTTATTTATTAAAATGATACGATTTTAACTTGGGTTAAAGTTTTACACGTTCAATCTTCTGAACTTTGTCTCATAATTTAAACATCAAAATATTATGAAAACAAAAACTATCGTATTGATTCACGGATTATTCGTCAACAATACCAGCTGGAACGAATGGAAAACTTATTTCGAAAATCAAGGTTACAGTGTTCACACACCTTCCAATCCGGGACACGCAGGAAATCCTATCGAATTGAAAAGAAACGTTCCTTCCGAACTAACAACTGTAAGCTTTGAACTGACCTTGAACAATCTCGTGAAATTCATCGACACGCTTCCTGAGAAACCGATTGTTGTAGGACATTCTTTTGGTGGATTATTGGTCCAAAAACTGATTGAACTTGATAAAGCAGTTGCCGGAGTTAGCATAGACGGTGCACCACCAAAAAATGTAATGGCGCCTTTTTCAACGATAAAAATCGTTTGGCCGGTTTTCAATTTCTTCAAAGGAAACAGCCCGTATCTTGGAACAAAGGATTGGTATCATCGTGCGTTTTTTAATAATTATTCCCGAGAAGAAAGTGACAAATTGTACGAAACTGTTGCTGCTCCGGAAAGCAGAATACTGGCGAGAGACCCGCTTTTGAAATCGATTGGCAATGTTGATTTTAATAAAGCTCACAATCCGTTATTGTTCATTGGGGGTGCAAATGATGCTATTTTTCCGGCAGACTTCACTGCGAAAATTGCCAATTTCTTATAAAGATAAAAACAGTATGCTGGATTTGAAAATCTTTGAAGGGAGAAGTCATTTTATCTGTGGCGAAAATGGCTGGGAAGAAGTTGCCGGATACGTTTTGAACTGGATTGAGAAACAATAAATCTTATTCGTTTTGTCTATTAATAAATTTGGTTAATGGTCGGCGTTTCAATTTTTAAAGTCTTATTTTTGCAAAGATTTTTTTCGAGACTGAAAAAAACTCCGGAATTCTAAGAATAAAAATGAAACACCTCTTTACCAAATTTGCTTTTAATGATAGTTTTATGATTAAAGGTGTTCCATCTGACCTTAGAAAAATTAATAGAAACAGATGAAACAACAAAATACCTGGGACATTGTCAAGCGATTATTTTTAATCGGAATGAAATTTAGGTCGTGGTTTATTTTCACACTGATTATTTCAATTTTTCTCGCCATAGTTTCCACTTACAGACCGATTCTTACCAAAAATGTAGTCGATATAGACATTGTTAAGCTAAAGGATAAAGCCCAGCTGATGAAGCACATCTATATGCTGATTGGGTTAGTAATTGCAGAGACGATTCTTAACTTTTTCCTTGTTTATTTCTCGAACTTCATTTCGCAGAATGTTATTCGTGACATCAGGGAAAGGTTGTATCACAAACTGATTTATTTCAGAACTGCGTTCTTCGACAAAACCGCAATAGGAAATCTTGTAACAAGGGCTGTCGGCGATGTTGAAACGATTGCTACGGTTTACACAGATGGATTTTTGATGGTCTTCGGAGATATTCTGAGAATCGTGATGGTTCTTTTCGCAATGTTCCAGGTGGATACACATCTGAGTATGATTTCGTTAGCGATTCTCCCGATAATGGTTGTGATTACGAGAGTTTTCCAGAAGAAACTGAAAGTCGCATTTGGTTCTGAAAGAAGCTGGACGGCAACACAAAACAGTTTTGTGCAGGAACGTTTGGCCGGGATGTCATTGATTCAGGTTTTTAACAGAGAAGAAGCCGAGTTTAAGAAATTTGATACAATTAATATTGAGCTAAAAAAAGCTTTACTGAAAACGGTTTTTATCTTTTCCTTGTTCTTTCCTGTTGTTGAATTGATTTCGTCGCTTTTCATTGGATTTATCTTATTTTATGGTGGATTTATCAAATCTACGCCTGGAGTCATTATTGCTTTTATTCAGTTTATCAATATGTTGATTCGTCCTTTGAGACAGATTGCAGATAGATTTAATAATATCCAGAGAGGAATTGTCGGTGCAGAACGTGTTCTCGGCGTGATGGATGAAGACCAGGCAATGCCAAACAACGGAACAATTGCCAAAGACCATTTTGACGGAAAAATTGAGTTTGATAAAGTTCATTTTGCTTACGATGACAAACAAGAAGTTCTGAAAGGCATTGATTTCAAAGTGAATCCTGGCGAAACTGTCGCTATTGTCGGCGCGACCGGAGCCGGAAAATCGACAATTATCAGTTTGATTACAAGATTATATGACATCAATTCCGGAAAAATAATGCTGGACGATGTGGACATCAGAGATTATGAATTGTATAACCTGAGAAGTCATATTGGTGTTGTGCTTCAGGACGTTTTCCTTTTCCACGGTAGTATTTTTGAAAACCTGACTTTGGGTGATGAGGATATTACACTCGAAAATATCAAAAAAGCGGCGAAAGAAATTGAGGTTGATGAGTTCATCGAAAGATTACCAAATGGTTATGATTATGTGGTTAGCGAAAGAGGTTCTTCTATTTCCTTAGGACAAAGACAATTGTTATCATTCCTGAGAGCTTATCTGTCTGACCCTAAAATCCTGATTCTTGATGAAGCCACTTCATCTATCGACCACGAAAGTGAGAAACTCATCCAGAGAGCAACTGAAAAAATCACGAAAAACAGAACCTCAATCATCATAGCGCACAGACTTTCCACCATCGAAAAAGCTGACAAAATCATCGTAATGGACCACGGACTGATTGTGGAAGAAGGAACGCATCAGGAACTTCTGGCTAAGAATGGTTATTATTCAGTGCTTTATAAGGCTCAGGTTGTGAGTGAGGATGGAGAGAAGACGATTTAATTAATTTCAATTTTGATTAAGAATAAATTTGTAATTTTGATTAAACCTTTTAAAAATGAATATCGAATCGAGAAAAATAGAATTTGTTCAGGCTTTTCTGAATCTTCAAAATGAGGAGTTGATTTCTCAATTCGAAAAACTCTTGAAAAAAGCCAAACAATCTGAAAAAGAATTGGAGCCTTTTACGATTGAAGAATTAAATTCTCGCATAAACGTTTCATTAGAGGATTCTAAAAACGAGGACGTAACAGAATCAAACGAACTGCTTTCTGAAATCAAACATTGGTAATGAAAATATTTTGGACAGCATTCGCTAAAAGAGAATTAAGGAATATTTTCGATTACTACAAAATAAAAGCAAGTCCTAAAATTGCAAAAAAACTGGTTACTGAAATTGTTGAGAAAACTAATGTTTTAGATTTTCAAAACAAAATAGGACAAAAAGAAGAACTATTGTCTGGCAGAAAAGAAAATTTCAGATATTTGGTTTCCAATAATTATAAAATAATCTATTGGCTTAATAAAGAAAAGAATCGTATTGAAATCGTTGACATTTTTGACACTCGTCAAAATCCGCTGAAAATTGAACGGGAAAAATAATTGCTAATCTCTGATAATCTTATACCTGAAACTTATCAATCCCGAAGCCGCTATCAGACAAACTATGATGATGATTTTGAGATTTTTAATCCATAAACAAAGGTCTCTGCCAGTTAAGAGAGAAATGCAATCTTTCGGATTTCCAGTTTCATATTTCAGACTGATTTCAGTATTAAAAATACCAATTACAGAGACCGCAATAACCAAAATCAGCATAGTGATAATGGCTTGATAAACCGATTTCTTCATCATTTTTTGTTTTTAGTTTTTTTAGCGTTTTAAATTTTCAGGACATTCCAAGCATTTTCAATATTGTTATTTCTTAAATGATTTTGGGCTAATAAATGTACTTCTTTTTCCGAAGAAAAATTCCCTTGTGGCAAAACTTCTACATTGGCGAGCATTCCAAGGTCATTGCCTGTAAAAATATCACTTTGTCTGAGCTCATCGGGAAGCTGGTCGTAACCGATTCCTTTTGTAACTAAGGGTTTAGGAACTTCGAAGATATTATTTTCGTTATTTCTGGAATAGAAATTACTTCCCAATCTTGCTACCAAATCCAATTGTTTTTGGTCGAGATTTCCAGCTTCATCAAGATATTTTTCGTTGATATGAATCTTGACAATCTCTGCAATCACCAGATTTCCTGAACCTCCAAAATTACCAAGTGATTTAATTTCTAAAACCTTACACTCGAAATTAACTGGCGATTCTGCAATCAAAGGTGGCTTTACGATGTCAGCAGGTTTCATTGTTAATCCGGATTTGATAAACTCATTTACGCCATCTTCATATTCTGTACTGGCCAAAGAAACCTGCTGAACCATATCGAAATTGACGTTTCCAATAACCAATTCCGGCACTTCTTTCATATTTTCCAAAGTATGTTTTGTGGTATTGTCACGCACTCTTCTGGAAGGAGAAACAATAACAACAGGCGGAACCGTGCTGAACATATTAAAAAAACTGAAAGGCGAAAGATTGATTTCTCCTTTGCTGTTAATTGTACTTGCCAAGGCAATCGGTCGTGGCGCAATCGCGGTTTGCATTACTTGTTGCAACTGAACTGCTGAGATATCGGAAGGAATGATAGTTTTCATTATTTAATCGTTAAAAAGTTTTTAAACACTAGGAACACAAGGCTTTCACAAAGTCCACAAGAAGAAAACATTGTGAACTTTGTGAAATCTTTGTGTCTATTGTGGTAAAACAGCCGGCAAAATCTTTCCAGAAACTTCCCCAAATCCAACCCGGATTCCGTCTTTTTCTGACCAGGCTTTCATTGTGATGGTATCGCCGTCTTCTATGAATTTTCTCTCGATTCCGTTTTTGAGTTGCAATGGTTTTGTTCCTCTCCAGGTTAGTTCCAGCATAGAACCATAGGATTTTTCATCTTCTCCGGAAATAGTTCCACTGGCATAAACATCACCAACTTCAATATTACAGCCATTCACAGTGTGATGCGCCAACTGCTGACACATATTCCAATACATAAATTTGTAATTGCTTTCAGAAATCAAGTTTTCTTCAGAATTTTCTGGCTTAAGATAAACCTGAAGATTGATGTCATAATTTTTATCACCTTCGAATTTCAGATAACCCAAAACTTCCGGCTCTTGTTTTGGAGACTGTGTTTTGAATGGTTGCAAAGCTTCCAAAGTCACAATCCAGGGCGAAATGGATGAACCAAAATTTTTTCCCAAAAATGGTCCAAGAGGAACATATTCCCAACTCTGAATATCTCTTGCGGACCAATCGTTGAAAATCATCATCCCGAAAATCGCATCTTCCGCCTCAGAAACAGAAATCCTTTCTCCCAAATCTGTATTTTTATTCACGACAAAAGCCATTTCTAATTCGAAATCCAATTGTCTGGATGCGCTGAAAATCGGTTTATCCGAATCTGCAGGTTTAATCTGTCCGCAAGGTCTTGTGATATCGATTCCTGATAAAACAATCGACGAAGCACGACCGTGATAACCAACCGGCAAATGTTTCCAGTTTGGCAACAATGCATTGGCCGGGTCACGGAACATCATCCCGACATTGGTGGCGTGCTGAATACTACTATAAAAATCGGTATAATTCGGAATGTGTAAAGGCATCATCATTTGAATCTCATCCAGATTGTAAAAGCATTCCTCCAAAGCTCTTTCGTCTTTCGACAACAAAGAATCTTCTAACAACAATTGCTGAATTCTCTCACGAACTTTGTTCGTAATTGGTTTTCCTAATTCTATAAACTCGTTGATTGTGTAACCTTCGAAAACGTTTTCTTCAAAGCCTTTGATATCTTCAAAATAACCAAGATCAAATAACGTAGCCAAATCAATGACAATATCGCCGATTCTTGTAGCACAGGCAATAAATTCTTTGTTGAAAACACAAACTCCAAACGGAATATTATAAATTGAAAAATCGGAATCTGATGAATAATTGATGAAGGATTTCATTTTTTGAATTTAGAATTAGATTAAAAAATTAAAGCATTAAAAATAATGCTTTAATTGTAAAAATATAAGAAAATAATTTGGGGTTTAAAGGTTTCCGCGTTTTTCCTGCTCCCTTTCCAAAGCTTCGAAAAGTGCTTTGAAATTCCCAGCTCCGAAACTCTGAGCGCCGTGTCTCTCGATGATTTCGTAAAACAACGTTGGTCTGTCTTCCACAGGTTTTGTGAAAATCTGAAGTAGGTAACCTTCTTCATCGCAATCCACAAGAATTCCAAGACTCTGAAGTTTTCTGATATCTTCATCAATATCTCCTACTCTTTCAGGGATCATCTCGTAATACGCTTCCGGCGGCGGAGAAAGGAATTCCACACCTCTATTTTTAAGTTCTGTAACAGTTTTCACAATATCCTTTGTAGCAACTGCAATATGCTGAACGCCTTCACCTTCGTAAAAATCCAGGTATTCTTCTACCTGCGACTTTCTCTGACCTTCGGCCGGCTCATTGATTGGAAATTTGGCATAACCATTGCCATTAGACATTACTTTTGACATCAATGCAGAATATTCTGTATTGATTTGTTTATCATCAAATGAAAGAATATTCACGAATCCCATTACTTTCTCGTACCATTCAACGGTGGGAATCATTCTGTCCCAACCGACATTTCCTACACAATGGTCAACATACAACAACCCAACATCAGAAGGGTTATAATCGCTTTCCCACTTTTCGTAACCAGGCATAAAAGCGCCCATGTAATTTTTGCGTTCTATGAACATATGAACGGTTTCGCCGTAAGTGTAAATACCCGACATCCTCACCTCTCCGAATTCATCCGTAATTGTCTTGGGTTCCAAATATGGTTTTCCGCCACGTTTTGTTGTTTCTTCAAAAGCTTTGTAAGCATCATCCACCCAAAGTGCCAGAATCTT
>Ga0097678_1002595_pt1 | contig 13922 bp, 10 predicted proteins | sample ThiBiot_500_plan_2_FD_72847 | JGI IMG/M metagenome (GOLD analysis project Ga0097678, IMG submission 72847) | Wastewater bioreactor microbial communities from Cape Town, South Africa - Thiocy_expt_500_plan - 1398105537976 (version 2) (version 2) ...
CACACGTCTTAGCATTCGCAACAATTCCTACAATTGTTGCTACTGCGCCAGCCAATAACGCTATCAAGCCATTGATTGCGTCAGCTTTGGAATTACCACTCTCATCAAAGTACTTTATAGGATTGTTCCAACAATAAACAAACCAGTTCCCACCATCCATCTTGCGATCCTGGCTGATAAAACGCCCGCTGGCCGCCTCGTAATACCTCGCCCGCATGCAAGTCAGCCCAGACTCATCGTCCTCCACATGCCCAAGGTTTGCACAATACCGCCCCTTAGGATCGCCCGAAGTCGCCCCTTGCCGAATCACCCCCCAAGCATCGTAAGCCCGCTGGTCACCCAGAGAGTAAGAAGACCCCGACTTACCAAGCATCGCCACCATGTTCCCATGACCATCATACAGCGGATAACCCACCGTCGTCCCCGAAGAATTCACGCGCTCAATCCGGTCGATTCCCCGGGCCCCCAATCCATTTCGCGTAACCGTGGAGCCCGAGCTCGTCGTGTTGGGCAAGCGACATCGCAGCTCAATTTGAGAGACGCTTGGAGAATAAGCGAATCAGACTCTAGACTAGTCCTGCGGCTGTAATCAACGAATTACAATCGGCTGTACGATTTGGCGTGACATACGGTGCCGTAGACGAAGTACATCTACTCACTCCGGGCGAGGATTCGTCTTCCAATTATCTACTTATCCATCGCTATTATCATTGCGAAGAAAACGCACGCTCTTCTCAATGTAAAATGTCACAGCAATGAATGCAAATACACCTATTGTATAGACAACGGAATCAGGCAAGATACCTAAAGCGAAGATCCCTAATGAGAGCTCGAGTGCCATTACTGTCATGCTCGCGATCAGAGTCTTGAATAGACGAAATAAAATCAAAGGAATAGATATTAATCCTAGACATGCAGAAAACCCAAAGAAAACTAATGATTCCATATCAATACGGCATATTGTAGGCGCATTCGGCATCAAACAACCAGGCTTCGATTACGGTTGTATAATAGACAAGAACCTGAGACATCCGAAGCAGAACTTTACCAAATCGACATGCCATGTTAACGAACTGGGCAATGCTCGCAATATTTGCGGCCCCGTCAATAGCAGCCAATTCTGCAACAGCTTGACTTGCTGTCCCGACCGACTCGGCGATCTTATACCACTTTTCAAGCGTCTTGATCAAACCAATCGCGGCTGTTATTCTTGCGAGGAACTCATTGATTGCGTCACCGTTTTCAAAGTATCCGGAAAAATTTCTGAAGAAAGCTTCTAGTCCTTTGATGGCATAGTCGTACCACGAGTCTCTACCACTTCCATCCACTCTATTTATGCCGTCATTCGCACAGTATACGTACCAATTAAACCCATCACCTTGCGTATCTTCGCTAAGAAACCGCCCACTTGTAGCCTCATAATATCGCGCCCGCATGTAAGTCAGCCCAGACTCATCGTCCTCGACATGCCCAAGGTTCGCGCGATACCGCCCCTTCGGATCCCCCGAAGTCGCCCCCTGCCGAGTCACGCCCCAAGCATCGTAAGCCCGCTGGTCGCCCAGAGAGTAAGAAGTTCCCGCCTTAGCAAGCGTCGCCACCATGTTTCCATGACCATCATACAGCGGATAACCCATCGTCGTCCCCGAAGAATTCACCCATTGAGTCCGGTCCATTACTCATGCATCGAACTCCATTTCTCCTCCCGGTAACTATGGATCGCACGCAACTGCGTCCTCTAAGGTCTCATCACACGAACCATCTTCGCAATCCACCGTTCAAGGATCTTCTAATTCCATTCCACCAAGCAGGATCACCTTGACTTTCTCCAAAACTTGACACCTAACCAAAATGCCCCAGCACCCCGCTTTTAGCCAAGCTTTAGCTCCAAACGCCATGATCCTCGGCTAACCTTGAGCGGAAGGCAAATTCAATGAAGAAACGAGGGCGGACAGCGTTTATCATCACGTTCCTATCCCCCGCCGTGCTCCTGTACGGCGTGTTCGTGGTGTATCCCCTCATCCAGGCGCTCCTCCTCAGCTTCTATCGCTGGAAAGGCGTCTCTAAGAACCGAACTTTCGTGGGGCTAGACAACTACAAGGAACTCGCCCAAGACCAGACCTTCCACAAGGCGCTCTCGAATAACCTCTGGCTCATGGTGGTCGGTGGCGCGTTCATCGTTGTGCTCTCCCTGCTCCTCGCCCACGGCATGCAGTCCAACCACAAGGGGGTTCGGGTTCTGCGCGGGCTGTACCTCTTCCCGCAGGTCATCTCCCTGGTCGTCGTCGCCATCATCTGGCAGTTCATCTACAACCCGGAATACGGTCTCGGCACCGGCCTCACCAAGGCCATCGGGCTAAGTGGATACGGCCAACCCCTGGGAACATCGTCCCAAGCCCTCACCGCGGTCGGCATTGCCTTCGTCTGGTACGCCCTCGGGTTCTATGTGATGCTCTTCTCGGCGGGCTTGAAACAAATTCCCGAAGAAGTCACCGAGGCCGCCTCCCTCGATGGCTCCACCGGCTTCCACCGCTTTAAAACCATCACCTGGCCCATGCTCTGGTCCGTCAAGCGCATCTCCGCCATCTACATCGTCATCAACGTGCTGAACATCTTCGCGCTGGTCTACATCATGACCAAGGGCGGCCCGGACCGAGCCACCGAAACCATGCTCACCTACCTCTACGAGCAGGCGTTTACGAACTCAAAATACGGCTACGGCACCACCATCGCCGCCGCCAACTTCGTCATCGCCATGATCCTCGCCGCCATCCTAATGTTCGTCTTCCGCAAGAACCCCGAGGGGGAGCGAGCATGAAAAAGTTCCTCCACGCCGCCGGCCTAACCCTCTTCGCCCTCACCATTGTCGTGCCGCTCCTTTGGGTCCTTGTCAATTCGTTAAAGACTGGCTCAGAGGTATTCAGTCGTCCATGGGGTATCCCGTCGAGCCCCCAATTTGTCAACTACAAAAACGCCTGGAACGAAGCCGGAATTGGGAAGTACTTCCTGAACACCCTTCTGGTCACCGTCGGCACCCTCGTCATCCTCCTCCCCATCTCCGCCATGGCCGCCTACATCTTCGGCCGCTACCCATTCCGAGGTTCCAAGACCCTGTTCAGCGCCTTCCTCGGCGGAATGATGTTCCCCAACTTCCTCGTCGTCATCCCGCTGTTCTTCCTCCTAAGAGACATCCCCCTGGGCGATGGCAACATGCTAGACACCCGCACCGGCCTGATCCTGGTGTACGTCGCCTACTCCCTCTCCTTCACCATCTTCGTCCTCACTGGCTTCTTCCAAGCCCTCCCCGGGGAACTCGCCGAGGCCGCGATGATGGACGGCTGCGGACACGCCAAGACCTTCTGGAAGATCATGCTCCCTCTCGCCCGCCCGGGCCTCATCGTGGTCGGCATCTTCAATGCCATCGGCCTCTGGAACGAGTACCCCCTGGCCCTGGTTCTGCTCTCCAAAGACGAGAATCGAACCCTCCCCCTCGGCATCGCCGACCTCGTCATGAGCCAGCACTACGCCAGCGACTGGGGCGCCCTCTTCGCCGGACTGGTCATCGTCATGCTCCCCGTCATGGTCGTCTACTGGATCTTCCGAGACAAGATCCACGAAACCATGCTCGCCGGCGCGGTCAAGGGCTAGGCGAAACGCTCAGAGAACAAAGACTTCGCCGCCCCAATCCCCGCCCGCACGCCACTGAAGGCCGCGTAAGCCAGCACTTGCAAAACCGGCTCTGTCGCATCCCCTGCGGCGAACACCCCCTGGGCCGTTGTCGCGCCGTTTTCATCCACCAAAATCAGTCCATCCGCATTCACGGCACAGCCCAGCGAGTTGGGAATCACCGAACGCTGCTTCTTGACCGGTCGTAAGAAGACAGCCTGACATTCAAGGTCCTCACCGTCCTCAAAAATCATCCGCTCCAAACTCGTCTCATCGCCCTCTAACCGAACAACCCGCGACTCGCGAACGGCGATCCCACAAGCTCGCAACGTCTTCCTTTGAGCCGCCGTTAACTCCGCCACCCCATCGGTACAAAGCGTAATCCGGTCCGTCCAACCTTTCGCCATAAGGCAAAGATCCACGGCCTTACCGTTATTGCCGTAAACCGCCCAGGCCAAATCCCGAGACTCCCATCCGTGACAAAACGGGCAATGCAGCACGGATATTCCCCACCGCTCCCGCATTCCCTCAATCAGCGGAATCTCATCCTCCAAACCTGTGGCCAAGATCAGTTTCTTGGCTAACACCGGACGTCCGCTGGCGAGTTCGATTCGAAAGCTATTATCTTCAGCAACTGCGGCTGCCACCAAGTCTTCGGAAAACTCCACGCTCGGGTAATTCGCAATCTGTTCTCGTCCAATCTTCAAAAACTCTTGGGGCGAGAGACCCTCGCGAGAGAGATAATTGTGAATCTCCGGCGCCGTCGCATTCCTGACTTCCCCACCATTGCAAATCAGGCAAGATATCCGAGATCGCCCCAAAACCAGGGCAGCGCTAAGCCCCGCCGTCCCTCCTCCTGCTACCACCACGTCATATAAATTCAATCCCTGTCCCTCATCCACACCCTAAATACTACGGATGTTCTCTAAATTGCTCCCGAATAGAGGGCCCTGTAATCTTCCCAGGACCTTCAGAATCCCCTTAGTTTTCTTTTAGGCCGCCTTTAGCAGTTTGTGGCTAAACTCACTCCACAGCTCATGGTTTTAAAGTCGATTAACTATTGGTCATTCCCCGGTGGACTTGAAGGAAACCTCTGCCCGTTCGAGGCGATCAAGCTCGCCAAGCAGTACGGTTACGAAGCCATCGAGCTCTGTATCCAGGAGTCGGGCGCCTTCGGTCTCGACGCCACGGAAGAGAAGTGCAAAGAACTGGTCGCCGCCGCCCAAGAAGCGGGGATCTCCATTCCCAGCGTTGCCAGCGGACTCTACTGGAGCCGAGCCCTCGCCGATGCCGAGCCCTCCGCACGGGATCAGGCGAAGCAAGACCTGGAAAAGATGATCCGCATCACCAGTTGGCTGGGCGCTAAAACGCTCCTGACCATTCCCGGTGCGGTGGATGTTTTCTTCCTTCCGGAGCGCGCCAAGCTCAGCTACGACCATGTTTCCAAATACGCCGTCGAGGGTCTGAAGGCCGTCCTTTCCCTCGCCGCAGAATGCCAAGTCCGTCTCGGGATCGAAAACGTCTGGAACAAGTTCCTCCTGAGCCCCATGGAAATGGCCGCCTTCATTGACCAATTCGAAAGCCCCTGGATCGGCGCTTACGTCGATGTCGCCAATCTCATGCCCTTCGGCCATCCTGAACAGTGGCTCCGCATCCTCGGTAAGCGAGTCGTCGGTATCCACTTCAAAGACTTCCGCCGCGCCGTCGGCACTATCGAAGGCTTCGTCGATCTTCTCGAAGGCGATGTGCCCTGGCCGGACGTCATGGCCGCGATCGGCGAGATCGGCTATGACGGCCCCGTTGCCGCCGAAATGATCCCTGGTTATGCGCACTACCCCATGGTCCGCATCGCCAACACGTCCAATGCCATGGATGCGATCTTAGGAAGGACCCAATGAGATTCGGAGTGATTGGCTGGGGCCTGCGCGCCCCCATCGCCAAGATCGCCCACCAGCCGGATAACGGCTTGGAACTCGTCGGCCTCGCCGACCCGAGCGAAGAGGCTCAGGGCAAGTTCATCGAGTTCGTCGGAGACCGCGCTTTCACGACCAGCGACTACCGAGACCTCCTCGACAAGGACCTCGACGCCATCTTCGTCCTTTCCCCAGACTGGCTGCACGAAGAGCAAGCCTGCACTATCCTCGAAGCGAAAATTCCTGTCTTCTTGGAAAAGCCAATGGCCATCACCGTCGAAGGCTGCGACCGGGTCCTCGAAACCGCCGCTCGCACCGGGACCAAGCTCTATGTCGGCCACAACATGCGCCACTTCGCCGCCGTGCGAAAGATGAAGCAGTGGATCGATCAAGGGCTGATCGGCGAAGTCAAAACCGCCTGGTGCCGCCACTTCGTCAGCTACGGTGGAGTCGCCTACTTCCGCGACTGGCATGCGGACCGCGAGAAGTCCACGGGCCTGCTGCTCCAAAAGGGTTCTCACGATATTGACATCCTCCACTGGCTCTGCGGCGGCTTCTCCAAAACCGTCAGCGCCATGGGCAAGCTGGCCGTGTATGGCGACATCGATGATCGCCAGGGTCCGGGCGAATCACACAAGATCGTCTTTGACAACACCTGGCCCCCCACCAGCCTCAAGAACCTCTATCCCGTCGTCAATGTTGAAGACGTGAGCATGATGCTGATGGAGACAGAAAACGGAGTCCTCGCCAGCTATCAGCAATGCCACTTCGCCCCGGATGCCTGGCGAAACTACACCATCATCGGCACCGAGGGTCGAATCGAGAATTTCGGCGACCAACCCGGCAACTGCACCATCCGCCTCTGGGATCACGGACGCTATAAGTACGAAGCCCACGGCGATCTGGAATACCGAGTCCCTGAACTCAAGGGAACCCACGGCGGATCGGACGAGGCGATGTTCGAGGAGTTCCTCGCCTACTTGACCAAGGGAATCGAAACCGACACCACCCCCATCGCCGCCAGAATGAGCGTCGCCGCTGGGATCGCCGGTACAGAATCTCTCCGATCCGGAGGGACTCCTGTTCCCGTCAAGCCTCTACCTGAACTGGCAAGCGCATAAATAGGATGACTCCGGACTGAACCGGAGTCACTCCCGCAGCCCCAAAAAAGCTAAGCTCTCTCCATGCCTCAGCCAGACATCTCCGCCCGGCGAGCCAAGGCCGCCGAAGCTTGGGCGCTCTCGAATGAAGTGATCCTCATTGGCGCTGGAACTCCCGTGCCAATCCCTGGAGGCGCCGACCAGTGCTTCCCCTACCAGCCTCATCCCGAGTACCGCTGGCTGACCGAAGGATTCCGCCCCGGCAGTGTCCTGGCCTTTGATCCGCAGGAAGGTTGGACGCATTTCACTCCTGCCGTTACCGAGGCCGAACGAGTCTGGGATGGTGTCTCCGTTGAACCCGATGGGCCGTATCTGGAAGACCTCGATCCCTGGCTCGCGAACCGTGCTGACCGCCCCATCGCCTGGCTGGGAGTTCCCAACACCGGCGCTCAGTCAAAAGAAGCCTTGCTCACAAGATCACATGAGCAGCTCACCCATGCTCGCCGTCCCAAGGATGAATTCGAGATCGGCCTCATGCGCCGGGCTGCGGCGGCTACCTTAGCCGGTCACCAACGCGCCGTGGAGGTGATTCGTCCGGGCGTTACCGAACGAGAAGTCCAGATCGAAATCGAGACCGCTTTCTTTAAGGCCGGAGCAACCAAGACAGGTTATTCCAGTATCGTGGGTGCCGGAACCAATTCCGCCGTTTTCCATTTCACGCCGGGTCAACGCCCCATCGCCCCTGGCGATTCCGTTCTGGTCGATGCGGGCGCCGAATACAACGGGTACGTCATCGATGTCACCCGAACCTATCCTGCCGACGGCAAGTTCGGCCCCGAACAGCAAGCCATTTACGACGTCGTCTTGAACGCCGAGAAGAATGGCGTAGATCGGTGCCGAAACGGCGTGGAGTGGCTGGACCTTCATCGCGACTGTGCCGCCGACCTCGCCGCCGGGTTGATCGATCTCGGAATCCTGCGCGGTTCCGTCGAATCCGCCATCGAGACCGAAGCCATCGCCCTCTTCCTCCCTCACGGTATCGGCCACATGGTCGGGCTGGGGGTTCGAGACGCGAGCGGCACGGACCCTGGACGACTTGGGAACCGAAAGTCCGCCGGAGTGGGAGTTCGATGCGACATGATTTTGAAACCCGGCTACGTGATGACCGTAGAACCCGGCCTCTACTTCATCCCCGCCATCCTCAACGATCCCAAACGTCATGAGAAATATGGCGACGCCGTCAATTGGGAACTCGCCCAAAGATGGATTCCCTACGGAGGCATGAGAATCGAGGACAACGTGCTCGTCACCGAGGACGCGCCCATCAATCTAACCGCCGAGATTCCCAAATAGCCTAGGCGATCAGCTTATCCACCACGTTGCCAAAGACATCCGTCAAGCGGAAGTTTCGGCCCTGGAAGCTATACGTTAGGCGGGTGTGGTCCATTCCGAGCAGATGAAGGAGCGTGGCGTGCAAGTCGTGGACGTCAACCGAGTCGCTCGTTGATTTGTATCCCAGATCGTCGGTCTCGCCGACGATCCCCGGCTTGATTCCGCCGCCCGCCATCCACATGGTGAAGGCGTGCGGGTGGTGGTCGCGGCCCATGTAAGTCGATCCGGCTCGTCCTTCGTTCATCGGCGTTCGGCCAAACTCGCCGCCCCAAACCACGATCGTCTCATCCAGCAACCCGCGTTGTTTCAAGTCCTTAATCAGCGCGGCGGCCGCCTTATCGACTTCTTGGCAAAGGCGGGGGAGCTTGTGCTTAATGTCATCGCCCTCACCCGTGCCATGATTGTCCCACCCTCGGTGGTAAAGCTGAACGAAGCGGGTGCCTCTCTCTACCAATCGGCGAGCCAGCAAGCAGTTATTGGCAAAGCTCTTCTTTCCGGGCTCTGCCCCGTACATCTCCAGCGTCTCTGGCTTCTCGCCCTTGACGTCCATCAATTCCGGCACGCTCGTCTGCATGCGATACGCCAGTTCGTACTGTGCAATTCGAGTCTCAATTTCCGGATCCAAGGTTTGCTTGAACTTCATCTGGTTCAAGTCTCGGAGCGCATCTAGGGTGTCGCGTCGAACTTCCTTCGGCACGCCGTCTGGGTCGGAAACAAAGAGCACCGCGTCGCCTTCCGAGCGAAACTCCACGCCCTGGTACACGGTGGGCAAGAACCCGCTGGACCAACACGCCTTCCCTCCGTCCGGGTTGTTCTCTCCCGACAGCAAGACGACGAACCCGGGCAGATCGCGATTCTCCGTGCCCAACCCATACGTCAACCAGGACCCCATGCTCGGTCGCCCCGGAAGTTGAAAGCCCGTGTTCATGAAGATTTGAGCGGGCGCATGGTTGAATTGGCTGGTCTGCATGGTGCGCACCACCGCTACATCGTCTGCGATCTCCTTAAAGTGCGGAAGCAATTCGGAGACCCACTGCCCCGATTGCCCAACCTGTTCGAACTTGTACGGTGAACCCAAAAGCTTGGGCGTCCCCTTGATAAACGCAAACCGCTCGCCCTTCAAATACTCCTCCGGGCACGCTTCACCGTTGTATTTCATGAGTGTGGGCTTGTAGTCGAAGAGGTCCACCTGAGACGGTGCGCCCGCCATGAACAAGAAGATCACGTTCTTGGCCTTCGCCGGAAAGTGAGGTTTCTTCGCCGCCATCGGGTCCTGAGACATGGTCTGGGCCAGCGGCGAATCTGCCAGCAAGCTACTCAGCGCCAACCCACCGATTCCGTAGCCGATCTGCTTAAAGAAGGTTCGGCGCGTCATGTCCCGAAGGACCGTCTGTTCGAATTCAAAGTCGTGCATCGAGGGTTGTCTTATTCCTTGGTTATCGTCTCGTCGAGGTTCAGCAATACGTTGGCGACCATCGTCCATGCCGCCTGCTCCGGCGTTCCGCCAAGCTTCTTGGCAGACTCTGGATCGGCTTGATAGCGGGATTTCAATTTCGCGAGAAGCGCCTGAAGTCGTACCAGTTCTTCCGCACTCGGGGCTCGGCAAGTCGTCAACCGGAACGCATAAATGATCCGACTCTTCGCATCCGACTTCGCCTTCAACGTCCGCTCCGCCAGTCCCCTGGCTGCCTCCAAGAACGATTGGTCATTCAGCAGGTTCAACGCCTGGAGGGGCGTGTTCGTCCGAATGCGTCGAACCGTGCAAACCTCTCGGCTGGAGGCGTCGAAGTTCGTATACATGGGATACGGCGCGGTGCGTTTGAGAAAGGTGTACAGCCCCCGCCGATATCGCTCCGCCCCCTGGCTATCGCGCCAATACTCACCATTGTAGGGCGAGTTCCAAATGCCCTGTGGCTGGTACGGGTAAACGCTCGGCCCGCCAATCTGGTCATTCAACATCCCCGCCGCCGCCAAAGCGTTATCGCGAATCGTCTCCGCATCCAGCCGGAACCTTGGCCCCCTTGCGTAGAGCGTGTTGGACGGGTCTTTCTCCAGCAGAACCGAAGTGGCTTCGGACGCCTGTCGATAGGTGGAGCTCATGACGATCATCTTGTGGATCGCCTTCATGTCCCACTTCTGCCGCATAAACTCGGTTGCCAACCAATCCAACAACTCGGGATGGCTGGGCAGCGAGCCCTGCGTTCCGAAGTTATCGCTGGTCTCCACGATGCCGTGGCCGAAATACTGCTCCCACATCCGGTTAACCTGCACCCGAGCGGTCAATGGATTCTTGGGGTCCACTAGCCACTTGGCCAGGCTCAAGCGCGTCATTCCCGCCGGCTTCGCTTCCTTTACGAAGAGCGAAGGAATGCCCGCCACCACCATCTCGCCTTTCTGGAGGAACTCGCCGCGAGGATGAACCGGCGCCATAATCGGCCCCTTGGAGGGCTTTTCGCGCATCACCAAAGCCATCGGAATCTGGCGTTGAAGCATGTCAAGCTCTGCCTGAGACTTCGACCGCTTGGTCCGATCCTCCGCCAAGAGCGGCGTGTTCGCCCTGAAGTAGCTATCCAACTTCGCCTCTTCTTCAGGAGTCCGATAGTCCGTCTTCGCCAGCGCGAGGATTTCGGGAGAAGCCGCAAGCAATCCGCGATCCACTTCCGCACTCACGGACACCCGCAAGTGCCCAATCGAATAGCGAACCCACTCGGTCGAGTCATGGCAAAGGGTCAGCCGGAAGGTCTGCCCCGCCTTCATCTTCACCGGCTCCTTCAGATACAGCATCAAGGAGTGAGGTTGAGCGATCTGCGGATGGACTGCCCATCCCGTATCTCCCTTATCATCAAAGAGGTCATTGAGGTTGAACCCTTGCTGAACGAAGTCCGCCGAGGCTCCGGCAAACGCGACGGGCTTGCCATCAAGACTCGCTTCGACCTTCGAAAGCACGAAGTTTCCATCTTGGGATCGGCCCGATCCCTTGTTCGCCAAACTCGCTACGGGGAACGTATCCACGCGAATCGCGCTAATCGTGGTCTCACCCGGCTGAAGGTCAAAGGCGTAGTGAACTTGGTTCGGATTCGCTCCCGTGGCGGTAAACGTGCCATCAGCCTGAGCCGTTAGCGTCACCGTTCCCGCGTCCGCTCTGTTCACCGAGGCGGCGTTCCAAGGCGTTCGTGTTCGGAGCGCGTTCACGAACTCCGCCTTTGCCTTATCCAATTCGGGGGTGGACTTCTTCAGATCCTCGTCCAGCCCACCGATCACTTTTCGCAATGCTTCGCGCTGCAACGCCTGTTCAGGAGTTGGCGCTTCAATGCTCGGTTCGATGTACTTCTGCTCGCTCACACTCGCATCGCCTATCGGCGTGAAGTCGGTGTTGGAGAAGATGGCGTACATCTTAAAATAGTCTTTCTGCGACCACGGATCGTACTTGTGGTCATGGCACCGGGCGCACTGCAAGGTCTGTCCCAGCCACACCGTTGAGGTCGTCGCCACGCGGTCGTTAATCACCTCATACCGAGCCTCTTCCTGGTCCACGCCCCCTTCGAGATTCAGCATCGTGTTTCGATGAAATCCGGTGGCCACGAGATCAGCGAGCGTCGGGTTGGGGAGCAAGTCTCCTGCCAACTGCTCGACCGTAAACCGGTCATAAGGCATGTTGTGGTTGAACGCGTCGATCACCCAATCGCGATACTTCCAAGCCACGCGGGTTTGATCCTTCTCGTAGCCGTTAGTATCTGCATAGCGGGCCAAGTCCAACCAAGACTGCGCCTGCCGCTCCCCAAAGTGCGGTGACGCCAAGAGCCGATCCACGACCTTTTCATAGGCGTTCGGGCTGGTGTCTTTCGCAAAGGCATCGATCTCCGCCAACGTGGGGGGCAATCCCGTCAGATCCAACGTCAACCGGCGAATCAAGGTCTCCCGAGTGGCGCGTTGGGAAGGCTTTAGCCCCTCCTTTTCTAATCGCGCCAGCACGAAGTTATCGATCGGCGTTCGAACCCATGCCGTGTTCTTGACAACGGGAACTGGGGGCCGAACAGGCGCTTTGTAAGCCCAATGAATCGCGTCGCCCGCGTCGGCATAGGAGGCGCCCGCCGCAATCCAACTCTTGATCGCATCGACTGTCTTCGCCGGAAGTGGAGCAAATCCCATCGGCATCTTCGGCTTGCCGCCCTGCCCCAAGATTCTCTGAATCAGGATCGATTTGGCGGGATTCCCAGCAACCACCATCGGGCCACTGACCCCTCCCTTCTGAACCCCCTTCTCGGAGCTAAGATCCAAGCCGCCCGCGCCCTGCGGTCCGTTGTGACAAGAGATGCAGTGCGCCTTAAAGACCGGCATCACGTCCTTGGCAAAACTCCCCGAAGCTACGGGAGCGGCGAATTTGCCTCCCTGATTCACCCATGCTCTCAGGGTCGCCAGATCCTTGGTCGATAGCGGCGCAAAGCCCATCGGCATTTTCGGCTTGCCGCCTTGTCCCAGAACCCGCTGAATAAGCACCGAAGCATCCGCCTTGCCGGAGACCCAAAGCGCGCCACTGACGCCCCCTTTCTTGATCCCCGCTTCACTGCTCAGATCCAATCCACCCGCCGCCTTCGCTCCCGTGTGGCAAGACAGGCAGTGGGCCTTGAAAATGGGGGCGACGTCCCGAATGAAGCTGACCTGTGCGGCAGGTTTGACCGTCTGCCCCAAAAGGGCAAACGCATACGGGCTGGCCGCCAGGGTAACCCAGGCGACACTCTTAAGAGAAAACGGTCGAGACATGTCTACAACAGACAGTATCCGCCCTCCAACGCCATTTGAGAAGCCAGTTTAGATGTCAAAACTGGCATCGCGATGTACTTTTAGGTTAGTTCTCATCCACTGTGCGGATCTCAAGCTCAGCGCCTTTCAGTCCCTGGGACGTGACACGTACTAATACCCTGCCTGCCCGCAGGCTGGATTTGACCAGCGCCGTCGCGATTCCGGCTTCCGCAAGGGGAGACTTCGGTCCGACCAACCGCCCTTCGCCCGAGACCACATAGGTCACCGGCGCCGAGGAGTCCGGAATGATGGTTCCGTTCGCATCGACCACATCGGCATAGACAAAGACCAGATCGCTCCCACCGGCTTTGAGATCCTTCCCGCTCGTGTCCACTCTGAGCCGAAGGGCAGAAGGCTTGCCAGGTGTCAAAACCTCGTGCCGTGCCGCTTCCTTCCCCCCGATGAATCCCACCGCTTCCAACTTTCCTGCTTCAAAGGTGACCCCGTTGAAGGTAAACGGCGGGTGCGCCAGGTGCTTTCCGTTTCCGCCATCGAACGGGTTTCCTCCGTTTTGATAATCGCCGTAGGGAGTGTCCGCTCCGGCATCCGGCTTCTGCCGCGAAATGACCTTGCCGTTCACTCGCAACTCCACCTCATCACAATTGGAGAACACCACCACCTTTGTCGGCGAAGGTCGCGACGTCCACCAGTTCGCCGCATAAACCATCGGTTTGCTCCACGGGGCGTTCGCATCCAGTTGGGATTGAAAGAAGTAAAAATTGAATCGGGGAATCCGGTTAATGTCGGAGATTCCGCTTGACTCGGGTCGAGGATCGTAGCCTCGGTTGTAGTCGAACATCAACCAGTTGCCATCGCCGAACGTCCACGGATACTTCGCTCGGTTCTTGTTGTGCGACCAAACATAGTTCCAAGCCGCCTGCAAGAGAGCCGCCTCTCCTTGCCCGCGAAACATCCGCGTCGTGCTCCGCCCTCCGCCAAATTCATAGTCTCCATACTCCCGGATGTAGCCCGGCTTGTTCGGATCGGCGTCCTGGGGTCGATCCTTGGTTTGGTCATTCCACCCGTTGTAAGGCAAATCCCACTTCGCCCCCTT